>Ga0181593_10000070_pt1 | contig 72800 bp, 66 predicted proteins | sample 071ome_19_FD_133756 | JGI IMG/M metagenome (GOLD analysis project Ga0181593, IMG submission 133756) | Coastal salt marsh microbial communities from the Groves Creek Marsh, Skidaway Island, Georgia - 071413AT metaG (megahit assembly) | ecosystem: Environmental > Aquatic > Marine > Intertidal... | reverse complement strand
GGAAATTATTATCCGGGAAATTATTAACCATACTTCAATCGCTTTGCGGCACGTTTCCGGATAGTTCTGGGGAACCGCAGCCGCAAATGACCGTCCTGCATCATATTCTGGTCGCAACCGCCTACACGCTGGTCGCCGCACTTATCGCCGTACTGATCCGGTATTTCCTGCCGCATCTCGGTCCCGATGCCGGGGCGATCATCGGCGGAGTCGTGCTGGTTGGGTCCGCGGTGCTTCACGAGGTGTTCGCCCGCCAGGAAGGGCAGGCCCGGTTCGCGGCAGAGATCGAGCGGCTTCAGGGCGATATCCGCCGGGTATACGACGCGCTCGACGTTGCGGGCGGCGACATGGCCAGCCTGCGAAAATCGGTCGACGAAGTGCGTCAGGCCGGCGCCGGTTCCGCCGCCCGGCGCGACGTTGAATCCGTCATTGCCGAGGTCAAGTTCCTGCAGGGGCTGATCGAAAATCTTTCCGAAGCCCGCCCGGGGAACCAGATCCCCCTTTCGACCGAGGCATTGGCGGCCGTGATCGAAGAGGAACAGGCGGACCTTCAGCCGGTCAGCGACGAGCCCAGGCCTGTGCGCCGCGACAACCCGCGCAATATCGCGCTGGCGACCAAGGACGGCGAGGTCATCCGCCCGGCCGCGGATATGCTCGATGACGATGCGATCCTTGAAATCGTCCGCGAAGGGCTGGAACAGAACCGGGTCGATCTGGTGCTCCAGCCGATCGTCCGGCTGCCGCAGCGCAAACGGCAATATTACGAGGCCTTCACCCGCATTCGCCAGGCAGACGGCTCAATGCTGGTCCCCAACCAGTATATCGGCATCGCGGAACGCGAAGGGCTGGCGCCGACCATCGACAACATGCTGCTGTTCCGATGCGTCCAGCTTGTGCGCCGGACCCAGAGCAGAAACGCCAATATCGGTTTCTTCTACAATATCTCTGCGCACAGCCTGACCGACCGCCATTTCTTCTCGAATTTCGTGGAGTTTATGGCGGATAACACGCAGCTCGCACCGGATCTGATTTTCGAGTTCCCCTACGCGATCATCGCCAACCGGGACGAACAGGTGGAATACCACCTGCGCCAGCTGGCGCGGCTGGGCTTCCGGTTTTCCGTCGATCAGGTTTCCAGCCTGGCCGTGGATTACGCGGATCTCGCATCGCTTCGGTTCAAGTATCTCAAGATGGACGCGGAAAACCTGCTGTCCGAGGTTAACGCGCCATCCGGCCCGTTTGCCGCTGAGGACATCAAGCGCATCGCCGATCGCCACGGCATGGACCTGATCGTCGAACGGATCGAAAGCGAGGAACAGCTTCTCGACCTGCTCGACCTCCGGATCGATTACGGTCAGGGCTATCTGTTCGGCGAACCCAGGCTGGCGCGGGTGGAATAAGAGGGCCGGCGTGGACTTGCCCTAACTCTTCCGGCGTGTCACAACGCCGCCGCGATGACCGCCTCCATACCCCTTCTCCCCGGTATCGGGCCCCTGATCGGCGAATACGACGCCGTTATCATCGACCTGTGGGGCGTGGTGCATGACGGGGTAAAGCTCTATCCCGGCGTCGCGGACTGTCTTCGGAAACTCGCCGAAAGCGGCAAACCCTACGGCATGCTGACCAATGCGCCGCGCCGTGCCGCCGCGATCGCCGACTCAATGGAACAGATGGGCCTGCCGAGGGAGTTGTACCCGGTGATCATGTCGTCGGGCGAGGCGACCTGGCTGGGGTTGCGGGAACGGCATGAAGCTGTTTTCGATGGGGTCGGCACCGCCTGCTATCACATCGGGCCGGAACGCGACCGGAACCTGTTCGACGGACAGGACATGACAACCGTGGCCGACATCGACGCAGCCGACCTGATCGTCAATACGGGGCCGTGGCTCGACGAGGAAACGGTCGAGGATTACGCACCGGTGCTCGACCGTGGCGCAGCGCGGGATGTTCCGATGATCTGCGCCAATCCCGACCTGGAGGTCATTCGCGGCGGCAAGCGGATTATCTGCGCCGGTATGCTGGCGAAATACTATGAAGAAAAAGGCGGGCGGGCCCTCTATTACGGCAAGCCCTACGCGCCGATCTACCGCACCTGTCTGCGCATGATCGGCGACCCATCGCCCGCGCGCGTACTGGCGATCGGCGATTCGCTCCGCACCGATATCGCCGGCGCCGCGGAGATGGGCATCGATTCCCTGCTCGTGGTCGGCGGCATCCATGGCGAGGAATTCGGCCTTGGCGGCCCGTTGGCCGAGACCGAGTCGAAAATCGGTGCTGCCTGCGCGGCGCAGGGGCTGTCGCCCAGGGCCGCCATTGCCGGCCTGTCCTGGTAGGTACCGCGAACTTTTTCCTTTTCTTGGTATGAAACGGCGCGGTTGGGTATAATCCTCCGATTAGGCCCTTTTAACCAACGGACCTGAAAAGAAGAATCCGGGAAAGAAGCATCGGGGAAGGAAGATTCAGGGCTGATGGCCTTTCAGAAACATCCGCTGGAAAGGTTCAGAATGCTGGCGCGCGCGGTGGCGCTTGTCAGCGTCGCCTGGCTGGTTGCCTGTGTGATCTATATCCAGACCACGATCGGCTGGGCGGTGATGTTCGGTCTGCTGCCGCACGAAATCGGCATGGTGCTGACCGGCATTTTCGCCCCGCTTGCCTTCGTGTGGCTGGTGATGGCCTTTGTCGGACGAGGGGACGTAATCAACGAAACGGCGGACGCCTTGCGCCGCGATCTCGCGCGGATGACCTACCCCGCCGAGGAGCAGGAAACACGGGTTCAGGAAATCGCCGACTCGCTTCGTCGGCAGGTGCAGGACCTTTCCAGCGTATCCGAGCGCGCAGTCTCCCAGGCCCAGTACCTGCATGACGGGTTACACCGCCAGACCGAGCAGCTTGACGAGGTCGCGGCGCGGCTTGCGGAACGTGCCGGTGCGGTCCATACGGCGGTCGAGAAACAGATCGCCGACCTCGATACGGTTTCCGCGACCATCCTGGGAAAACTCGAGGAAACCGGCAACGCGTTCGAACGCCAGATCGAAGCGATGGGTCCCGGGGCGGAAGCCGCTGCCGAACGGTTGCGCGGCGCGGCGGATGCGGTGCGCAGCCATGCCGACACGGTAATTGGGAGTTTCGGCGAAATCACGGCAGGCATGGAAGATGTCGCCGAAACGATTAAACAGCACGGCGATTCTGTATCGCAGCGTTCCGACGACGCCATCGTGCGTATCGACGATGTCGGCGAGGCGCTCCAGCGTCACGCCGGGAGCCTGAATACCGCAGCGGAGGAAGCGCTGGAGCGCGCCCGGAAACTGGGCGACACATTCCGCCAGCAATCGGCCACGCTGGTCGCGGCGCTGAAACAGTCGGTCAATTCGATCGACGATGTGTCGGAGAATTTCCGCCTGCGCACCGACCAGCTTATGGACGGCGCGCGGAAGACCATCGGACAGGTGCACGAATCCGTGGAATCGTTCCGCGCTGAATCGTCGTCTCTTGCGGATTCCGCCGATCGGACGATGGAACGTATTCGGAAGATCGGCGAGGAGATCGGCGCCCGACGGGCCGATTTCGCGGATGAAGCCGAAAAACTCAGCGCCGTCGCCGGCGAAAAGATTGCCGAGGCCGGCGCCCATGTTCTGTCGCAGTCCGACGCCATTGCGGCTGCCTCCCAGCGCGCGGTTGCCCTGGCGCGCGAACAGATGGCTGCCCTGTCGGAAGCGCTGGACCGGCAATCGGCAGAAATTGCAGCCGCACAGTCGGCGGCGGCGGAGCGGGCCAGGGCCGATCTCTCGGTTCTGACCGATTCGCTTCGCAAGCACGCCGAAGAGGCGTCGCTGATCGCGCAGGAAGCCGGAACCCAGGCGATCGGCAAGGTCGACGATGTCGGGACGGCGTTCCGCCGCCAGTCGCAGCGCATGACCGAAGAAGCAGACCGCCTGTCGGAAGTCATGGATACGCGCGCCAACGATCTTGGGGCGATTCTGGCGCAGCATGGCGAGGCGCTGAATAGCGCATCCGAGGAAGCCGGCCAGGCGGTGCGCGCCCGCGCCGACGATGTGACCGCTCTGCTGAAGGAACAGCTGGCCAATTTCGAGAAGATCGCCGAAACCGCCGCCGCCGCGGTCGCCGACCGGTCGCGCGACGTGCAGAACACGCTGAGGCGTCATGCCGAGGAAAGCGCCGGCATCAGTAGCGAAACCGTCAACCGCACGCTGTCGCGCCTGACGGACATCAGCCAGCAACTCCGTCTCGAAAGCGAGGCGCTGAGTTCAATGTCTTCCGATGTCGCCGAAACGGTCGCCCAGCGCATCGCGACAATGGATGAGGCCGTGCGCGCCGAATGCAACCGGATCGTCGAGGTCACCAACAAGGCGGTTGAGGCCGTCGTCGCCAAGTCGGACGAGGTGTCCGAGGCGGTCCAGCGCCAGACCGACGAGTTTTCTGCGGCGTCGGAAAAGACCGCATCCCAGGCGGCGGCGCGGGTCCGCGTTATCGGCGCGGCACTGGTCAAACAGTCGTCCGATCTGGACGAGGTGTCCGAACGCGCGGCGGCCCGCGGTCAGGAAATCGGCGAACTGCTGGGTAAACGCGCGGCGGATCTATCGAACGCGGTGGACAGCGCGCTGCAGCGTACGACATCGGTGAGCACGGTCTTTTCCGAACAGTCGGAGAAGCTCATCAACGCGTCCGAACTTGCCGCCGGGCGGGCCGACCGGGTGCAGGCGCTGCTGACGGACCAGGCGGAATCCCTGGATCGCGTTGCGGGCCAGATCACCCGTCGGGCGGAGGAGATCGGCCGGGTGGCCGCCGCAGAATTACAGCGCCTTACGACATTCGGCGGGCGCGCGGTCGAGCAGGCCGAGGAAGCCAGCCGCGCCATCGGGGAACGCCGCGCAGAAATGGAAGACGCGTCAAAGGAAACCGTCGAGAACCTGACGATGGTGGGAAATGCGCTGCAAGTCCAGTCGCGTCAGATGATCGAGGCCGCCACGCGTTCTGCCCACCAGGTGACGGAAGTTATTACGGCGCTCAAGGACGAAGCAGGCGCGCTCAGCACGTCCGGCGCCGTCGCCGAGGAGCGCATTGATTCCATCGGGCGCGTGTTCCGTCAGCAGGCGCAGGAACTCGCCGCCGCCTCAGAACATGCAGCGCGGCAGGTAGAAGCGGTGCGCCAGTCTCTGCAGCGCCATTCAGGCGACATGACCGGGACGCTGGACCGCGCGGCGCAGCAGGCGGCGCAGATTGGTGCGGTTTTCAGCGAACAGGCCGCCGCGCTTGTCCGGGCAGCCGAGAACGCGGAAGCCCAGTCGCGGCTCGTGCGGCAGAATTCGCTCGACTCCCGCCGTGACATGTTCCTGCGTGCCTCGCGCTTCGTAATCGAGGAGTTGAATTCGACCGCCATCGACCTGAATCGCATACTCGATGCGCCGGGTTCCGAACGGCTGTGGGGGCGGCTTGCCAAGGGCGAACGCAGCGTGTTTGTACGCTCCATGCTGCAGGACGACGCAAAACATGCCCAGGATGTCATCCGCACCCGGTTCGAGGATGATGAGGATTTCCGGAAATATACCCAGCAATATCTCGATCATTTCGAGCGGCTGCTGAACGAGGCCAACGAGAGCGATCCGGAGAACCTTCTGAGCTCTACCTTCCTGTCCGCTGATATCGGCAAGCTTTATCTGCTGCTGGCGCGTTCCATCGGCCGGCTGAATTAACAGCCTGCACGTTCCGACGTTCTTCACGCCGTGCACGCCCTTCTTCTGACTGTTTTTATCGATACCGTCGGGTTCGGCATCGTGCTGCCGCTGTTGCCCTACTACGCGGATATTTACGGCGCGGCGCCCGCGCTGGTGCCTTTGCTGGCAACGGTGTACTCGCTGACGCAGTTCCTGTTTGCGCCGTTCTGGGGACGCCTTAGCGACAGGATCGGGCGTCGTCCGGTTATCCTTGTGACGCTCGCCGGAATCGTGGCCGGTTATCTGTGGCTGGCGGCCGCGGGGTCGCTCCTGATGATATTTCTGGCGCGCGCCTTTACCGGGGCTATGGCTTCGAACGGCGGCGTGATTCACGCCTATGTCGCCGACGTAACATCCGAGCAGGATCGAGCGAAAGGCATGGGGCGTATGGGGGCGGCGCACGGGCTCGGGTTCGTCATGGGCCCCGCCTTCGGCGGCCTGCTGGCGGGTAACGACCCGGCGAATCCCAACCTGCAGCTGCCGTTTCTGGTCGCTGCCGGGCTTTCCGCGCTTGCACTCATTATCGGCTGGTTTCAGGTGAAGGAAACGGTGTCCGACGACGCGCAGCGCGCCGCGCGCGAGGTAACCGGTGGACGGTTCTCCGCTTTCCGCGATGCCATCGGACGACCGCAGCTCGGCCTTCTTATGATTATCATCATGATGACGCCCTTCGTCTTTGCCGGCGTTGAGTCGGTATTCGTGGTCTGGTCGAAGCACACGCTCGGCTGGGGAGCGACAGAGAACGGCTGGATCTACACCTTCATGGGCGTCGTCGCTGTCGGAATCCAGATGTTCGCGGTCGGCGCTTTGGCCCGATGGATCGGAGAGCATCGTGCGATAAGGCTGGGTGCCGCAATGATCGGCATTGGCGTAGTAATCCTGCCCTTCATGACAGGCTATGTCGGGCTGTGCTTCGCCTTCCTGCTGATCGTCGGCGGGGTCTGCATCAACAACCCGTCGCTCAACAGCCTCGTGTCGCAGCGCGTCCGCCCGAACGAGCGCGGGCGAATTCTGGGTATCTGCCAGTCCTGCTCGGCCTTTGCGCGCATTATCGGGCCGGTCTGGGTCGGTATTGCCTGGGGTGCGTTCGGCCCCAGCTGGCCATTCCTGTCCGGTGCGCTGGTGATGGCGCTGATGTTCGCCCTCGCGCTCAGGGTAGAACCCGCGTCATCGCCTTGACCCGCATCAGCGGATCAACCGTCGAGTCCGAACACCCAGATATCGCCTTTCACCGGTTCGCCGTATTCGAGCCGGGCGGTGACCTGCGACACGCCGCGTTCGGTCAGCCCGGCGGCGGCCGCGACCTCGCGGACATAATCGCGCGAATGGGCGTAGCGGCCCGATTCGGTAAGCTTGAATCCGCCGCCCTCGCGCGCTTCGAGCGAAAAAACAGCGACACCGCCGGGAGCCAGCGCATTGGCAAAACCGCTCATGGTTTTTTCCAGCGCGCCGAGATAAACGAGAACGTCGCCCGAGACGATCAAATCGTAGCGGCCTGAGGTCTCGGCCAGATAATCCTCGATATCGGCCTCCGCCAGGCGCCGATAGATCTTTCGTTTCCGGGCCACTTTCAGCATCTCAGGCGACAGATCCACGCCGTCGATCCGGCGAACCCTGCCATCCAGCGCCTCGCCGCACAGCCCTGTGCCGCACCCAACATCGAGAACGGTCAGGCTGGACAGTTCGCCGCGAAATGCCCATTCCGCTGTCTCGACGATCCGCTCCGGAATCCGGTATTCCAGCTGCTTTACCAGCATGTCATCGAAATCGGGCGCAAACCGGTCGAAATAGGTCGTGACGTAGTCCTCGCTCGCCCGTTCCGGCGGCGCGCCGACTCCGAGCGATGCCAGCATATGCAACGCTTCCGGCTCGTCCGGTTCGATCTCCAGATAGCGCCGGTACCAGTCGATCGCAGTATCGTTGTCGCCGAGAGAGGCATGGCAGTCGGCGATGCCCCACACGGCTTCGCCAAGGTCGGGCGTCAGCGCGTGAGCGCGCTGGTAGTCGGACAGGGCCTTCCCGTAATCGCCTTCCATATAGGCGGCTTCCGCCGTCTCGCAGAGAATCGCGGTCTCTTTTTCATCCGCCTTGAGGCGCATTTTCGCGGCTTTCTTCTTCTGTCCCGCCGCCTTCATGGCGTCGGCGCAACGTCGCATGAGGTCGACATTGTCGGAATGTTCCTGCAGGAGATCGCGGTAGAGGCCGACCGCTTCGCGGTGATCGCCCGCCGCGCAAAGCTTTTCAGCCTTTGCAATCTTCCTGTCGAGTTTATTTGTCGCTTTCGCCATGAGGCGCGGTTATCGGATTAAAGAACACGAGGCGTCAAGGAGCATACGCCGTGCATGTTTTGTTCCCCAATCTGCCGGATACCCGTTAAACTGCCCCGATGCTGCCGTTGGACCTCCCCTATGACGATCCCGACGCGCCGAAACGGCGCGGCTTTCATAATGTCACCCCACTGACACGGCTGCTTACGCGCGGCGTGTGCCGCCTGCTGGGCGAGATGGGGTACGGGCCGGTGACAGAGTTCCGCCTGCCAAACGGGCGGCGGGTCGACATCATGGCGCTGGGCGGCAAGGGCGAATTCCTTTGCGTCGAGGTAAAAAGCACCGTCGCCGATTTCAGGTCAGATGCCAAATGGCCGGAATACCTGCCCTGGTGCGACCGGTTCTATTTCGCGGTACCGGAACATTTTCCGCTGCATATCCTGCCCGACGGGTGCGGTCGTATCGTCGCCGATTCTCACGGGGCCGCGATCCGGCAGGAAGCGGAAGAACGGAAGATCAACGCGACAAGACGCCGGGCGCAGTTGCTGCGGTTCGGGCTGACGGCGAGCGACAGGCTGCAACGTATCTGCGACCCGCGAATCTGATCGGGTCCTAGTTCAGATGGAATATCGCCCCGTTCAGCACGCAGGCGAAACCGACCCAGGCAGCATAAGGCACGAGCATCCAGGCGGCAGCGGCGGACACCGGCCGAAAGACTCGGATTGCCCACAGGATCGACAGGAAGAGCAGGACGATCTCGACCATCGCCACGCCGACCAGCTTCAGGCCGAAGAACAGGATCGACCACAGAAAATTCAGGAAAAGCTGAACGCCGAACGCGGTCAGGACTGACATGCGGCGCTCCGGCGCAGCCGCGCGCCACGCCATCCAGCCTGCCGCCGCGATCATGATGTAGAGCAGCGTCCAGACCGGCGAAAACACCCAGTCGGGCGGGTTGAAGGACGGTCTGGCGAGCGTCTGATACCAGTCGCCGACCGTTGTCGCGGTGACGACGCCGGAGACCACGTAAACCAGGAGCGTGGAGAGGCCGAATGCAAGAACCGGGAAATACCGGGCGTTCGTCATGCGGTGCCGGACCGCGCCGTTACGCGTCGACCGGATCGCCGGTCATCCGGCGGATCGTGCCGGTGGTGCTGTGGCCCTCTTCGAGTTCCACCAGCATCACGCGGCCGCCATGGGCCTCGACCAGATCTCCGCCGACCACGTCTTCCCGAGCGTAATCGGTCCCTTTGATCAGAATATCCGGCTTGGCGTCCTTGATCAGCGAAAGCGGCGTGTCCTCGTCGAACAGGACGATCAGGTCGACGCTGTCGAACGCGCTCATGACGGCGGCGCGTGCATGTTCATTCTGAACCGGTCGGCCCTCACCCTTCAGGCGGCGGACCGATTCGTCGCTGTTGAGAGCGACGACCAGACGGTCACAGGCCGCCCGCGCCTTCGACAGGAGCGCCACGTGGCCGGGGTGAATCAGATCGAAACAGCCGTTTGCGAATCCTACTTTCTCGCCCTTCCGGCGCCAGTCGGCGATTTTCGCAAGAGCCGCGTCCCGGTCCATGAATTTCCGGCGACCAGAAACATCCGCCGTGGTGCCGCCTTCTATCTCGACCGGGTAGACGACCGCCGTGCCGGCCTTGGCGACAACGATCCCCGCCGCGACATTAGCGAGCCGCGCGGCATCGGCGAGCGCAATACCCGACGCGAGCCCGCCGGCAAGCGCGGCGACCACGGTATCGCCCGCGCCGGAGACGTCATAGACTTCTCGCGCTTCGGCAGGGAAATGTCTGGCATCCGTCGCCGAAATCAGCGACATCCCGTCGCCGCTCAACGTCGCCAGAACGTTCGAAATCCCGCAATGTTCGATCAACGACCGCGCGGCAGCAATCACCGACGCATCGTCGGCCGTCGGCATCCGGCTGGCCTCGGCGAGTTCGCGCCGGTTGGGCGTAATCACATCGGCGCCGCGATAGCGTGTGAAATCGTTTCCTTTCGGATCGACGACGATGCAGCGGCGAGCGCGGCGCGCCGCCTCAGTCAGCGTGGTCAGCCGGTCGCGCGTCAGGACGCCCTTGCCGTAATCGGAAATCACCACCGCGCCAGCATCGTCGATCACCGCCATAGCGGCCTCGAACACCTTTTCGCCGATGGCGGGGGCGATGGGATAATCGCTTTCGCGGTCGACCCTGAGCAACTGCTGCGGTCCCGCGACGATCCGTTCCTTGATCGTGGTCGGTCGCGAATCGTCGATGACCAGGTGGGCGCTTACCGTATCCAGTTCAGCCAGCAGGCGGCGAACCAACTCCCCGGCCTCGTCGTCTCCGATGACCCCGAAGAAATCGACGGATACGCCCAGCGCGGCCAGGTTGCGCACCACGTTGCCGGCGCCCCCCAGCATCGATGCTTCGTCCCTGACGTGACACACCGGCACCGGCGCTTCGGGCGAGATGCGTTCCACCGAGCCATAAATGTAACGGTCGAGCATGACGTCGCCGATGCAGAGGACGTGCCCGTCGCTGAGGCGATGAACCAGCGTCGCGGAATCGACGTTCATAGCCTGTCCTTCTCAAGAACGTCGCACAGCATGTGGCCGATCAGGATATGCATTTCCTGAATACGAGCCGTTTCTTGGGACGGCACGATGAGCAAAGGGTCGGCAATACCATGTAGCCTGCCGCCGTCGCGCCCGCTTAGAGCTGCGGTCAGCAACCCGGCCTCGCGCGCGGCGGTCAGCGCGCGCACGACGTTTTCGCTGTTGCCGGAGGTCGAGATACCGATGGCAAGATCGCCTGCACGGCCAAGTGCGCGAATCTGGTTCTCGAAAATGCTGTCATAGCCGATATCGTTGCCGGCGGCTGTCAGTACGGAGCTGTCCGTGGTCAGCGCCAGGGCCGAGATCGGCGCGCGGTCGACGCGGTAGCGCACCACCAGCTCGGCTGCCAGATGCTGGGCGTCGGCGGCGCTGCCTCCGTTGCCGAAAAACAGAATCTTCCCACCGCCGGCCAGCGCCCTGCGCGCGGATTCGCACAACGCCACGAACCCGTCCCGAAGCGCATCGCGCGAAGCGCGCGCGACCGCCTCGTGAGAGTCAAATTCAGAATCGAAAAGGGCGTTCAGCTCCATCGTGCCGTATCAATGGATGAAATTATGCGCCGCCGCAAGAATTCCTTCTAATCCGGCCACTTTTGGAAGTGTTTGGAGAGCTGCAACCCCTGAAGCTGGTAGGACGACCCGGAAGCCGAACCGTAGATCCGGTCCGGCGTATCGGTCAGGTGTTCGTATTTGAGCCGCCCGACGAGCTGCCCGTCCTCAATGGCAAAGGGAACGCCGTGCGAGCGGACTTCGAGCACCGCCCGGGTGCCCGCCGCACCCGCCTGTTCCGCCCCGAAACCGGGGTCGAAAAACCCGGCGTAATGGGCCCGGAATTCCCCGGCGAACGCATCGTAGGGCACCATCTCCGCCGCGTAGTCGACAGGGACCGACACCGCCTCGCGCGAGGCGAGAATGTAGAAATCCTCCGGGTTCAGCACCACGCTGCCCTCGGCGCTGCGGTATATCGGCTCCCAGTAGAGGGTGGGGTCGTAATGCGCGATGCGGTCAAGATCGACCAGCGGCGCGTGTGGCCGCGCCTTGTAGCCGATCAGATCCGACCCGCCGATTCCGGCCAGGTCGACCGACAGCGGCACGCCGCGGAACAGGGTCGCTGTTTCGCGCTCGCTCAGGGACCGGTCCAGCACGGCGCGGTCCTCAAGCAAACGCTTCAGCTCCGCCTCGCGCACATCGGCGCTGCCGCGCACCAGGCGGAGCTGGTTCAGCCGGCTGCCGGTGCGGGCGATGATGCTGAAAGTGCGCGGAAAGATCTCCGCATAGAGCGGCCCCTGATAGCCGCGCGGCACGGTATCGAAATCGGCGCCCTGATCGGTAATAAGCCGGGTAAACACGTCGAGCCGCCCTATCGAGCTCTTCGGATTTGCGATGCCTGAAAGCGCCGGGCTCAGCGCCAGCGATTCGAGCAGGGGGACGACATAGACGCATCCGCGTTCCAGCAGCGCGCCGCCCGCCAGATCGATCTCGTGCAGGCCGAAATTTTCGATCTGCTGCGCGACGGTGCGGTTCTCGCCAGGCAGGAAGCTCGCCCGCACCCGCCAGGCGACCGGACCGAGCCGCAGATCGAGACTGGCGGGTTGAAGCTGCGCGGTTTCGATGGGCTGCGTGGCCGCGATCTCTCCGGTCCGCGTAAGCGCCGCCAGCGCCTGATAAGGCAGGACCCCCGTATCGCGCCGTGCGCCCTGCGCCGCAGCGCTGGTATTCGATGCTGTATCGTTCACGGCGTTATTTTTACCTCAATAGCCTGGATCGTAACCCCTTTGTTATCCACAAAGCCCGACCTATTTCTTCCGCAGCAAAGGCCCGATTTCATGAAGAAAAATCATTTATCCCCACAATTCAGGCAATTCCCTGTCGCGAAACGATTCGACGCTGTGAATATACAACCACTCAACAAGCACGAAGCGTATCGAACAGACCGGCAAGCGCTTCGGGCGACGGCTCGGCCGGCTCATCCCCCCAGGCGATCCATAGCGCGGCAGTCCGGAAACCGTCACCGGGCGACGGCGTCACCTCGATGCGATACGCTTTCCGTTCGACCTCGAAACGCGGCCAGCACATGTCATCGCCCGCGTCGGCGACCTTGCCGGCGAAACAGGACATGCGGACAAGCGTATCGCCGTTACGAAACGCTGGCCCCCTGCCCGCCGCGCGCGACCAGCTGTCCGGAACCAGAAAATGCGACGCCGCCTCGCGCCCCGGCATTCCGGTCCAAAGGTCGGCGATCAGCATCGCCTGTCCCGGCCACAGACCGACAAACCGGCGCACGTCGCCGTCGAGATGCGCGTACCCGTCCTGCGCGCCGGCGCACCAGAGCGGCGCGATGCCGTTGAACCGGTCATCGAACAGTTCGCTTGCATATCCGCGACGGCCGACGCGAAAGGATTTCCAGAATTCGATGGGCTCTGCCCCCGCAACATGCGGCCCGTTATGCGAAGCCGCCGAGCGGGAGACATCGCGCGCTTCGCCGGCGGTATAGGTCGGTACGCCAGGGTCGACGAAAAAGCGTTCGCCCGAAATCGAGGCCTCGACCGACAGAAAATCCGCGTGGGCGTGCCCGGGGTTGTCGTCCGGGCCGCAAGGACCGCAATCGAAAATCACGGCATCGCCGCCGCCCGCGAGCCGGACATAGCCAGTGTCGGCCAATCGGACGACACCGTCCCCTGCTTCCAGCCCAGCGACGCTCCGTGCTTCGGGCGCTTCGCCCAGCCAGGAATCGTTGAACAGGGCGATATCCCCGTCCGGATGGCTCATGGCTGCGAGCGCGGTCTTCATACGGGTCAGCATATCCGGCGGCAGGAAGCCGGCGGCGTCCAGCATTTCGGCATCAAGGACCGCGAGCGCGTGATACATGGGCGAGCGCTCCGCATGGCCGCCATCGGGCAGGATGCACTGGCCGATCGACGAGGCGATGCCGTCAGCGAGGTCGCCGAACGCATCGGGGACATCGCCCGCCGCCGCGGCGTAGACCGCCAGCGCCACGTAATTCTTGAGCAGATGGTTGTACCGAAGATCGCGCTCGAGATTGCGGGCGACGAACGACGCGCAGAACCGGACGTGATCGAGGATCTCGGTTTCGGCATCGGCGTCCTTTTCGCCATCGGCTTTCCGATATAGCGCCAGCGCCGATAGCAGGTTGATCAGCCGATGGCTCGCCGAATAGGCATTCCACACATCGCCCGGCGCGCCGGGCACGGAGAATCCATTCGCCCGTTCCAGCGAGCGCACGATATCCGCTACCGCGGCCAGATCGGCGGCGCGTCCGTGGGACAGGAGCGGCACGGCATAGCCCATATAGGACAGAATCATCCGCCGAAGCGGATTGTCCCCTTCGCTGAAATCGCCGCGCCAGTCGATATCGTCGACCGAGCCGAAATCGAATTCCCTGTTCTGAAGGACGAACTTTCCGTCGACGACCCCCGCCGGATCGTCGCCGAACTGCATGCGCTGCAGCCGCAAGGCAACCGCCGCAATTTCCTTCAGTGCCGGAGCGTCCGGGTCCGGCGGCGGCAGCGCGTCCACCGCCCTTTTCAATCGCGCCTCCACCGTGCCGGGAAAACGGCTCATTGCAACGCGCCGGGCCCGGCAGCGCATGCGATGGCGAATCTGACCGGCGGAGAGATGCCGGGCGGTCCGCCACAGGCGGGGCAGGTTCATTGTCAGGCGCTCAGAGGACGACCGGCTGGCCGGATCGCAACGCCTCGCCCACAGCAATCGTGGCGAGGCTGGTCTCGATCAGCTCGGCCTCGTCTACCGGCGCGGGACCGGCATCGGCGACGGCCTTCGCAAAGGCTTCAAGCTCCGCGGCATGGCCCTTGTCCTGATCGATCCCGGCGCTGGTTTTCTTCTCTTTCCCGTCAGCGACGATTGTCAGCCTGCGGAAATTATCGACCGTCAGAACGGCGCCGCCGGCATAGGCCTCGAACAGCTCCTTCGAATAGGCCGTGTCGCCCTTGGCGGTATAGGCGATGGTGGCGAGGCTGCCGTCGGCAAAGGACAAAGTCGTCGTCAGGTCGTCGCATGCCCCGTGCGCAACCCCGGCAGCGGCGGCCTGTACGCTCCGGATCGGCACGCCGACAAGGAAGCGGGCCAAGTCGATGAAATGACACAGCTCGCCCAGCAGGCGTCCGTTTCCTTCTTCCGGTGCGTTGAGCCAGACATCGTCCGGCAGCGGGCCGGCATTGACGCGGAGCAGCAGCACTTTCGGCCCGGGCAGACCGGCCAGCCGGTCCCGCATCTTTACCGCCATCGGTGCGAAACGCCGGTTGAAGCCGATCTGGAAAAACCCGTCAGAGGTATTGCGCGCTGAAATCACCGCATTCAGCTGCTCGCGGTCGAGGGCCAGCGGCTTTTCCACCAGAACGCATTTCCCCTTCGCCAGCGCGGCCGCCGTCAGCGCGGCGTGGCTCGAATGCGGCGTCGCGATCAGCACGGCGTTGATCTCGTCATTGTTGAGCACCGCGTCCTCATCGGCAGCGGAGAACTCGAACCCGAAGCTCTGCTGGCTGTGCTCGGCGGACATTCCCCGCTGGGTGGCGATGGTGTGCAGCCGGCAATCGGAGAGTTTCTTCAGTTCAGGCATCAGCACGGTGCGGGCGAAACTCCCGCCGCCGATCACACCCAGAACGCAGCCGGCCCCGGGCTTGCCGCGCGACACCGCGATGGGGATGCGCAGCCCCTCGACCGGCTTTTCCGCCCGCCCGCCGTAATCCAGCACGACGCCGAGATGCGGCTCGGTGCGCCCTGTTACCAGCGCATAGGCGTCTTCCGCCTTCTCGAACGGAAAGCGGTGGGTAATCAGCGGTTCGACCACAAGACGGTGATCGCTGGCGCGCGACATACGTCGCACGACTTCCGCCAGGTTGCGGGTTTCCGTCCACGGCACGTAGCCCTCGGGATATTTCATCCCCCTGTTTTCATAATCGCCGTCATAGCGGCCGGGGCCGTAGGAGCGCGAGACGACGACCGACAGCTCCTTCTGCATGAACTCGCGATAGGGAATCTCGGTACCGGTGAGCCCGACAAGGCTGATCCGGGCGCGGTCGCGCGCGATCGAAGCGGAAAGTTCGAACGGTTCGCTCGAGTCCGTGGCGGCCGCGATCAGCACCCCGTCACAGCCATGGCCGCCGGTAAAATCGCGCATCGCTTCCGCCGGGTCGCCGTCCGACAGGTTCCAGGCGAAGGCGGCATGGCCGTAGCGCGCCAGATCCAGCCGCGACGAGTCATAATCGAACACGGCGACCCGCGCGCCGGCGAGTTCGAGAAGCTGGGCCGCCATCTGCCCGACCAGACCCGCGCCGATCACGGCGGCGAAATCGCCTAGACCGAGCCCCAGATTCCGTACCCCGTGCAGTGCGATGGCCCCGAGCGTGCCGAAACAGGCTTCCTCGTCATTGGCATCGTCCGGGACGGGCGCGGCCAGGTTGACCGGCACCACGTTGAAATCGGCATGGTTAGCGAGACCGGCCCCGGCGATCGCGACGCGCTGCCCGACGCGGAACCGGCCTTCCGTTCCCTCGCCGAGCGCTACGATCTCACCGGCCGCCGAATAGCCGAGCGGCAACGGTTCGTCGAGCCGCGCCATCACCGCGCGATAGGTCGCCGCGATACCGTCGCGCTGCGCTTTTTCCAGCACCTTCTTTACGAGATCGGGGCGCGCCTTCGCCTTGGCAGCGAGACTCTTCTTGGCAAACGACACCACCAGACGCTCGGTGCCGGCGGAAATCAGCGAGGCACGCGTCCTGACCAGCAGATTGCCAGCGCGCACCTTCGGGTCGGGCACTTCCCGCAGGGCCAGCTTGCCGCTCTTGGCGCTTTGCACGATCTGTTCCATGGACGACTCAAGAAATCCGAACGTCGAAATCTTCCGAACTTACCATAACTTACAGCGATTCGCAGTCGGCTCAGCCATGCTCTCTGCCGGGCTCTCAACCATGCACGGGCGCCTTGTCCAGCGCGCGGCACCACAGCTCTATCGCCATCAGAGGAAACAGCGTCATCGCCGCGTCGATCCGCCCCGCGAGGAAATCTTCCCGCAGGCGGGCGACGGCAGCAGCATCGAACAGACCACGCGCTTCAACCGTTGCGGAAGACGTCAGATCCGCCATCTGCGCCCGTGCCGGCCCCGCGAGCCAGGAGCGGATTGGAACCCCGAACCCCTGCTTCGCCCGTGTCAGCACCGCATCGGGAATCCGGCCACGCTGCGAATCCCGCAGAATTTTCTTGGTCTCCCGGAATCCGATCTTCGCGGAAAGCGGAAGTCTTTGCGCAAACTCCACGAGACGTGGATCGCACAGAGGCACCCGCACCTCGACGCCTTCCTGCATCGCCATCCTGTCGGTGTAGTTCAGATTGTGATCGGGCATGAACCCGTTGAGTTCCAGATCGATCAGCCGGTCAACGGGGTGAAGCCCCTGGGTCCGCGCCAGCGATTCCGAAAAGGCAGGAGGAATCGTCTCGATGCCCTTTCTCAGCCCCGGCCCGATCAGAGCGAGCCGGCCCTCTTCGGTCACGGCTGAAAAACTCATCGCCTCAGCGACCATCCTGTCTTCATCCATCGCGAACAGATCGCCCATCCGTCGCAGCCTTCTGCCGCGTACGGAATCAGGCGAGAACCATTTAAGCAGCGCTGCCAGCGGCGCCCGGCCGCATCCCAGCGCGTTATAGAAGAGCGCCGCCTTGTGCCGACCGTAACCGGTAAAGAGATCGTCCCCGCCAACGCCGGACAGGAGGACCTTGATGCCGGCTGCACGGGCGGCGCGGGCGAGCAGGCGCGTCTGGATCACCGCGAAATCGGCGGTCGGTTCGTCCAGCGCCCATATCATGTCTGGCAGTTCGTCGATCAGGTTCGCGTCCGTCGGTACGCAAACGAGCTTCACCCCCAGCGCATCCGCCACATCGCGGGCGAAGGCCGCATCGTCGCCGAAATTATCCGCGCCGCCTTCGGTCTTTTCGACCGAGGCACAAAAGGTCGTGATTCTGGACGGCTCCGTCGCGCGGCACATAGCGGAGACGATCGCGCTCGAATCGACGCCGCCGGACAGCAGGGCGCCGATCTCGACATCGGCCACCATCTGCTCGGCAACGACCGCATCGATCAAAGCGGCGAGGTCTTCCGGGCTGCCCGCGCCGGGGTCAGGCACCGAAGGCGGCGTCCGGTAATACCTGCCCGACCGGACACCGTCCTCACTGACAGTCAGCGTGCAACCCGGTCGCAGCTTGCGGACCGATTTCAGCATCGTATTTTCGCCGGCGGTCCACACGAACCCGAGATGATCCGCGACAGCCTGCGGATCGAGATCGCGCGGCAGATCCGGGCATAGCGTCAGCGCCTTGAGCTCGGAGGCGAACAGGAACCCCTGCGGCAGGTCGGCAAAATAGAGCGGCTTCACCCCGAGATGGTCGCGGGCGAGAAACAGCGATCGCTCCTCCGCATCCCAGACCGCGAAGGCGAAGATGCCGTGCAGACGCTGAACGGCAGCCGGTCCCCGGCGCGCAAAGAGTTCCAGCAGCACCTCGGTATCGCTGGTCGTCCGAAATTCTACACCGCTGGATTCGAGTTCCGACCGGAGAGCGCGGTAATTATAGATTTCGCCGTTGAAGATGATCGTATAGCGCCCGTCGGGAGTCGCCATCGGCTGGGCGGCAGCATCCGACAGATCGATGATCGAAAGCCGCGCATGGCCCATTGCGATCGCGGCGACCGGGTCGGACCACAGCCCTTCTCCATCGGGCCCGCGGTGACGCTCCGCACCGATCATCGCCGCCGCCAGCGACGCCGGCCACGGCCCCAGAAATCCCGCAATTCCGCACATCGCTCGACCCGTTCAGGAAACCGCCGCACCATACAGGGAAAACATGTTCGATTCCAAAGCCTTGGCATGCCGTATTGGCAGTGAACGAGTCGCGAGGCGTCATGTTACTCTGCCGGCCATGTGCGGCATTGCAGCCATATTCGCCTACCGTGCAGGGGCGCCGACGGTGGACCGGAACAGGCTTCGGCGAATGCACGACGTTCTGGCGCCACGCGGCCCGGACGGCGAAGGGTTGTGGTTCGCCGATGACGGGCGCGTTGCGCTTTCCCACCGGCGACTATCGATCATCGATCTGAGTGAAGGCGGGGCGCAACCGATGGCGAGCGCCGACGAGTCGTTGCGCATCACCTATAACGGCGAGATCTATAATTACCGCGAACTGCGCGACGGGCTGATCGCGGACGGCGTTTCGTTCAGATCGGACTCCGACACAGAAGTCCTGCTGCATCTGTACGCAAGAATGGGGCCGGAGATGGTGCGCGCCCTGCGCGGCATGTTCGCCTTTGCGATCCGGGATGAAGAAAAAGGAAGTCTGTTCCTCGCCCGCGATCCATACGGCATCAAGCCGCTCTATATCGCCGATGACGGCAAGACCGTCTCGGTGGCGTCGCAGGTCCGCGCCCTTCTGGCCGGCGGCGGAATCGACACCGAACCGGACGCGGCGGGACATGCGGGTTTTTTCCTGTTCGGCAGCGTGCCGGAGCCGCACACGCTCTATCGCGGGATCGAGGCGCTGCCGGCCGGCTGCACGGTTTGGATCGACGAAGAGGGTCGAGCGCCGGTAAGGCGCTATTTCGATATATCGCAGGAACTGGCCGACGCGGCGGCGGCACCGTTCGACCGCGATGCGCTGCACACGGCCTTGCGCGATACCGTCTGTCATCACCTGATTGCCGATGTCGAGGTTGGCGTATTCCTGTCTTCCGGCCTCGACTCGGCGACGCTTGTCGCCCTCGCTTCGGAGCAGGCGGCAGCGCTGCGCACGGTAACTCTGGGTTTCGATGCGTTTCGCGGTACGCCGGACGATGAAGTCCCCCTGGCGGAGCAGATCGCAGCGCAGTACGGGACGGCACACGAAACGCGCCGGATAGACGGCGAGACTTTCCGCGAGGAGGCGGATGCGCTGTTCGCCGCCATGGACCAGCCGAGCATCGACGGGGTGAACACCTATTTCGTCAGCAAGGCGACGAAAGAGGCCGGTCTCAAGGTAGCGATTTCCGGTCTCGGCGGCGACGAACTGTTCGGCGGCTACGAGGATTTCATCCAGATACCGAAACTGGTGGGCATGATGAGGCCGTTTCGCGGCCTCCCCTGGCTCGGGCGTGCGTTCCGGACAGTCTCAGCGCCCATCGCCGGCATGATGACCTCGCCAAAGGCCGCCGGGCTGATCGAGTACGGAACGGGCTATGGCGATGCGTTTCTCCTGCGCCGCGCCCTGTTCATGCCATGGGAACTGCCGCGCGTCATGGACCCGTCCGTCGCGCGCGACGGACTCGAGATGCTGGATATACGGACGCGGCTCTGCGATACCGCCGCGTCGGCGAGATCGCCCCGGGCCAGGCTGACGGCGCTCGAATCGTCCTGGTACATGCGGAATCAGCTTCTGCGCGATGCCGACTGGGCCAGTATGGCGCATTCGCTGGAAATCCGCGTGCCACTGGTCGATGTCGCGTTGCTGCGCGCCGCGGCGCCGATGATTAACGGACCGACTCCGCCGACCAAGGCCGACATGGCGTCGAGCCCGGCACATTCCCTGCCGGATGCCGTGCTGCATCGCCGGAAGACCGGTTTCTCGGTGCCGGTGCGCGACTGGCTGGGAACCGGGAAAGACAAGCCGGTCGAACGCGGCCTGCGCGGCTGGGCGCGAACGGTTTACGGGCAGGTCTGGACCGGCCCCGACCTGATGGCTTAGACGTTCTGTTCGGAGAGCAGCGTCTCGAAATAGGCGATCGTTTTTCCAAGCCCTTCGTCGAGCTGAATCGTCGGCTCCCACCCAAGTGTATTTTTGGCCAGCGTGATATCCGGGCGTCGCTGGACCGGGTCATCCTGGGGAAGCGGCTTGCGGACAAGTTCCGACGAGGACCCCGTCATGGCGATGACCTTTTCCGCCAGCTCCAGAATCGTGAACTCGCCGGGATTGCCAAGATTCATGGGGCCGGTGACATCGTCGTCGGTATCCATCAGCCGCATGAATCCCTCGACAAGGTCGTCGACATAGCAGAAGGATCGCGTCTGCGACCCGTCGCCGTAGATTGTTACCGGATCTCCGCGCAGCGCCTGGACAATGAAATTCGAGACCACCCGGCCGTCATGGGGATGCATTCGGGGACCGTAGGTGTTGAAGATCCGCGCCACCTTGATGCGGAGGCTGTGTTGCCTCCAGTAATCGAAAAACAGGGTCTCGGCGCAACGCTTTCCCTCGTCGTAACAGGATCTGACCCCGATCGGGTTGGTATGCCCCCAGTAGGTCTCAACCTGGGGATGGACCTGCGGGTCGCCATAGACCTCGCTGGTGGAGGCCTGAAATATTTTCGCCCGCACACGCTTCGCGAGCCCCAGCATGTTGATGGCGCCGTGCACGCTTGTCTTGGTCGTCTGCACGGGATCGAACTGGTAATGCACGGGAGAGGCGGGGCAGGCGAGATTGAAGATTTCATCGACCTCGACATAGAGCGGGAAGGTGACGTCATGCCGCATCAGTTCGAAGTGCGGGTGGTCGAGCAGATGCGCGACGTTGCTTTTCGTGCCGGTGAAATAGTTGTCGACGCACAGAACGTCGCAATTCTGTTCCAGAAGACGTTCGCACAGATGCGAGCCGATAAAGCCGGCGCCACCGGTTACAAGCACGCGTTTCTCAGCAACCATTCAACTACTCCGTAGAAAGGGGTACGGACGCTACCATTTAAAGGTATCCGCGTTAAGGGCGGACGGTGTCCGGTCAGGTCTGAAGCAGGCGGCGTTCGTCGCCCTCTAGAACCAGACAGGTCAGTACGCCGCTGAAATACGCGCCGGTATCGATCCCGATGCGGTTGAAGCGAAACTCCGGCTGTTCGTAGATCGTGTGTCCGTGAACGACGCAGTGGCCATGATCGCGGTCGGACTGGAGGAACTCTTCCCTGATCCACAAAAGATCGCGACTGGTCTGTTTTTCGAGCGGCCTTTTGGGCGCGACACCGGCATGGACGAAAACGTAACCGCCTTCAACATGGCAGAGTTGAAGTGTCCGCATGAAATGTTCGTGCCGCGGCGGCAGTTTTTCGCGGAGTGACTGCTGCATTCCCCGCATGCGTTGTTCTGCGGTCGCCTCCCCCTTCGCGCCGCTGCCGTAGCTCAGCAGCGTGGTATCGCCCCCGTTGGAAACCCACATCGACCCGATCGAGACATCGTCGAGAAAGGTCAGCAGCATTTCCTCGTGGTTGCCCATCAGGCAGACCTGTTCGCAGCCCTTCACCGGCTCGCCGGCCAGGCAGTCGATGACGCCGGCGGAATCTTCTCCGCGGTCGATATAGTCTCCGAGGTAGACGACAACGCAGCGCTTGCCGTCCGCGTTTGCCGCATCCTGCGCGATCTGCGCACGCAGGTCCGTCAGCAGGTCGAGCCGGCCGTGAATATCGCCGACCGCATATATCCGCGTTCCATCCGGCGTACAGGGCGGACCCGCCGACGACTTTCGGCGTCCGAAGAGGGATTTCAGCATGGCGGCACTATGACGCTTCGATACCGATATTGCCAGTAGCGTCGTGCGGCATCGCGGTCATCCTCACGACCCGCGAAACCCGCCGCCGCGCAATCAGTGAAGCGGCTGGCCGGCGGCGGGCGCTGCCGTCATTTCATGCGCGGCCAGTCCCTTGTTGTCGACAAGATTCAACAGCGCCGAGACCACCCGCCTCGCGTAGCGTCCTTCGCATTCAGCAAGCAACCGTCCGGCGGCCGCTCCCGGATCGATGCCTGCGCGCCACGCCCTATCGCTGGTCAGCGCAATGAAGCTGTTCGCGACCGACACGATCTCGGCGGCGATTTCCGCCACACTGTCGATATCGGGCGGCGTTTCCTCGCCCTGCTGAAGACGATGAACCTCGCGCAGCGTTTCGACCACCGGCCCCCGGAATTCAACGCTGGCCAGCATATCCGCGCTTTGCGCTATGCTGCCGCGCACCAGACGGACCTGATCCTCATCCAGTGCGCCGTCACTGGTCAGCACCTCTTCCGGGACCATGATCTTGCCGATGTTCAGGAGCCTGCCGGCGGTCGCCGCCGTCTCGGCCGTTTCCTCATCCTGGGCCATTTCACGGGCCAGCGACGCCGCAGTCTCGGACACGCGCACGGAATGGTGAGCGGCAAAGGGATCGCGCCGGTCGAGAATGGAAACCAGCGTATCGATCAGGCTGTCGAGCGTACGCGCGCGCTTCTCCCGTTCGGAGATCGCCGCGGTAATGTCCTCTTCGACCACCATCACGCCGGCGTTCCCGTTCAGCGTTTCGGGAACCGGTACATGCTCGGCCTGAACGACCCGCAGATCGCCGTTTGCACCGGAACGATGGATGGCGCGGCGGGTTACGCCGAGCTCCAGCGTCTCGCGGTTGAGCGCCTCGTATCGCGCCGCGACCGCCGGACCGAGAACGCTCGCCATTGTCTTGCCGAGAACGTCCTCCTGGGCGATGCCGGCATGGCCGGCGGCGACCCGGTTGGCGAAACGATACCGGTTTTCCCTGTCGACGATGAACATCGGCGTCGGCTGGGTATCCGTGACAAGCTTCAGGAACCGGCTCTGGGCTTCGTACTTTCGGGCAAGTTCCGCCTGCTCGTCGGCGATCCGCGCCGCCCGGATCGATGTCCCGTGCCGCCAGACGGCGATCACGCCGCCGCCGACTGCAAGCACCAGAAGACCCAGGATGGCTGCCAGCCGCGCGGTCGCTCCCTCCACGGGACCGAGTGCTTCGTCGCGGGAAATCTTGTGGAGAACCGTCCAGGGCGACCCGGCGACCCGGCGACCGGTCACAAGAACCTCTTCGTTCCGGTAATCGCGCGCCAGACCGAACCCGCCGGGTCTTTCGAGCGCAAAGCGAGAGGCGAGATCCGGCGTGTCTGCGGCGAAACTTCTGGAGAGAGCGCCTTCGCCCGCAGTCGGCGACAGATATTCGATGATCTCGCCGGCTTTCCGGACCATCAGGATTTCGGCACCCGGCCAGACCGAACCAGGCTGCCGCAGCAGCGGAAAGAGCTCCGCGCCAACCTGTTTGACGCCCAGCACCCAGGCGACCTGCCGGTCTGCGGTTTCACGCTCCTGCACGGCGTAGAGCGGTACCGCAAGCGCAAAGGCCGGCGCGCCGGTATGATCGAGATAGATGTCGCGCATCGCCGCTCGCCCGCGCTCGACCCCCGACAGGAACCGGGCGAGCGCTCCCTCGACCGGCGGACTGTCGGGGCTGGCGGCGATGACCCTGCCGTCCATTGTAACCAGGGAAATCCCCGCAACTCCGACGCGGCGTACGTTTGCCGCGACAGCAGGGCCAGTCGCCGGGCCAAGGAATCCCGCCCGATGCGCGACCAGCGCAAGCAGATTCGAAAGATATCCGCCCCGCGCCTGGTCTTCCGATCTTCGCTCCGGCGACGAGGCGGCGCCCGTGGCCGTCAATTCCGTCAGATAGATCTGAAGCGACGCGTTTTCGGCAAGCCCGGCGAGTTCCTCGTTCTGCCGTTTCAGCCAGCCCGCAACCGCGTCCGCCCTCGTATCGGCAACGATGCCGAGACGGGTCTGCCAGAGCTGGGTTTCCCGGGCCCGTTCGTTGGCGGAGTAGGCGTAGATCGCCGCACCGCCGGCTCCGAGCAGGACGGCAAGAAACAGAAGAATCAGAACGAGCCCACGGCGTTCGGCCGGGCCGGAGGCAATTCGGGCGGAGGTGAGTCCGGAAACGGTGTCGCTCATCGGCGCGCTACCCTTCGACGATTGAGTTTCTACAGCTCGGCGGCATCGCAGCCACGTCTTCCCATACGGATAACAGGCTCGGGTTAGAGGTCTGTTAACGCGCGCAAGTTAGAGTCGTGTCGACAACCGGTGCGGGGGAAATTAAAGGCGCCGCGGTGTTCGTTCGCGATCTGCACAGGAGTCGGACCGATGCGAAATTTCTCCCATATGCGACAGCGCGGGATCGCCTTTCGGCTCGCGCTGGCGGGGGCGTTGATCTGGGCGCTTACAGTTGCGGAGACAGGGTTGCTGGCGGCCGAAACGACAGCCGATTTCCGGGGCCACGTCTCCATCTGGAACTCCCGTGAAAAACCCTCCCCGCGCATTGCGCTGTTTCCGAAATGGAGCGGCACGCTTAACCGCTATTTCGACGAACGAAAGCTGGGAGACGGCGATTGCGAATCCTCGTTCTTCAACCGGTGTCACCTGCGTGAATGGTCGAAATTTCTCGACAGTATCCGAAACCGGGATCGCGTTACCCAGGTGCACGAGGTCAACCGTTACATGAACCGGGTCCGCTATATCGTAGATCCGCGTAATTACGGCGTCCGCGATTACTGGGCGACGCCGAAAGAATTTCTGTCCCGGGATGGCGATTGCGAGGATTACGCCATCGCCAAATACCTGTCGCTGCGGGCTCTGGGTTTTCCTCCGTCGCAACTGCGATTCGTTATCCTGCAGGATCTCAACCTGAAGCTGGCTCACGCAATTCTGGTTGTGTCGCTGAGCGACCGGGCGCTTGTCCTCGACAACCAGATACGCACCGTCGTCAATGCGCGCGCGATCCATCACTACAAGCCGATATACTCAATCAACGAAGAATTCTGGTGGCTTCACAAATCCTGACGAAACCGATGAGCTGACCGAGAAGCGCGTTTCCACGTCGCTCCGATTTGCTCTATAGAAGCGGCATGTCCAGCGCCGCCATCCGGGTCACCAATCTGAGCAAATGCTTCGACGATGTCGTCGCGGTCAACGATATTTCGTTCAATGTCGGTCGCGGTGGAATCACCGCCCTGCTGGGCGGCAACGGCGCCGGCAAGACCACCACGATTTCGATGCTGCTCGGGCTCCTGCTGCCGAGCAGCGGAGAGATCGAAATTCTCGGCGAAGACATGATCGGGGCGCGTCATCGCGTTCTGTCGCGCATGAATTTCGGCTCGCCCTATGTCGATCTTCCGAAGCGCCTCACGGTCCGCGAAAACCTTACGGTGTTCGCGGGGCTATACGGGCTTAAGGCGCCCAGGCAACGAATTGAGGCGCTATCGGGCGAGCTTGCGCTCGATGCCTTTCTCGACCGGCCGACCGGCCAGCTGTCCGCCGGGCAGAAAACCCGCGTCTCGCTCGCCAAGGCGCTGATCAACGAGCCTGAACTCCTGCTGCTTGACGAGCCGACGGCTTCCCTCGACCCGGACACCGCCGACTGGGTACGCACCTATCTGCAGCAATACACCGAACGCTGCGGCGCAACGATCCTGCTGGCGTCGCACAACATGGCGGAAGTCGAACGCCTGTGCGCCGATGTGCTGATGATGAAAACCGGACGCATCGTCGACAAGGGCGCCCCCGACGAGTTGATCCGGAAGTACGGAAGACGCGATCTGGAAGAAGTGTTTCTCCATATCGCCCGCAGCGATACGGATAGGCCCTTGAGGGAGGGGAACACCGCCCAATGACGGGGTCGCCGAACATATATCCCGATACCGCTCTGTCGTTTCGGCGCATCGGCGCGATGGGCATGCGTTATGTCTTTCTGTTGCGCAGCTCCTGGACGCGTATCGTGGAGCTGGCCTACTGGCCGCTCATGCAGATGATCATGTGGGGATTCATGACCGAATTCCTGCGCAAGAGCGACTCGCAGGTGCTGCAGGCGGCAGGCGTTCTCATCGCCGCGGTCCTGCTGTGGGACGTGATGTTCCGCAGCAATATCGGCGTCGCGGTATCGTTCCTGGAGGAGATGTGGTCGCGCAACCTGGCGCAGCTGTTCGCATCCCCGCTGCGGCCCTACGAATGGGCGCTGTCGCTCCTGTTCATCAGCCTGGTAAGAACGGTCATCGGCGTCATCCCGGCAGCCTTGCTGGCGATTCCGCTCTACCATTATTCGATATTCGAGATGGGGCTGCCGCTGCTCGCGTTTTTCACCAGCCTGATGCTGTTCGGCGGTGCGGTCGGGCTGATGGTGTCCGGTATCGTGCTGCGCTACGGGATGGGCGCGGAAAGCCTCGCCTGGGTCGGCATCTTTCTGGTCGCGCCGATCACCGGCATCTATTATCCGGTTTCGGTTCTGCCGGACTGGCTTCAGCCGGTCGCCTGGGCCCTGCCGTCGACCCATGTGTTCGAGGGCATGCGCGAGGTTCTGGCCACGGGGGCATTCCGAACCGATCTTTTCGTCAACGCGATGCTGCTGAATGCGATCTACATGGCCATCGGGCTGGCGGTCTTCCTCTATATTTTTCACATCGCGCGCGTGAAGGGCCTGCTGGTTCAGACAGGCGAATAGAGCGCCCTGTCGTCCTGACCGGCCGCGCGATCGAAATCGAACGCGACCGGTTCGATGTTGCCGGCGTAGATCTCGGCAATGCGGGCGTCGGACAGCGGATACCCGAACTGGGCGTTTCGCATCGGAATCCGCATCCGCTGCAGCTCGACCGAAAGCGCAATCATGAGATCCCAATCGGCATCTTCGGGCATTTCAGCGTCAAGCCCGATGATGCCCTTACGCATATGTTCGAACTCGTCGTCATAGACCTTTGCGCAGGCCGTCGCGATGGCGTCGTCCACGCCGCCCCGCCCCTGCAGGCGGATGCCTTCCGTAAACAGGGTGCAGTAGCCGCCTTCCGTGAAGAAACAGGCGCGTTCGCCAAGAGCGCCATGTTCGCGCTTCACCGCGGCCCGCCGGTCTCGGATTGCCTCGTTCTCGGGCCAGTCGGGAACGCCCTTGAGCCTCGACGGGCTGATTCGTGCGTCTTCGGGTCCGCACAGCGCGTCGTAGGCGTCGGCGAAGGCGCAGTAATGCGAGAATTCCTCGTACAGCGTTTCGAGTCGTTCGAGAATGTCCGCACGGGGCACTCCCTCGTCAATGGACGGAAAATCCGCCAGCAAATCCTCGATGGGACCGACAAAAAGGCCGCGCGGATCGCCAAGCGGCGTATCCCAGACTTCCTTACGGGCCTGACGCAAAATCCAGAGTCGATCCGTTTCCGGCGTTCGATCCGGGGAATCCCAATATGTCCGGAACACTTCCGCCTCGCCGGCAAACAGGGGAGAAACGTTCTCGATAAGGGCTCGAAGATTGGCGCTTGCAGTCATACCGCGACGCTAACTCACCGAGGCGGCCAGCGCAAAGCCCGCGGCGAGAGCAACCAGCAGGCTAGCGGCGGAAAGAAGAATCGAGGCGCGTTGCAGATCGGGAATCCCGGCCTGCGCCCGTCCGTCGCCGATCCATGAACCGGCCACCTTCTCCCCGTCGTACAGTCGGGGGCCGCCGAGTGACAGGCCGAGCGCGCCGGTCACGCCGCCTTCGGCGCGATAGCCCGCCGAGAGCCCGCGACGGAACAGATCCCGCCCCCACTCGCCGAGCCCATGGATAGGAGTTCCGCCGGGACAGAACAGCGCCGACAGGGCCAGAACCGGCCCCGCGATCAAAACGCCCGGCAAAGACAGGATGTCGTCAAGCCGCGATACGGAAAATCCGAAATCGGCGTGTCGGCGCGAGGCCCGCCCGATGGCGTCCGCGGAAGCGCCGATCGCCCGGTAAACCAGAAGCGCGGGCAGACCGAGGAGCAGGAACCAGAACAGAGCGGCGAACAGGCCTTCGACAAGATGACGGCTGGCCCCTTCGATGGCCGCGCGGGCAATGGCGTGACGGTCCCGGTTGGGAACGTCGAACCTGACCAGCGTCTCAGCCCTGCCGGCGGCCCTTGCATCGTCGCCGGCGCTTAGCGCACGACGAACCGCGAACAGGCCGGCGATCGGCCGCCCCATACCAAGCAGGAAAAGCAGGACCGTTGCGTCAACAACTACTGCGCTACCCAGGTAACGGGACAAAACCGTCAGACCGCAGGCGGCCAGCACTGCCACCGCGATAACCGCCAGCGCCACCAGCGCCCCTCTGACGCGAAGCGCGATCCGGCCCCGTTTGACGCGGTTGAGCCTTCGGTCAAACCAGCCTGCGAGGTTACGAAACAACGCCTTGGGAAAATCGAGCGCGCGCCGGGCGACTGGTGCGAATGACAGCGCCGCATCCGCGAGCATGGCAAACAGCACAGCAATCAGCGGCTCTGCGCCGAAGATCGGGGCGGCTTCGTTCACGCTTCCTGACCGCTTCAAAAATCCCGTAAGACGCGGCTATTCCCGAACGCCGGCATTGCGCATCACGGCAACAACATCCTGCCGCTTGTTCCACTCCGCCCACATCAGGGCCGTACGACCGGTATAATCCCGCCGGGTCGCATCGGCCTTGCGCTCGAGCAGGAGACGGACCGATTCGACCGCTCCATTCGCCGCAGCGGTCATCAAGGGCGTGAGACCCTGACGATTCTCTACATCCGGTTTGGCGCCCCCGTCGAGCAGCAACTCCATGCTGTCGAGATCGCCGCGGCCGGCCGCGTAGAACAGGGCTGTATTGCCGAGCCGGTCTCTCGCGCCCAGACGGACGCGATGCTTTATCAGAATTTCCACGATATCGGAGTTGCCGAGGAGCGTAGCCACGATGAGCGGCGTTCGGTTCTCGGCGTCGACCGACTCCAGATGCTCCCCCCGGACCGCCAGCTCTTCGACTGCGGGAAGGTTTTGCACCTGGACCGCTGCGATCAGGGGGTTCGAGGAGAGCAGATTGATCTCCGCCCTGGCCGGGCTCGCGGTCCAGCCTGTCAAAGCAAGAAGGGCCGCCGCTGCAACCGAAAAAAATCTGTTCTTCACCATGCGCGCCGTCGTCATAAAGTCGTCAGGGCGGAAGAGTAAACATAATCCGCCCTCCGGCGCCAGACGGTCGCGAACCGACCGCCCCGACGGCAACCGTCCGGTCCCGACGGATACCCTGAGGAATACTGGTCATTCCCGACATGTACCGCTATATCTGTCGGCATGAATCACCGAATTTTTCGCATCGGCCTGATTTCGATCGTCGCGCTTCTGGCGCTCCTGGCGCTGGCTTGGCAATGGGGTCTCCTGGCGCCGACCAATCAGCGCAGCGGCATTTCCGGCATCGCGCAGGTCGGGGGCCCGTTCACGCTGGTCGATCAGGACGGAAAGACGCGAACGGACAGGGATTTCGCGGGCCGGCTGATGCTCACTTATTTCGGCTACAGCTTCTGCCCCGATGTCTGTCCGACGGCCCTGCAGGTTATGTCAACGGCCCTGCAGACGATGGGCGACGATGCGAAACAGGTCCAGCCGATCTTTATTACGGTCGACCCGGCGCGCGATACGCCGAAGCAGCTTAAGGATTATGTCAGCCACTTCTTTCCAGGCACCGTCGGGCTGACCGGTTCGGAAGAGCAGATCAGCAATACCGCCAAGGCCTATCGCGTCTATTACCGGAAGGCCGAGGACGGCAGCACCGCTGAATATCTGATGGACCATAGCTCCATCGTGTTTCTGATGGGGCGGGACGGCGCCTACCTGACGCATTTCACACACCAGACCACGCCGGCAAAGATGGCGGAAGCCATCCACAAATATCTCTGACGCCCATGACGGAAGCTCCGTCGCCGGAACCTTTCTGGAAACGCAAAACGCTCTCCGAGATGACGCGGGACGAATGGGAATCGCTGTGCGACGGGTGCGGGCGATGCTGTCTCCTGAAACTGGAGGACATCGATACCGGCGAATACGCCTTTACCGATATCGCCTGCCGCCTTCTCGATCTGGATAGCTGCCGATGCACGGACTATCCCAACCGCCAGAAAAAAGTGCCCGACTGCGTCGTGCTCGACGCCGCCAATGTCGGTCAGCTCGGGTGGATGCCGTCGACCTGCGCCTACCGGCTGCTGGCTGAGGGCAAGGATTTATACTGGTGGCACCCGCTGGTGTCGCGCGACCCGAAAACTGTGTACGAGGCGGGTGCCTCGGTGCGCCATCGGGTCGTTTCCGAAGACCGGGGCGACGATCCGGAGGACCGCATCGTCGACTGGCCGAAATAGGGTCGGAGCCTATTTTTTTCGCTGTTTCATATTGACCAGCGCGACTCCGGCCAGGATCAGACCGATGGCGGCCCAGACGTAGATACTGTGACGCTCGTCGAGCAGCACCATGCCGTACAGAACGCCAAAGCCCGTGGCGAGCGAACTCGACTGACTCATATAGGTCGGACCGGCGATGCGTATCAGTTCGAACATGGCGCAGAAATTAAAGCCGGCGAGCACACCGTGCACGATCATCGCAAGCTCTCCCTTGCTGAACGGCCAGGTCAGCCACTGTAATCGGGAAAAGACCAGAATAAGGACGAGCGTCATCAGCGCATTGGTGAACAGCGTCCCCGCCGCCAGCCCGAGTGAGTCGCTTCCCTGCGGCCGGTTGCTTTCGTCCAGGATCACATAACCGAATCCGTGCATGAGCGGCACGCCGAACCCGGCGAGGACCCAGAAGATCAGGGAGGGGTCCGGCAGGCTCGATTTCGGCCCGACGATCAGCAGAACGCCAGCCAGCCCGAACAGGATGCCAAAAACCCGCAACATGACGATTCGGTCGATCCGGGCGATCAGGCTCAGCAGATAGGTAAAGATCGGGGTGAAAGCCATCACCACAGCCATGATGCCGACCGGCAATTTACCCTGCGCCGTGTATAGAAGAATGTTGGCGAAGGTGAAGCGCGTCGCCGACGCCTTCAGGTAATAGATCGCATGCGCGCGATCGAACCTCGGCCTGGTTCCGCGCACCCGGGCGATGACGAGAACAACCGTGCCGGCGATCAGGGAAAACCAGAACAGGTAGTTCATCGGCGTTACCCCGCCGGTAACGCCGGTCTTGATCAACACGAAGAAAAATCCCCACAGCGCGCCGATGCAGAACAGCAGGGCCAGTGGCAGGATGGGGTGGGGCGACGGCGACTCAGGCGGAGGCATGCACTGTTATAGGTGAGGAATGCCGCGCCGAATAGCGCCGCGATGGAGAAGTCAGCGGTCAAAAGGGCGCTGGGGCGCGCCCTTCAGCGCATCCTGCGTAAACTGCCGCCACAGGATCGCCGGCAGCGACCCGCCTGTCACTTTCTTCATTGGCGAAGAATCGTCGTTGCCAAGCCAGACGCCTGTGACCAGTTCCGGGGTAAGACCGATAAACCAGGCATCGCGGAAATCCTGGCTGGTGCCGGTCTTGCCGGCAGCCGGCCGGCCGGGACTGGCGGCCTTGCCTGTACCGCGGGCGACGACGGCTTCCAGCATCGGGACGATGCGGGCGACGATTTCGCGATCCAGAAGCCGCCCGGGCGCATCCTGGCTGCGGCGGTAGAGCATCCTTCCGTCACCGTCCCTGATGTCCACAATGCCGTACGGCCAGGCCGCAAGGCCGCTATTGGCGATGACGGCATAGGCGGCCGTCAGTTCCAGCAGGCTTACTTCGCTGGCGCCAAGCGCGATCGACGGGTGCGCCTTGAGCCGCGACGTAATGCCGAGCCTTTCCGCCAGCGCAACGACCTTGCGGCGGCCGATCTTCTCCGACACGCGTACCGCCGCGGTATTAACCGATTCGGCGAAGGCATCCTCCAGCGACAGGTTGCCGCGGTGGCGACCGTCGTAATTGCGGGGCTGCCAGCCGGCAACGCGGACCGGTGCGTCGAGAACCGTATCGCCAGGGCTGAGGCCGGACTCCAGCGCCGCCAGATAAACAAAGAGTTTGAAAGCAGAGCCGGGCTGGCGCCTCGCCTGGGTCGCCCGGTTGAACTGGCTCGCCCGGTACTCACGTCCACCAACCATCGCGCGGATCGCCCCGTCGGGCGCAAGCGACAGCAGGGCGGCCTGGCTGGCGCCGCGCTTTTCCCCCTCACCGGAAATCATGCGCTCGACCCGGCTCTCTGCAATCGCCTGAAGCCGGGGCGACAAGGTCGTGCGGATGATGAGGTCGCGATCGGTTCGGCCGACGAATCCGGCGGCGCGCTCCAGCAGCCAGTCAGCGAAATAGCGAACGCTGGCGCCGGTCTTCACGCCTGCTGTCCGCAACCGGGTGGCCTTTGCGGATAGGGCATCGCGCTCGGTCAGGAACCCGGCGGCCACCATGTTCGCCAGCACCTGGTCGCCGCGTTCGACTGCGGCTTTCGGACTGTTGAGCGGCGAATAGCGCGACGGCGCCTTGAGCAGGCCTGCCATGACCGTGGCTTCGCGCAGGTTGAGCCGGCGAACCGTCTTGCCGAAATAGCGCTGCGCCGCCGCCTCGACGCCATAGGTGCCGGAGCCGAGATAGACGCGGTTCAGATAGATTGTGAAAATCTGTTTCTTGGAGAACCGAGCTTCGAGCCAGAAGGCCAGCAGGAGTTCGCGGATTTTCCGGCTAAAGGAGCGTTCGGGCGTGAGAAACAGGTTTTTTGCGAGCTGCTGGGTCAGCGTGCTGCCGCCCTGCCGGACACGGCCCGCCATGATATTTGTCACGGCCGCACGGGCGATGCCGATGAAATCGACGCCGCCATGATCGAAGAAACGGCGATCCTCGGTCGCGACGATGGCCTGCACCAGGAAGGGCGGCGCATCCTCGAACCGGATCGCACCGCCGTGGAGATCGCCGAACGTCGCCAGCACCGAATCGTCCGACGCCAGCAGGGTGACGCTGGGGCGCCTTTCCGGGGTCTCCAACGCATCGAGATCGGGCAGGCCGAAGGCATGGAAGACAAGGACGCCAACGACCGCAAGTGTAACCCAGATGGCGGCGACTGCCGTCCATCGGACCAGCCGCACCCAGAGCGGACGCGATTCCGAAGGCGTATCCGCACCCGAACTCTTTTTCCCGGCAGTTTGTTTTCCAGCAGTTTGTTTTCCGGCGGGTTCTTTCCGGGCGGGTCTTTTCCCCGGGATCTTTTTTCCGGCGGATTTTTTCGATCCCGGGTCTGATTTCGGTTTGCGTGCCATGGCTCGGAGGTATCGCTTCTCTTATCTATCTAAAGCCTTTACGGCGAATCGGGCGGAATTATGGAAACCGGATCGATGGCCGCGTTATGATCGGGCATGGCGATATTCAGAAGACCGGACGCGCATACGCAGCTCGCGGAAATCACCGTTAGACCGGCAACGGTCGAGGATGCGCCGGACATCGTCCGGCTCGCACGCGCCCTGAGCCTGTCGGACGGCGGCCGACCGTCGCAGCTCACCGAACAGGCGGTACGAGAGGACGGGTTCGGCGCCATCCCGGCCTTTCGCGTGCTGGTGGCGCAGGGCGATGGCGTGACCGTAGGCTACGCGCTTTACTTTCCGGGCTATGACAGCGATCGCGCGTCGCGGGGGATCTACCTGTCCGATCTTTATGTCGATGAGGCGTGGCGGCGACGCGGAGTGGGCCGGGCATTGATGAAGGCGGCGGCGCGCGCCTGCCGGGACAGCGGCGGGGCCTGGATGTTCTGGTCCGTGCTGAAACGCAACCGGGGAGCCCGGAAATTCTATCGCACCATGGCGCCGGAACTCAGCGATGTGGTGCTCTGCGCAGCCATCGGACCGGCATTCGAACGGATGGCGCATTAAAATTTTCCGCGTGTGCGAAAGCCGTCTCCGGTCCCTGGCGCAGGCCGGGAAAGACAGGCAGGGACAAGGCTGGAACCGTCTTGAACCGGGGCGTCAAATATCGAGGTTAACGACCTTCAGGGCGTTGTTCTGGATAAAGTCGCGGCGCGGTTCCACCACGTCGCCCATCAGCGTCGAGAACACATCCTCCGCGTTATTACGGTGGTCGATCCGGACCTGCAGGAGAGACCGCGCTTCCGGGTCGAGCGTGGTTTCCCAAAGCTGATCCGGGTTCATTTCGCCGAGACCCTTGTAGCGCTGGATTGAAACTCCCTTGCGACCGGCTTCCATGATGGCATCGACCAGACCGAGCGGACCGATAATGCGGACCTGCCTGTCCCTGGTTCTGAGGAAAGCAGGCCTGGCATAGAGCCGCTGAAGCCCAACGGCCATTTCATCAAGCCGCCTTGCTTCCGCCGAGCGCACCAGAGCCCCGTCTATGACATGTCGTTCGGTGACGCCGCGAAGGGTCCGGTAAAATGCAAACCCGCCACCGTCGACGGGTTCCTCAGCCTGCCAGCCGCGCTCGTTTTCGGACGTCAGCCCGTCCAGCCGCCGCGCGACCGCATCGGCGATCTGTCTTTCCGTCTCCTCCGCTTCCAGAAGCTCCGGATTGAAGGCGCCGAGGATCGCCGCCTGCTCGGCGACCATCGGGTTGGACAGCTTTTGCAGCAGTGGCTGCATTAGCCGTTTCGCGCGCTGGGCGTCGTTGACCGCTTCCATCAGTTCCGCACCGGCAACTTCTGCGCCGTCCTGGATGACCAGAACGCAATCGCGCAGACCGGCCTCGATCAGGTGACGCTCAAGCGCCGGGTCGTCCTTGAGATAGACCTCGTCGCTGTTCCGCTTTGCGCGGTAAAGCGGCGGCTGCGCGATATAGAGATAGCCGCGTTCGATCAGTTCCGGCATCTGACGGAAAAAGAAGGTCAGCAGCAGCGTACGAATATGACTGCCGTCGACATCGGCGTCCGTCATGATGATGATCTTGTGATAGCGGGATTTCTCGATGTTGAAATCCTCCCGCCCGATTCCGGTGCCGAGCGCGGCAATCAGCGTTCCGATTTCCGCCGACGACAGCATCTTGTCGAAGCGCGCGCGCTCCACGTTGAGGATCTTGCCGCGCAACGGCAGGATCGCCTGGTTCTTGCGGTTGCGCCCCTGCTTGGCGGAGCCGCCCGCAGAATCGCCCTCGACGAGAAACAGTTCGGAAAGCGCCGGATCGCGTTCCTGGCAATCGGCGAGCTTGCCAGGCAGGGTCGAAATATCGAGTGCCCCCTTGCGTCTTGTCAGGTCGCGCGCCTTGCGCGCCGCCTCGCGGGCCGCAGCAGCTTCCGCCGCCTTGGCGACGATGCGTTTCGCCTCGTTGGGGTGTTCCTCGAACCACTGTCCGAGCCGATCCCCGACGATGCCTTCAACGGCAGGCCGAACTTCGGACGACACAAGCTTGTCCTTGGTCTGGGACGAGAATTTGGGATCCGGCACCATGACCGAAAGCACGCAGGTCAGACCTTCCCGCATATCGTCGCCGGTCATCGACACCTTGTCTTTCTTGCCGATCCCCGACGAGGCCGCATAGGCGTTGATGGTACGGGTCAGCGCGCCCCGGAAACCCGCCAGGTGCGTGCCGCCGTCTCCCTGCGGGATTGTGTTGGTGAAGCAGAGCGTGGTCTCGTGATAGGAATCCGACCATTCGAAAGAGAGTTCGACCGCAATGCCGTCCTGTTCGCCGGCAATGGAGATCGGCGCGTCGATCAGAGGCGTCTTGCCTCGGTCAAGATAGTTGACGAACTCCGACAGGCCGCCCTCGTAATGCATCTCCACGAGATTCGGCTCGACGCCGCGCGAATCGTTGAGCACCAGCATGACGCCGGAATTAAGGAAGGCGAGTTCGCGCAGCCGGTGTTCGAGTTTGGAAAACTCGAACTCGATCTTTGAGAACGTTTCGGGCGACGGGGTGAACGTCACCTGGCTGCCGGTCGGTCCGTCCCAGTCGGCGATTTTTTCCAGCGGTTTTACAGGAACGCCGTTCTCGAACTTCATGGTCCATTCGCCGCCGTCGCGCCAGATACGTAATTCAAGCTCGGATGACAGCGCGTTCACGACCGAAACGCCGACGCCATGCAGCCCGCCGGAGACCTTGTAGGAACTCTGGTCGAATTTACCGCCGGCGTGGAGATGGGTCATGATGACCTCGGCTGCGGACACGCCTTCCTCTCCGTGGATTTCCACGGGGATGCCGCGCCCGTTATCGCGAATGGAGACCGAGCCGTCGCCGTTGAGCGTCACCTCGACCCGGTCGCAGATGCCGGCCAGCGCCTCGTCAATGGCATTGTCGACCACCTCGTAGACCATGTGGTGAAGACCGGATCCGTCGTCGGTATCGCCTATATACATGCCCGGCCGCTTGCGCACGGCATCCAGTCCTCGGAGCACCTGGATCGAGTCCGCGCCATAGCTGGAACCGCTGGCGCCCTGATCTGTCCCGGAAGCAGGATCGAGTCCGTCTTCTGGGCCGTCTGTCGGAGTATCGTCGGAAGGTGTCATGTTTTTTTCGGTCCGGTTGAAAGATCAGGCAGCACTGACAACAGCGTCTACCACGGTGAAATGCTGGGCCGCGCCGCCAAGCGGCGCGAACAGATGTGCGTCGGTGCCGGTCATCCAGGCCTGGACGCCGAGCGCGCGGATTTCCTCAAACAGGGCCTCGCGTCGCACCTCGTCGAGGTGGGCGGCAACCTCATCAAGCAGCAACAGCGGCACGACCCCGGAATCCAGCGCCTGAAGCCGCAGATTGGCGAGTACGATGCTGATCAGCAGCGCTTTCTGTTCACCGGTGGAGCATTGCCCCGCGGGCACGCCGCGCATGACATGGGTTACGGAAAGATCGGAACGGTGGGGCCCGATCGACGAACTGCGCCGATAGGCGTCTTCGCAGCGCGTCGCCAGAAGAGCGTCACGAAAACGGTCTTCCGTCTCCAGCGCCGATTCGGCTGCAAGCCACGCGTCGAGTTCACCATCGAGATCAAGCGCAGCGGCGGGAAAAGGTCCGGTTCCCATGGCGCAGGCGCGGTCGAGCCGCCGCACCAGCGCGCCCCGCGCCGCCGCGATGGCAACGCCCTTTTCGACCATCGCCGCCTCAAGGGCATCGGCCCAGGCGCCGTCGGGTGACCGCCTTGCGGCGGCCGCATCGGCCAGCATCCGGGCGCGTTCACGCATGGCCTTCTCGTAGGCCAGAAGACGGCCGGCATGGGCCGGATCGAATACGAAGACAAGACGATCGAGGAAGCGGCGCCGACCGGAAGCGCCTTCGGTAAACAGTCGCTGCATGTCGGGAGTCAGCCAGAGCGCCGACAGACGTTCTCCAAGCGCGACCTGTCCGCGCGCCTCTTCTCCGTCGATGCGCACGGTGCGCCGCCCTGAAGATCGGTTCGCCGCCGTATCCGGTGCAAGACCGGTCCCGATATCGACCTCCCCGCCGCCGTCGTCAACCGTCGCCGCGACCGCCCAGCAGCGCGGATGACCGGCGCCGTCGGCTTCCTGCGGCGTTCGGCGCGAGACATCGGAAAGCTGCGCCCGGCGCAGCCCGCGACCCGGGACAAGGAAAGAAACCGCCTCCAGCAGATTGGTCTTGCCCGCTCCATTGGGACCGGTCAGCGCGACCGGACGGTCGTCAAGGTCGAGCGCCAGCGTCTGGTAACAGCGAAAATCGGTCAGGCGCAGGCGGCGGATAGCGATTCGACCGACGGCATCCAACCCCGGCAGGGCAGAGCGGGCGGGGTCCGTCTGGATGGCGCGAAGGGTTTGCAGGGGGGGGGCCCTAAACACGCATGGGCATGAGGACGTAGAGCGCGCCATCGTCGGTCAGGTCGCGCACCAGCGTCGGCGAGGCCGAATCCGATAGCGCGAACTGCGCCCGGCCGCCCTTGATCTGCTGGGTGATGTCGATGAGGTAGCGGGAATTGAAGCCGATCTCCAGCGCGTCATCGCTGTAATCAACCTCAAGCTCTTCCGTTGCACTGCCCGCATCGGGGCTGGTCGCCGAAAGCACCAGAGAATTTTCGCCAAGGCTGAGCTTGATAGCGCGCGATTTCTCGGTTGAGATCGTCGACACGAGGTCCACCGCGCGTTCGAATTTCTGACAGGTGACTTCCATGTACTTGTCGTTGCCGACGGGGATGACCCGGTCGTAATCGGGAAACGTGCCGTCGATCAGCTTGGATGTCAGCAGGACCGCGCCCGCTGAGAACCGGATCTTGGTATCGGACAGGGCGATGGCGACATCGCCTTCAACCTCATCGATCAGCTTGCGCAGCTCGGTGACGGTCTTGCGCGGGACGATCACGCCCGGCATTCCGTCGGCGCCGGAAGGCAGCGGCACATCCATGCGCGCGAGCCGGTGACCGTCGGTGGCCACCGCGCGCAGCACGCGGCCTTCCTCGCCGTCGGCGGCGTGGAGATAAATGCCGTTCAGGTAGTAGCGCGTTTCTTCGGTCGAAATGGCAAAACGGGTACGGTCGATCAGCTTGCAGAGCTGTTCGGCCGGCAGTGCGAAGGAATGCGGCAAGTCGTCGTCGGTCATCGCCGGGAAATCCTCGCTCGCCAGCGTCGCCAGCTTGAGCGTCGAGCGGCCCGACCGGAGCGCGATCTGTCCTTCCTCGGCCCCGCCGCCAAGCTCGACCTGCGCGCCGTCTTCCAGCTTGCGCACAATGTCGAAAATCGTATGCGCCGACACGGTGGTTGCCCCTTTCTGGGATACGTCGGCGGCAACTTTCTCGACAACCGCGATATCCATGTCCGTCGCGGTAAGCTGAACGCCTTCGTCGTCGGCGTTGAGCAGAACGTTGGAAAGAATCGGGATCGTGTTGCGGCGTTCGACCACGCTCTGGACGTGGGTCAGCGATTTCAGGAGGGCGTCGCGATCGATTGTGAATTTCATGGCTTCTGGCGGTCCAAACTCATCAAGTACCGACCGGTTCCCGCAACCGCAGAAACCCGGCCATCAAGCCATAAAACTATAACATTTAGAGGGAGTCGCCGCACGGGTTTAGATGACGATTTCCAGGCACGGAAATTCGGCAAAAACGGCGGAAAACCGGGATTAATTCTCGAGCAGGCGCCTGAGCAGGTCGACATCCTCGCAGAACGACGAATCTGCCTGGCGCAACTCTTCGACCTTGCGCACGGCGTGCATCACGGTTGTATGGTCGCGGCCACCGAACTTGCGACCGATTTCGGGCAGCGAGCGCGACGTCAGCTGCTTGGAAAGATACATCGCGATCTGCCGCGGCCGGGCCACCGCGCGGGCGCGCCGGGCGGAATGCATGTCGGCGAAGCGAATGTTGAAATGCTCGGCAACCCGCTTCTGGATTTCCTCGATCGTCACCCGTCTGTCATTGGCGCGCAGGACATCGTGCAACACGTCCTGGCAGGCTTCGAGCGTGATTTCCCGACCGACCAGCGTTGCATGGGCCACGACCCGGTTCAGAGCGCCTTCGAGTTCGCGCACGTTCGATATGATCCGGTGGGCCAGGAATTCCCTTACCTTGACCGGGATATCGACGCCGAGCCGATCCGCCTTGGCATCGATGATGCTGAGCCTCAGCTCGTAATTGGTCGCATGGATGTCGGCAACCAGCCCCCAGCCGAGGCGCGAACGCAGACGTTCTTCCATCCCGTCCAGATCGTGCGGCGCCTTGTCGGCGGAAACCACGACCTGGCGGTTGTTATCGACCAGGTCGTTGAAGGTGTGGAAGAACTCTTCCTGCGTCGAATCCTTGTCGTTGAGAAACTGCACGTCGTCGATCATCAGCAGATCGACCGAGCGGAACTGTTCCTTGAACACCACCGTGTCCTTGTGCCGGATGGCGCGGATCAGGTGGTACATGAATTTCTCCGCAGACAGGTACACGACCTTGCGGTCGGGAAACTTTGTCCGCGTGTGATGCGCAATGGCGTGCATCAGGTGCGTCTTGCCCAGCCCCACGCCGCCATAAAGGAACAGCGGGTTAAACGAGGCGATCTCGGAATCGGCGACCCGGCGGGCCGCGGCATAGGCCAGCTCGTTCGCCTTGCCGACCACGAACTGGTCGAAGCTGAAACGGGAATCGAGGGGGACTGTGAGTCCCGCAACGCCGGCGGATCGTTCGGCGGGGCGCGCCCGCCCATCGGTCGCGGACTGTTCTCCGGCAGGCTGGTCATTGCCCGGAATATGGCGAACGACGGAGCGCGTTGCCGGCGCCTGGACGAATATGTCCAGCGAGTCGACGGAGGAATCTTCCTCAATCCACAGCTCCCGGATCCGATCGCCGTAATGGCTCACAACCCAGTCGCGCATGAAACGGGTAGGGACAGCAACCCGGGCGATTCCACCCTCCGCGGAGACCAGCGTCATCGGTTTCAGCCAGCTCCGGTAGGAGGCATCGCCTACCTCGGAGCGCAACCGGCCCCTGATGCGGGCCCAACGAGCGGAGATTTCTGGATCCAGCCTTTGAGTCGCCATACGTCTTCCCAGATACAAGGCGCCCCTGTTACGGGGTCGATTCTTATCGGCTGGCCGGCAGTCCGAAATTGTTAACCCGGGAACCCAAGGGCAGACTTACCCTCTCCCGGCGGTACATTTCGAACAGCATGATCCCTGTTCTGGAAGGACTCTGTCGAACAGGAATAGATGAAAATTTATTACAATTAATTACTTTTCCACCCAGCCCCAATACTAAATACTCAAAATGTTAACAAATCTATTATTTTAACTGTCATTGTATCCATTTTGAGCATGGCCCGACTATAACGGTCGAAAATCGGATTCGCAACATCGACTCGCGAAGAAAAATGCAAAAAAATCCGATTGACTTTCGAACCATTGCCGGAATGCGACGCCGGATCAATGACTTGCCAGAGAATGATAAAATTTCGCGCTAATCCGCCGGTTTCAGGCACCCGATATCCGAAACCGGCCCTGGGGCGCAGACACAAAAAACGCCGCGCGGGCAGGGCCGGCGCGGCGTTCCGGGGGCGTTATTTCAGCCCAGAGCGGAGACGCGATGGCTGAGACGCGAAACCTTTCGCGAAGCAGTATTGCGGTGGAGCACGCCCTTGGTGGCGCCACGCATGATTTCCGGCTGCGCGTCCTTGAGCGCCTGTTCAGCCGCAGCCTTGTCGCCGGCAGCGATGGCTTCCTCGACCTTCTTCACGTAGTTGCGGATACGACTCCGCCGGTCACGGTTGACCGCCGTCTTGCGTTCGGTCTGGCGCACCCGTTTCTTAGCCTGCGCTGAATTGGCCATTTTCGTCTGTTTCCCAGTCGTTTGAGCGGTGGCGCGTTGTATAGCGGCAGGAGCGGCACGTCAAGCCATAAGCCGGGGCCTGAAACAGGGGCCTGAAACCCTGGCTTGTAACCGTGGCGCGGCCCGAGCCACGGGAGAGGGCTTCCCGGACCAAACCTCCCTATTTCCGGCCGAAATCCGGCTTGCGCTTCTCGACGAAAGCCGCCATGCCCTCGCGCTGGTCAGGGGTTCCCAGCGATGCCTGGAACAGCCGGCGTTCATACCGGACGCCTTCCGCCAGCGTCGTCTCATAGGCGCGGTTTACCGCTTCCTTGACGAACATCGCTGCGGGCCGCGACATTTCAGCGATGCCCTGAGCGACCTTGACGGCCTCTTCGACCAGGTCGTCAGCCGGCACGATCCGGCTGACCAGCCCGACACGCTCCGCCTCTTCGGCGCCCATCATCCTGCCGGTCAGGCACATTTCCATCGACTTGGACTTGCCGACCAGGCGCGTCAGACGCTGGCTGCCGCCGGCGCCAGGCAGAATTCCAATACGGATTTCCGGCTGGCCGAATCTCGCGGTTTCCGCCGCCAGGATAAAATCGCACATCATGGCGACCTCACACCCGCCGCCCAGCGCGAAACCGGCAACGGCGGCGATAACAGGCTTGCGGCAATCCGCCACCCGCTCCCACCCGTCGGTGATAAAGTCCTCGACGAACGTGTCGGGCCAGCTCTTGGCCTGCATCTCCTTGATGTCGGCGCCGGCGGCGAAGGCCTTCTCGGACCCGGTCAGCACGATGGCGCCGATATCGGTGTCGCCCTCGAGCGTATCCAGCGCCTCGCCCAGCTCACGCACCAGCTGCTGTGACAGCGCATTCATCGCGTCCGGCCGATTGAGAGTGACGAGCCCGACATTGCCGCGGGTCTCAACGAGAATGGTTTCATAGGACATGCGAAATCGTGATCCTTTGTTCTGGTTAAGGGTTAGGGGTCAGAGATGACTATTGGGGCACAAGCGAAAAACGCACGGTCACGTCGCCGCCGCTTTCCTTGATGTCGAGTGAAAGGCGCTCTCCCTCACGCACCCAGATCGCAGCGCCGCTGCTCTTCCACCCGAGCTGGGGAAGCGCCTTGGCGTAGAAAACAAGCACCCGCGCCATTTCCGACTTCCCGCTGGCGAGGACCTCTACTATCCGGCCCTGGGGTTTTGAGAAAACCGACGCCGAGCCGTCGACTTCGGTAAGGTTGGGCGCAAGCGGGAGGTCGTCGATGACCGACAAAAACCTGTCGGCCGCGGTAACGGACGATGCCGTAGCGATCCACAGGGAGATTGCGAGAGAGACACCCAGAGCGACACCGAGCGTCGAAAGCATGACCGGTTTTTTGCGCTGCATAATGAAGGGTTTACATCACCGCTGGCAGCTTGGACAGAAGAATGTTGATCGCCCGCCCTGCAAAAGGCGTTTTACCGGTTTGCCGCAGCCAGGGCAGGGTTCGTTTTCCCGCCCGTAGACCCTGAAGGAATGCTGGAAATAACCGATTTCGCCCGTCGGTGCGACGTGATCGCGGAGCGTCGAGCCGCCCGCCTCGATGGCCCGCGCCAGAACGTCCCTGATCGCCATCATCAGCCGTGCAGCGCGGACGGGACCCACCGTATGCGCGCTGCGCCGCGGAGAGATTCCCGCATCGAACAGCGCCTCGCAGACATAGATGTTTCCGAGCCCGGCGATCAGCCGCTGGTCGAGCAGGGCCGACTTGATGGGCGTTCGCCTTCCCTTCAGGAGACCGGCGAGCATCGGGCCGTCGAGCGCCGGGTCGAGCGGTTCCGGTCCGAGATGCCGCAACAGCGGGTGATCTGCGAGAGTCGACTCGTCTGAAAGATCCATCAGCCCGAAACGGCGCGGGTCGGAAAACCGGACCACCGTCCCGTTGCCGACTTCGAACACGATATGTTCGTGCTTGCCGCCGACGGAAACCTCATGCGTGAAACGCCCGGGTTGATCCGACCCGTCGAGCTGTTCGATCACCATCCGGCCCGACATGCCGAGATGTGCGATCAGCACCGTTCCATCGTCGAGCCGGAACAGCAGATACTTGGCGCGGCGATCGATCGCCTGCACGATGCGCCCGTTCAGCCGGTCGGCGAAACCGTCGGGAATCGGCCTCCGCAGATCGCCACGGCGAACCGTGACCCGGGAAATGGGTCTGCCTTCCATCACCGCCGCGAGGCTACGTCGGACGGTTTCGACTTCGGGAAGTTCGGGCATGGGGAACCGGTCGCCAGCTGTTTCTCTAACGCGATATCGCTCCGGCCCTCTCCCCCGCCGGGCACCCACTGGAATACTGGCGTTGGGCGGCCTTGCGGGGGAGAGGGCCGGAGCGGTCTTTCATGACAAACGCTAGCCTGAATTTCCGCGCTCCGCTATTGTCGATGCATGACAGGCACTTCCCCAGGATCAGAGACCGACTTCGGTTTCCAGCGCGTCTCGCGCGAGGAGCATCGCGGGCTGGTCGGCGCGGTGTTCGACTCGGTCGCGGGGCGGTACGACCTGATGAACGATCTGATGTCGGGAGGGCTGCACCGGCTGTGGAAACAGGCGCTGATCGACGTGCTGAACCCACGGCCCGGAATGCGGCTGATCGACGTCGCGGGCGGTACCGGCGACATCGCCTTCCGGGCGCTCGACCGCGCGCTGCAAAGGGCGGAGGAACAGACCCCGGGCGCGACGGAGACGCCCGCCACCGCGACGATCTGCGACCCGAGCGAGTCGATGCTGGCGGTGGCGCGCGACCGCGCCATCGATTCAGGACGGCTGAGCGGCGTCGAATTCGTCTGTTCACCGGCGGAGTCCCTGCCGCTGGACGACGCCGCCGCAACCGGCTGTACGATTTCCTTCGGACTGCGCAACGTGACCGACAGGCCAGCGGCGCTCGCCGAAATGCGTCGCGTGCTGGAGATCGGCGGCCATTTCCTGTGTCTCGAATTTTCCCCCGCCGTGCTGCCGGTCCTCGCGCCGCTTTACGATACCTATTCCTATCGGGTTCTGCCGTGGCTCGGCGAACGGGTCGCGGGAGATGCGGATTCGTACCGGTATCTGGCGGAAAGCATTCGTCGCTTCCCGGCGCCGGACGCGCTCGACGCAGAGTTGAAGACGGCCGGATTCGGCGCCATACGCCACCGTATGTTCTCGGGCGGGATCGTGGCTCTGCACACAGCCTGGCGCACCTGACGCCATGACCCGCGGCCTCAGAAATATCGGGCGGCTGCTGTCCATCGCCGGGACGCTCGCTCGCCATGAGGCGCTGACGGTCATTGACGGACCCGGCGCGCGCAGCCGGCTTCTGGCGCAGCGCCTTCTGGCGGTCGGGACCAAACGGCCCAAAGGTCTCGCGGACATGCGGCCGGGCGAACGGCTTGCCACCGCGCTCCGGACACTGGGTCCCAGTTTCATCAAGCTGGGGCAGGCGCTTTCGGTACGCGCCGACCTTGTGGGCGACGAAATCGCGGATGACCTCTCCTCTCTTCAGGACCAGCTGCCGCCCTTTCCGGCGGATCAGGCGCGCCGGACCATCGAGGAAGAGTTCGGGAAACCGCTGGATACCCTGTTCTCCGCATTTGACGACGAGCCGGTCGCCGCCGCCTCGATCGCGCAGGTGCATTTTGCCATCACGTCCGACGGGGGCGGAGAGGGCGACGGGAAAGAGGTTGCGGTCAAGATCCTGCGGCCGGGCATCGAACAGGCCTTCGCACGCGATCTCGACCTGTTGCGCTGGCTGGCGGAGACAGCCGAGCGGCGCGCACCGCATCTGCAACGACTGCGGCCCGTCGACGTCATCGAAACGCTGGCGCGCTCGGTCGCCGAGGAGATGGATTTGCGGCTCGAGGCCGCGGCGGGCGACGAGCTGCGCGAAAATTTCGGAGAGGATCCCACCTTCCGGATTCCCGCGATGGACTGGACCCGCACCGGGCGACGCGTGCTCACAGTCGAGCGCATATCCGGGACACCGATCGACGAGCCCGAGCGGCTGTCCGGGCAGGGGCACGATCCCGAAACGCTGGTCGCCAATATGGCGCGTGCTTTCTTTCTGCAGGTTTTTCGCGACGGGTTCTTTCACGCCGATCTGCATCCGGGCAATTTGCTGGTAGCGGAAGACGGTGCGATCCAGGCGATCGATTTCGGGATCACGGGCAGGCTCGACAGGCAGACGCGGCATTATCTCGCCGAGATGCTGGCGGGTTTCCTGTCGGGCGATTACAGAAGGGTTGCGGACGTTCACATCCGGGCCGGTTACGTGCCCGCGCACCAGTCACGTGAGGCGTTCGCCCAGGCGGCGCGCTCGATCGCCGAGCCGATCCTGGGCCTGCCGCTGCGCGATATTTCTCTGGCGCGGCTGCTGGCGCAGCTTTTCCGCATCACCGAGCGGTTCGAGATGGAGACACAGCCGCAACTCCTCTTGCTTCAGAAGACCATGCTGGTGGCCGAAGGGGTCGGGCGAAAGTTGTGCCCCGATACCAACATGTGGGAGCTGGCTCGGCCCTTGATCGAGGACTGGATGCAGGACGAGATGACAGTCGAGGCGCGGGCCGCAGAGGCGATGGACGAGGCGGGACGTCTGATCGAACGGCTGCCGCATATCGTCTCCGCGATGGGCGAGGCCGCCGAACGGCTCACCCGCGACGGGATCCGCCTTGACCCTGCGACGCTGGAAGCGCTGGCCGGAAACAGGCACCGCCAGGCCCGCTGGCCGCTCTGGGCAGGCGCGGCGGTGATCGTCGGGCTGGTTATCGCGGTTCTGTAAGAGCGGCGCTGTAAGAATGCAGGTCAGGCGGCTCGAGGCGCCGTTCGGGGCGGAAATTCTGGGACTCGATCTCGCGCAGCCGCTCGACGCCGGGACAAGAGAAGCCGTCAACGACGCTTTTGTCGACAACATCGTGCTGGTATTCCGCAACCAGTCCTTTCCAACACCCGACGATTTCCTCGCCGCCGCGCGAAATCTGGGAGAGCCGATGCCGCCCGTCACCGCGACATACCGGCTTCCGGAATACGATGCGATCGAAGAGCTGATCAACAGCGCGACCGACCCCAGAACCGGCGAAGAAGCGCCGTTAATGCGGGGGGGCAGCTGGCATACCGACCATTCGAACCTCGCCGAACCGCCCAAAGCGACCACGCTCTACGCCATCGATCTGCCGCCCAGCGGCGGCGGCAATACCGAGTTCACCTCGATGGTCATGGCGTACGAGGCGTTGCCCGCCGACCTGAAGGCCAGAATATGGGGCAGAAAGTCGTTTCAGGCCTATATTTCGCGCCGCGCGCCGCGCAGACTGCTGAGCCGCACGGAAGAGGAACGCAAAGGCAGCGACGGCGTCTGGCAACCGCTGGTCCGCCGCCACCCGGAAACCGGACGGGATGCGCTCTACCTGAACCCGATGCGCTGCGACGCGGTCGAGGGCATGACGGAAGCAGAGGGAGATACGCTGCTGGATGCGCTCTACGCCCATTGCGACGATTCGCGCTTCCGCTACAGCCACGAATGGCGACAGGGCGATATGCTGATCTGGGACAACCGCGCCGCGCTGCACCAGGCGACCCCGGTCAGCGTGCCGGGCGAGCGCCGCTACATGCATCGCATCATGCTGAAAGGCGACGCACCGATTATGGCTGGATAGGGAGGGATCCATGGAACAGAGGCTGAGCCTGATCACGCTGGGCGTCGCCGATCTCGACCGGGCGATTGCGTTTTACGAAGCGCTCGGCTGGAAGCGGTCGGTCCGCGACGCGCCGGGCGCGGCCTTTTTCCAGACAGGTTCCATCGCGTTCGGGCTTTATCCGCGCGACGCGCTCGCCGACGATGCGACAGTCGACGCTGACGGGAGCGGGTTTCGGGGGTTTGCGCTGGCCCATAACGCGCGGGAAAAAGGCGATGTCGACGCGCTGCTGTCCGAAGCGGTAGCGGCCGGTGGGACCCTCGTCAAACAGGCTGAAGAGGTCTTCTGGGGCGGATATTCGGGCTATTTCGCCGATCCGGACGGGTTTCTGTGGGAAATAGCCTGGAATCCGGGATTCGAGATCGCCGAGGACGGCGCGATCCGCCTGCCGGACTGAGCAGCCTGCTGGGTCCTGCCTCAATTCTTGCTTTGGGCATCGCCGAACACTAGGTTAAGCCCGTCTTTTCAATGGATTGCGCTATTTCAATGCTGGAAGGCAAACGCATATTGCTGATCGTCTCCGGCGGCATCGCGGCCTACAAGTGCCTCGAGCTGATCCGAAGGCTGCGCGAACGCGGCGCCGCCGTTCGCTGCGTGACCACAAAGGCTGCGGAACAGTTCGTGACGCCTTTGTCGCTGTCCGCGCTATCGGGCGACAGGGTCTACGGCGATATCTTTTCGCTCACCGACGAGCACGAGATGGGCCACATCCAGCTGTCGCGCGACGCCGATTTGCTGGTCGTCGTGCCGGCCACCGCCAATATTCTCGCCCGCATGGCGCAGGGCATCGCCGACGACCTGGCGACCACCGTGCTGCTGGCGACCGACAAGGACGTGATGGCGGCGCCGTCGATGAATGTCCGTATGTGGGAACATTCGGCGACCTGCGCCAATCTCGAAATATTGCGCGACCGCGGCGTCCGGCTGATCGGCCCGGTCGAGGGCGACATGGCGTGCGGCGAATACGGCGAGGGCCGCATGTCGGAACCCGCCGAGATCGCCGATGCGATCGAAAGCTATTTCGCAAACGCGGGCAGACTCGCGGGACGGCGCGCGCTGGTCACCAGCGGCCCGACGCATGAGCCCATCGATCCGGTGCGCTATATCGCCAACCGCTCGTCCGGCAAGCAGGGCCATGCCATCGCAGCCGCGCTGGCGCGGTTCGGCGCGGAAACGACGCTGGTGACCGGCCCGACCGCCGAGCGCGACCCGGACGGTGTTTCGGTCGTGCATGTGGAAACGGCGCGGCAGATGCTGGACGCCTGCCGCGCGGCGCTGCCGGCGGACATCGCGGTTTGCGCCGCCGCCGTCTCCGACTGGCGACCCGACGCGGAAGCGGAGGCGAAGATCAAGAAGAACGGAGCGCCGCCTTCCCTGACGCTGACCGAGAACCCCGACATTCTGCGGAGCCTGTCGGAAGCCGGCAACGAACGCCCGCGCCTCGTGATCGGATTCGCAGCCGAAACCGGCGATGTCGTCGCGAAAGCCGTGCCGAAACGGGACGCCAAGGGCTGCGACTGGATCGTCGCCAACGACGTGTCACCCGGCACCGGAACGTTCGGCGGCAATGACAACACGGTCCACCTTATCACCGGCGATGGCGTCGAAGACTGGCCGCCTATGCCGAAAGCAGCGGTGGCGGAAAGGCTGGCGGAGCGCATCGCGGACACGATTGGACCGGCGGGCGCAGGCGGTGCGAAATGACAGTCACGGTTTCCGTCCAGAGGCTTCCGCACAACACGGACCTGCCGCTCCCGGCATACGAAACGGCCGCCGCCGCCGGGATGGATTTGCCCGCCGCGGTGGAGGAAGACCTGATCGTTGAGCCCGGCGCGCGCGCGCTGGTGCCGACCGGGCTCGCCATTGCACTGCCCGAGGGTTACGAGGCGCAGATCAGGCCGCGCTCCGGCCTCGCCGCCCGGGACGGCGTGACAGTGCTGAATACGCCGGGCACGGTGGATCCGGATTATCGCGGCGAGGTGAAGGTGATCCTGATCAATCTGGGCGATGCGCCTTTCACGATCACCCGCGGCATGCGGATCGCGCAGATGGTGATCGCGCCGGTGACGCAGGCGAAGATGGTCGAGACCGACACGCTGCCGGAAACAGAACGCGGCGCGGGCGGGTTCGGTTCCACCGGCACGGGCTGAATTCATGGATTTCACCGAAGAGCAGCTTCAGCGCTACGCGCGCCATATCGTCCTGCCCGAGGTCGGCGGCATCGGCCAGGAGAAGCTGCTGAACGCGAAGGTGCTGGTGGTCGGCGCGGGCGGGCTGGGAGCGCCCCTGCTGCTTTATCTGGCGGCGGCGGGTATCGGCACGCTGGGCGCGGTCGATAACGACACGGTCGATCTGTCGAATCTGCAGCGGCAGGTGATCCACGGCACCGGCGACATCGGCAGGCCTAAGGTCGAGAGCGCCGCCGAGACCGTGCGTGCGGTCAATCCGGATATCGATTTCCGTCCCCATGCGATGCGGCTCGATGCAAGCAATATCCTGGAGGTCATAGGGGATTACGACATCGTCGCCGACGGCACCGACAATTTCGCAACGCGGTTCCTGGTCGCGGACGCCTGCCATCTGGCCGGCAGGACACTTGTATCCGCCGCAATCCTGCGCTTCGAGGGTCAGCTTTCGACCTTCAAGTCGCATCTGGGACCGGACTACCCCTGCTATCGCTGTCTCTATCGCGAGGCCCCGCCGGAAGGTCTCGTACCGAGCTGTTCGGAGGGCGGCGTGTTCGGCGCGCTGGCCGGCGTCATGGGATCGCTGCAGGCGGTCGAGATCCTGAAAGAAGCGATGGGCGTCGGCGAGTCGATGGCCGGGCGGCTGATGCTGTATGACGCGCTTGGCGCCGATTTCCGCACCATTCGCATCCGCCGCGACCCGGATTGTGCGCTTTGCGGCGACGCCGCGTCAATCCGGGACCTGTCGGCGCATATTGGCCTTACGCCGGAACCCGCATGATGCGGCCCGCATGACCGAAGCAGAAAAGGGCCGGCTGTCGCTGATCGTTTTTTCCGGCGATTACGACCGGGTGCATTACGCCCTGGCGATGGCCGCGGCATCTGTCGCAACCGCGCGACCGGTCACGCTACTGTTCACCATGGGCGCAGTCCGCGCACTGGCGGGGCCCGACTCAGACGGGATACCGGGCTGGGCCGCGCTCAGCCCGTCGAACAACGGACATGATCCTGCGAGCAGGGACGCGGCGCACGCCGCTTCAGGCGTCGCCACACTGGAAGAAATGTTCGATGCCTGCGCGGAGCTGGGCGCAATCTTTCAGGTCTGCGAGATGGGGATGACAGCAGAAGGCATCGCGCATGAAGATCTGCGCATGGACCTGAATATCGCGCCCGGCGGGCTGGTCGGTTTCCTCGCCGAGGCGGAACGCGACGGCGGGCAGGTCGTGTTTATCTGACCCTTCCAACCCGAAGTCCACGGGAATTGTAGTGGATTCCCGCGCCCCAATCTGTTTTGCTTCCACCGTGGCGGCGATCACCGACCGCGAACAAAAAAATATTGAGGAGGCAGATTATGAGAAAAGCAGTTTCAACCGCCCTGGCGAGTGTTCTCGCCCTGGGCGTTGCAGGCATGTCGGGAAGCGCTCTGGCGCAGGATGTCGCCGGCGTCTACAAGGACCACACGGTCACCATCCTCGTCGGGTACGGCGCGGGAGGCACGTACGGCCGCACGTCGCTGCTGCTCAGCGAACATCTGGGCAAGTATGTACCCGGAAACCCCAGCGTGGTGGTTCAGCACATGCCCGGCGCAGGCGGGCTCAAGGCAGCCAACTATTTCTACAACGTCGCACCGAAGCACGGGCACAATCTTCTGATGCCGCCGGAAATGACCATCGCGTCGGAGCTTCTGCGGCCCAAGAAGGTAAAATACAAATCGAAGGATTTTACCTGGCTGGGCCGCGTGTTCGGACTGAACAGCACACTCGTCGTTCGCCGGGATTCAGGCGTCACCAAAGTCGAAGACCTGAAGAACAGGTCAATAGTCGTGTCCTCAAGCGGCAAGGGCTCTCCGACCTATCTCGTTCCGGCGGCTCTCAACGCCCTGTTCGGCGCCAAGCTCAAGATCGTTACCGGCTACTCCGGTTCGCGCAAGGCGCAGCTTGCAGTGGAGCAGCGCGAGGTCGACGGGCTGTCGGTCGGCTGGACGGTATGGATTTCCGCCAAGCCGGACTGGTTCAAGGGCGGCGATAAATCTTATGCCCTGCCCCTGGTTCAGAACGGGTTCAAGCCCCGCAAGGAAATCGCCCATGTGCCGATGCTGCGGAGCCTGATCAAGGACAAGAAGGACCTCGCGGTCGCCAACATACTCGCCTCCGCATCACTGATCGGTCGTGGGCTCGTACTGCCGCCGGGCGCTCCGACAGAACTGGTCGAACCGCTGCGCTCTGCATTCGACAAAACCGTTGCCGACGCGAAGTTTGTCGAGGGTGCAAAACGTCGCGGACTGCAGGTCGACCCGTCGACCGGCGCAGACGTCCAGCAGATCGTCGATGAGCTTATGGCGACCCCCATGGACCAGGTAAAGCGGGCGCGGAAGATCATCTTCGGCGACGTTAAATCCTGACAGTTCCGCATTTCGCATGCGAAAAGGCCGGGGCCATACCCCGGCCTTTTTTATACCCTGTCAGGCAGAGGCTCTCCGGCGGCGAAAGCCAGGATATTTTCGATCACCTTTTGGCCCATGGCGATGCGCCCTTCTTCCGTCGCCGAGCCCAGATGGGGGGCAAGCACGACATTGTCGAGCGTCGGCAAGACCGGATGGATCGCGGGCTCGTCTTCGTACACGTCGAGACCGGCGCCGGCGAGCCTTCCGTCGGCCAGCCGCTCGGCGAGAGAAGCTTCGTCCACAATGCCGCCGCGCGCGGTGTTGATAAGGATCGCGCGCCGCGCCATACGGTCGAGCCGCGGGCCGTCGAACAGGCGAAAGGTTTCCTCGGTCTGGGGGCAGTTGATCGAGACGAAATCCATTTCGGCGAGCATGTCGTCCAGAGTTTCGCGCCAGATCGCACCGAGGGCGGACTCGGTGTCTTCCGCGAGCCGGCGACGGTTGTGATAGTGGATTTCCATGCCGAACCCGCGGGCGCGGCGTGCCACAGCCTGTCCGATACGGCCCATCCCCACGATGCCGAGCTTCTTTCCCGTCACCCGGCGTCCGACCATGAAGGTCGGCGTCCACCCGGTCCAGCCGCCGGTTCGCGCCAGACGATCGCCTTCCGCCAGGCGGCGCGGCACGGCGAGCATCAGCGCCATGGCGAGATCTGCCGTATCGTCGGTCAACACATCGGGCGTATTGGCGACAGCGATGGCGCGCGAAGCCGCCGCCTCCAGATCGATATGGTTCACCCCGACGCCGAAATTGGCGATCAGTTTCACTGTTCCGGGCAGGGCGGCGATCAGATCGGCATCGATGGAATCGGTCACGGTCGGAGACAGCACATCGGCGCCGTCACAGGCATCGATCATCGCCTGCGGCGACATAGGCGTATCGTCAGCATTGAGCCGCGCATCTAAAAGGCTCCGCATTCGGTCCTCGACGAGGTTCGGCAGTTTCCGCGTTACGACGACGACAGGTTTTCCCATGAGGCCTCCTTCGCTTCCGACGTCATCTTGCCGAGCCCCACTGGAGCGGTCCAGCCGCGCTGTGATAGTGTCCTTATAACGCCATGATTCGACGGACCATATTCCCCCTGTTTCTGCTCGCGACCATGCTCGCCGCCGACCCGGCCGGTTCGCAGCCTGCCGGCGTGACCGTTCCGCTTGAAAAAAAGGCGCGGCCGGCGGCCGGCAAGGGCGGCGTCACCGGCCTGCCCCTGCCGCGCTTCGTGTCCCTGCGCTCGGGTAAGGTCAATCTGCGCACAGGGCCGGGGTCGCGCTATCCGGTGGAATGGGTGCTGGTCTACCGACACATGCCGGTCGAGATCATCGCGGAGTTCGATACCTGGCGCAAAGTGCGGGACTGGCAGGGCACCGTCGGGTGGATACATCAGTCGATGATATCGGGGCGTCGCTGGGCGATCGTCCGCGAAGGGCGCCAGCCTCTACGCCGGGCCGCCGATGCCGAGGCCCGGATCGTGGCACGCATCGAGCGCAAGGTGATCGGACAGATCGAACAGTGCCGCGAAGGCTGGTGCGAGATCGATTTTTCCGGGTTCAAGGGCTGGGTACGGGACAAGCAGGTCTGGGGCGTCTATCCGGGGGAGAAAGTCGATTGATCGGAGGGAAACCCCTCCCCAACCCTCCCCCAATTTTGGGGTAGTGAGGTTTTACCTGAACCCCGGCATCGTTTGCGCCCTGCCTTCCACCAACAATGAATTCAATTAAGCGAATGGAATCCCAACCGCTTCGTCGGCGGAACTCCCTCCCCCAAAATTGGGGGAGGGTTGGGGAGGGGGGATCAGGTCAGTCGAAATCCGCTGCCAGCGCAGCGCGACTGACCTCGCTCAGACCGGCGGCATGGCGATAGTTCTCGTGGCCGATGGAAACGGAGATATCGGCGCCTTCCGTCCGGAACGCTTCGATCTGCGCATCGGTAAACTGGAAATGCACGAACTGCACCGATGAGGCCTTGCCGTCGGCTGTCGTGCGATCGATATCTTCCTCGGCCCGGACCGGGACAGTCTCACCGGCCACCGTCATCGAGATGGTTTCCTCGAACCCGCCGAGCCCGGCCAGCACTTTCTCGCGGCGATCCGGATCGCCGATCTCGATCATCACGGTCGCGACCAGTTCCTTCCCCTGGGGAATCAGCGGGTTGTAGGCCGCAAGCTCATCCGCGATCTGCTCCTCGCCGCCCTTTTCGATATAGAGCATTTCCTGCACCTGGAAGAGCATGGTTTCGAAATTCTCGAAATAGAAGGTGCAGTAGGGCCCGACATCGATGCGACGGGCCTTCTTGCGCTCGGACAGGGCGCGGGCGCGCTCGCGTCGCACTTTGCCATACTCGTCGAGCGACATCAGGTCGTCGCGTGTGATCTGTTTCTTCATGCTCAGAGTCCGTAGGATTTGGCGATGATTTCGATCGGATGCGGCGCGACCGTCGGCACGGCCCCTTCTCCGGTCTCGCCGACGATGCGGTCCATCCCCTGCAGGATATGAAGCGCCGCGAGCGGGCATTCGGAGACCACCGCGCCGTTGCCGGCCTCGACCGCCTGACGGGCAACCGGCTTGCCGACTTTCATCGCAGTTTCGAAATTGTCCCTGAACATGCCCCAGGATCCGCCATGGCCGGAGCATCGTTCGATCACGCCGACCCTGGTATCCGGCAGAAGACGCAGCATGTCCGCGCCCTTCATGCCGATATTCTGGGCGCGCGCATGGCAGGCGATATGAACAGTGACCCCGCCATCGACGGGTTGCATCCCTTCGGCCAGCCCTTCGTTGCGGGCGATATCGACCACGTATTCGGTGATGTCCTTCGTCGCTTCCGACAGAATCCTTACGTCTTCGTCGTCGGGCAGGATCAGCGGCCATTCGAACTTCAGCATCAGGGCGCAGCTCGGGACCAGGGCGACGATGTCGTATCCCTTTTCGATCCAGGGCTTCATCTCGGCGGCCACCTTGCGGGCGGCGTCCGCCACGGCGGCGATGTCGCCGTGTTCGAGCTTGGGCATGCCGCAGCAGCCGGGATAGACCACTTCGGTGTCGACACCGTTTTTCGCCAGTACGGCCTGCGCCGCCTCGCCGATCGAGGGGCTGTTGTAGTTGGCGAAACAGGTGGCGTAGAGCACGGCCTTGCGGCCGGCGGCCGGTGCGGATTCGTTGCGGACGGGCGGCGACGCCTTGGCGCGGGCCTCGAATGACTTGCCGGCGAACTCCGGCAGCGCGGCGTTCTTGTCGATACCGGTGCAGCACTGCATGAAGGGCCGCGTCAGCCCGTTGCCGGTTTTCGTCGCCCAGTTGGCGAGGCCGGCGACCGGCGCCGCCAGCTTGCCGTTACGGTCTGTTTCAGTGACCTGTTTCTCGACGAAAGACGTCTTGCCCTTGCGGTGCTCGATGGCGCGGTAGCGCAGCATCAGATGCGGAAAATCCAGATTGAATTCATGCGGCGGCACGTAGGGGCACTTCGTCATGAAGCACATGTCGCACAGCGTGCAGGCATCGACGACCGGCTTGAAACCGGCGCTCTCGACCGAGTCGAGCTCGCCGGTTTTCGATTCGTCGATGAGATCGAACAGGCGGGGGAAGGAATCGCACAGATTGAAGCAGCGCCGGCAGCCATGGCAGATATCGAAAACCCGACGCAGCTCGTCGTCGAGCTTTGCCTCGTCGTAGAATTCGTCTTCCTGCCAGGGGATCGGGTGGCGGATAGGGGCTTCGAGACTTCCTTCACTCATGGTCCATTCCTCAGGACGTATCTCGCCTGTCAGGCGCCGGCCGGCCCAGCCCTGCGATCAGGTCGAAATGAAAGGGATAATCCCGCCGGACGAATGCCCGGCGGGATTGAAGTATACGGCTCAGTCGAGCTCGTCGAGAGCGCGCTGGAAACGGCCGGCATGCGATTTTTCGGCCTTGGCGAGGGTTTCGAACCAGGTCGCGATCTCGTCGAAACCTTCGTCGCGCGCCTCGCGCGCCATGCCGGGATACATGTCGGTGTATTCGTGAGTCTCGCCCGCGACAGCCGCCTTCAGATTATTCGAGGTGGTGCCGATCGGTTCACCGGTCGCCGGATCGCCGGTCTCCTCGAGATATTCGAGATGGCCGTGCGCATGGCCGGTTTCGCCTTCGGCAGTGGACCGGAACACGGCGGCAACATCGTTGTAGCCTTCCACGTCGGCCTTCTGCGCGAAGTAGAGATAGCGGCGGTTGGCCTGCGATTCGCCAGCGAACGCGGCCTTGAGATTGTCTTCGGTCTTGGTTCCTTTAAGTGCGGGCATCTGTTCTTCTCCTCTTCCCGGATTGTGTTGCACATCAATGATACGGTTGTTTTATATGTTCAAAATCTGTTATTTCGTCAAGTATTTTTAATTATTCCAATCTATTTTCCCGTCCTGTCGCCGGTAACGCGCACCACGACATCAACGCGGCTGAGTTCGGTGCCTTCAGGCAGGGTCGGCAATCTTGAAATCGTCACATCGTTCTCGGGGATATCGCGGATATCGCCCGTGTCCTCGTAAAAAAAGTGATGATGCGCCGAAATATTGGTGTCGAAATAGGCGCAACCGGGCCCGACTATCACCTCGCGCAGGAGACCTGCGCCGGTGAACTGATGCAGCGTGTTGTAGACGGTCGCCAGAGAAACGCGAATGTTGGCGTCCCTTGCCTCTTCATGGAGCGCTTCGGCGGTGATATGGCGCGGCCCCTGTTCGAACAGCAGCCGGGCGAGCGCCAGCCGTTGCCGTGTCGGCCGCAAGCCGACATCCTGCAGCATCGAAATGACGCGGGAAAAAGGTCGATCGTTCATGCCGGTAATATAGGGAGGCTGCGCCAGATTTGAATAGCTCAAAACTGGAAATCGGAACTTTTTTCGCGAAACGGAAGAAAAATCAGTCGTCAGCGCCTGGTTTTTCCCGGTGGCGCAACAGATCTGGCACACCGACGACGTTATAACCCGAATCGACATGCATCACTTCGCCGGTGACGCCGGCGGACAGGTCGCTCAGCAGATACAGGCCCGCGCCGCCGACATCGTCCAGGAACGTGTTGCGGCGAAGCGGAGAATATTCGGCGTTCCAGCGATAGACTTCGCGCGCGCCGCCGACCGCACTGCCGGCCAGGGTCCGCATCGGCCCCGCTGAGATCGCGTTGACGCGAACACCGGATGCACCGAGATCGACGGCGAGATAGCGAACCGAGGCCTCAAGCGCCGCCTTGGCGACTCCCATGACGTTATAGTTGGGCATGACACGCTGGGCGCCGGAATAGGTCAGCGTCACCATCGCCCCGCCGTCAGGCATCAGCGCCGCGGCGCGCTGCGCCAGCGCGGTAAAGGAATAGCAGGAGATATCGAGCGAGCGAGCAAAATTGTCGCGCGACGTATCGACATAGCGGCCGGTCAGTTCGTCCTTGTCGGAATAGGCGACCGAGTGGACGAGAAAATCCATCCGTCCCCATTGCTTTTCGATTTCGCCGAACACCGCGTCGATGCTGGAATCGTCAGCCACATCGCATTCCATGACGATCGACGAGCCCACCTGTTCGGCCAGCGGACGGACGCGGCGCGCGAATCCTTCCCCCTGATAGGTAAAGGCGAGTTCCGCACCGTGACCGGCAAGCGCGCTGGCGATCCCCCAGGCGATGGAGTGATCGTTGGCGACACCGAGGACCAGACCGCAGCGGCCTGTCATGAGGGAACTGTCAGACATGGCCGGTCAGTCCGCGTCGAATGCCCGGAACAGAAGGCTGGCGTTGGTGCCTCCGAACCCGAAACTGTTGGAGAGCGCGGTGCCGATTTTTACGCCGTCGCGTCGCTCTGCCACCACGGGCATGCCCTCGGCTTCCGGAGCCAGCTCTTCTATGTTGGCAGAGGCCGAGATGAAACCGTTTTCCATCATCAGCAGCGTGTAGATCGCCTCATGCACCCCCGCGGCCCCCAGAGAATGGCCGGTCAGCGATTTGGTGGAGCTGAAGGCGGGAACGGAGTCGTCGCCGAACACCTCTTTCAGGGCGGCGAGTTCCTTGACATCGCCGACCGGCGTCGAAGTGCCGTGCGTATTGATGTAATCGACCTTTCCGTCAACGCCGTTGAGCGCCATCTTCATGCAGCGCACCGCGCCCTCGCCGGAGGGCTGCACCATGTCGTACCCGTCCGAGGTCGCACCGTAGCCGATGAGTTCAGCATAGATTTTCGCGCCGCGCGCCTTTGCATGCTCAAGCTCTTCCAGCACCACGACCCCGCCACCACCGGCGATCACGAACCCGTCGCGATTGGCGTCGAACGGACGGGAAGCCTTTTGCGGCGTATCGTTGTAACCGGAGGACAGCGCCGGCATGGCATCGAACAGGACCGTCATCGTCCAGTCGAGCTCCTCGCCGCCGCCGGCGAACATGATGTCCTGCTTGCCGAGCTGGATCAGTTCGGCCGAGTTGCCGATGCAGTGCGCGCTGGTCGCGCAGGCCGAGCTGATCGAATAGTTGACGCCTTTTATCCTGGACGACGTCGCGATGGTCGCCGAATTCGTCGAGGACATGGTGCGCGGCACCATGAACGGGCCGACCTTGCGCGCGCCACGATCCCGTGTGGTATCCAGCGCCTGCAGCAGGTTCTTGGTCGACGGACCGCCCGACCCCATGATCAGACCGGTGCGCTCGTTCGACACATCGCTATCTTCGAGACCCGAATCTTCGATCGCCTGGAGCATGGCCAGATAGTTGAAAGCCGCTCCGTCGCCCATGAAGCGCCGTTGCTTGCGATCCACCACCGCGTCGAGGTCGATCTTCGGTTCGCCGTGCACGTGGCTTCGGAACCCGCGTTCGGCATATTCGTCGCAGAACACGATTCCCGACCGTCCCTCGCGCAGGGATTCGGTTACTTCATTCTTGTCGTTTCCGATGCTGCAGACGATTCCCAGCCCGGTAACCACGACACGTCTCATGGCATCCTCACATATCGTCAGTCGAGGTAAAGACCCCGACTCTCATATCCTGAGCGTCGTACACCGCGGTGCCGTCCACGTCCAGAGCGCCGTCGGCAATCGCGATGGCGAAACCACGGCGCAGCACGCGCTTGATATCTACGCGGTAAGTCAGCAGCTTCGCCTCGGGCGTCACCTGCCCGTTGAACTTCACCCCGCCGACGCCGAGCGCGCGACCGCGGCCCGGATCGCCGGACCAGCCGAGAAAAAATCCGGTCAGCTGCCACAGCGCATCGAGTCCGAGACAGCCCGGCATGACAGGATCGCCTTCGAAATGACAGGGGAAAAACCAGAGATCGGGCTTGATATCGAGTTCCGCCACGACCTGACCCTTGCCGTGCGCCCCGCCTTCGCCATCGATCTGCGTGATTCGGTCGAACATCAGCATCGGCGGCAGCGGCAGCTGCGCGTTACCGTCGCCGAAAAGGCGCCCGTGCCCGCATTCGATCAGATCGTCATAGGAAAAGCTGTTGCGTTCCCCGAAAGGAACCGCTTGCTCCGCCGCTTCGCTCATATTCCTGCCATTCCCGTCCAGAACTGCGCATGGCGGCACGCCGCGCCCAATGCCATTTCAGACACCGCGACGAGCCACCGTTTCTCTACCTGTCTTTATATGCAGCGATTCCGGATCGACCAGTGCCGGAAGGAATTTTTTTCGAATTATTTCAGCGCAGCGATCATACCGGCGGGGTCGTCGGTAAAGACGCTGGCGACGCCCTGCGAGAAGAGCGCCCGGGCATCAGCGGGATTGTTGACCGTATAACAGGCGACAGGCAGGCCGGTAGCGACCAGCGATTTGATGTCGAGCGGGCCTGCACGCCGCGCCGAACAGATCAGGACGGCCGCGGCAAGCTCTCGCGCACGGTCACGCCAGCCCTCCCGTGGCGTTCCCATCAACATGCCGATTGGAAGATCCGGCGCGAGCCTCCGCGCCTCCGCCAGCACGGCGTGCCGGAACGAGGACAGCAGAACGGTCGGCCCACCGCTGGATCGGGCGTCAGCGATTGCATCCAGCGTTTTTTCCACCAGCGTCCGATTGCCGGACTTTCCGGCCTTGATCTCGACATTGACGCCAATACGGAGTTCGCGCCCGAGCGCAAGCGCCGCCGCCAGCGTCGGCACCGTCTCCCCCGGGAAGCTGCCGCGGAACGGTCCGGGAACGGCGATACGGCCGAGCTCTTCCGCCGTCAGCGACGAGACGGCACGGTCGTCACGCGCCATTTTCCGCAGGGTATCGTCGTGCGACAGGACCGGCACGCCGTCGGCGCTGAGCCGCACATCGATTTCGACCCAGTGCGCTCCTGCCGCCGCCGCGATCCGAAGGCCGGCCAGCGTGTTTGCAGGGGCAACCGCCGCCGCGCCCCGATGACCGATGATAGCGGGCAGCAAAAGGGCGGGACCGGCTGATTGCACGATCCCGCCCTCTTATCTAAACCGCGTTACGGTTTGCTATTCAGCCGCAGCGCCATCCGCGCTATCGGCTTCTTCCCTGGGTTTGCCGCTGATCTCTTCGCCGGTCTCCTGATCGACGACCTTCATCGACAACTTGACCTTGCCGCGATCGTCGATGCCGAGCACCTTGACCTTGACCTCATCGCCCTCATTGACGACATCGGTCACCTTGCCAACGCGGCGCGGCGCAAGCTCGCTGATATGAACCAGCCCGTCGCGAGCGCCGAGGAAGTTCACGAAAGCGCCGAAATCGACAACCTTCACGACCTTGCCGTTGTAGATCACGCCGACCTCGGGCTCGGCCACGATCGACTTGATCCACTCGACCGCTGCGTTGCCGGCATCGGCGTCGACCGCCGCGACCTTGACCGTGCCGTCATCGTCGATATCGACCTTGGCGCCGGTGGTCTCGCAAATTTCGCGAATGACCTTGCCGCCCGTGCCGATGACTTCGCGGATCTTGTCCTTCGGAATGGAGAGCGAGGTGATGCGCGGCGCATTGTCGTTGACGGTATCGCGCGCCGCCGAAATCGCCTTGCCCATCTCGCCCAGGATGTGCATCCGTCCGTCACGCGCCTGGTTGAGGGCGATCTCCATGATCTCCTCTGTAATGCCCGTGATCTTGATGTCCATCTGGAGCGAGGTGACGCCCCCTTCGGTACCGGCTACCTTGAAGTCCATGTCGCCGAGATGATCCTCGTCGCCGAGAATATCCGAAAGCACGGCAAAGCCTTCCTCTTCCTTGATCAGCCCCATGGCGATACCCGCCACCGGACGCTTGATCGGAACGCCCGCATCCATCAGCGACAGCGACGTGCCGCAGACCGTCGCCATCGACGACGAACCGTTGGATTCGGTGACTTCCGAAACCACGCGGATGGTGTAGGGGAACTCTTCCTTGGTCGGCAGCACCGCATGCACCGCGCGCCAGGCGAGCTTGCCATGGCCGATTTCACGGCGTCCCGGCGAACGCAGGAAGCTTGCTTCGCCGACCGAATAGGGCGGGAAGTTGTAATGCAGCATGAAGTGCTCGCGGTATTCTCCCTCGAGCGCATCGATGATCTGCTCGTCCTGCCCGGTGCCGAGCGTGGCGACGGCCAGCGCCTGGGTTTCGCCGCGGGTGAACAGCGCGCTGCCATGGCTGCGCGGCAGGGTGCCGACCTCAGCCATGATGGGACGCACCGTTTTGGTATCGCGCCCGTCGATGCGCTGGCCGGTCTTGATGATATTGCCGCGCACGACATCCTTTTCGATATCCTTGAGGATGCCGCCCGCCATTTCGAGCTCGTCAGCGCTGAGATCCAGCGCCGCGAGAGCCGCTTCCTTGGCTGCGCCGACCTTTTCGACGCGCGCCTGCTTGACGGTCTCCGTATAGGCCTCGCGCAGCGGACCTTCAGCGACGCCGCGCAGCTTCTCAGCGAGCGCGGCCTTCTCGGGCGGCGCCTCAGGCAGATCCCAGGGATCCTTGGCGCATTTCTCGGCCAGATCGATGATCGCGCTGATCACCGGCTGGAATTCGCGATGCGCAAACATCACCGCGCCGAGCATGACTTCTTCCGACAGTTCGCTTGCTTCGGATTCGACCATCAGCACAGCGTCCGTCGTTCCCGCTACGACCATGTCGAGCTGGGAATTCTCCGCCTGGTCCGGCGTCGTGTTGAGGACGAATTCGCCATCCACGTAACCGACGCGCGCGCCGCCAATCGGCCCGAGGAACGGAATACCTGAAATCGTCAGCGCGGCGGAGGCGCCGACCATAGCGACGACATCCGGATCGTTTTCGAGATCGTGGCTGAGAACCGTGCAGATCACCTGGGTTTCATTGCGGAACCCCTTGGCGAAAAGCGGCCGGATGGGCCGGTCGATGAGGCGCGAGGTAAGCGTTTCCTTTTCAGAGGGGCGGCCTTCGCGCTTGAAGAACCCGCCGGGAATCTTGCCGGCAGCAAATGTCTTTTCCTGGTAGTTCACGGTCAGCGGGAAAAAATCGATTCCCGGCTTGGGCGCTTTCTGCGCGACCGCCGTGCACAGCACCTTGGTGCCGCCATAGGTGGCCATGACCGCGCCATCCGCCTGACGGGCGATCTTGCCTGTTTCGAGGACGAGCTTGCGCCCGCCCCACATCAATTCCGTACGATGTTCTGTAAACATGTCTTCCATACCTTCCTTCGCGGCCTGCGGCGCCTTTACGCCACAGGTCCAGGAGCGGCGGCACCGTTGCCCCGCTTCACGTTCCCGCCCTCTTCAATCCGGGGACAGGAGAGCCCGACCGGCGGCCCATGCCGCGGTCCGGCAAACCTCCGGCGCGCCTAGCGCCGCAGGCCCAGCGATTTGATCAGCGCGTCGTACCGCGCCTGATCCTTGCGCTTGAGATAATCCAGCAGACCGCGCCGCTGGCCAACCATGATGAGCAGGCCCCGGCGGGAGTGGAAATCCTTGTGATGGGTTTTGAGATGTTCGGTCAGGTTGACGATCCGTTCCGTCAGGATCGAAATCTGCACCTCGGGCGACCCCGTGTCGCCTTCCGCCCGGCCATACTCCTTGATGAGCTCGGCCTTGCGCTCTTGCGTAATCGACATCGCATGCTCCTTGTATCTAGATGTTGAGGACCCGGAAGGGACGGATTTCGCCGTTTTCCAGCCGGGCCAGCGCGACAGGCCGACCGTCGGCCATGGCGCACAGCACACCCCCGTCCGCCAGATTTCCGGTGTTGACGAAGACGCGTCCTTCCGCCCCCTGCGCCCGAACCGGACGGCCGTGTCTGAGATGGTCCGCCTGGGCTGCGTTCAGGGCCAGCGCCGGGATGTCGTCCAGCGCGGTCTCGACCGCAAGCAGGTAATCGGAAGGCGGCGCACTATGCACCAGCGCCTCCAGAACTTCCAGCGAAATCGCACCCTCCTCGGTAAACGGTCCGGACCTTGTGCGCCGCAGTTCCGCGACATGGCCGCAGGTGCCAAGAGCAGCCGCCAGATCGCGCGCCAGCGACCTTATATAAGTACCTTTGCCGCAGGTGACCTCAAACACGGCAAGGTCGGAATCGGGCTGCCCGACCAGTGTCAGGGTGTCGATGCGCACCATCCGGGGCGCAACCTCGACGGTCTCCCCGGCGCGCGCCCTTGCGTAGGCGCGCTTGCCGTCGATTTTTATGGCGGAAAAGGCGGGCGGAACCTGTTCGATCTCGCCGATAAACCGGTCGAGCACCGCCTCGATAGCGGCCCGGTCCGGGCGCGCCTCGCTGGTTTCGACGATCTCTCCTTCGGAATCGTCGGTATTGCGCGCCTCGCCCCAGCGGACGGTAAACCGATAGGCTTTGGCGCCGTCCATCACCCAGGAAACTGTTTTAGTGGCCTCTCCCAGCGCGATCGGCAGTACGCCGGTGGCCAGCGGATCGAGCGTGCCTCCATGGCCCGCTTTTGCGGCATCGAGGATTCGCCGCACCCGGGCGGTGGCCTGCGCCGAAGAAAGCCCCAGGGGCTTGTCGAGCGCCACCCAGCCATGAACGGGTTTGCCGCGTCGCCGACGGGCCATTCAGTCAGGGTCTCCGTCAGCCGGGTCGCGGGCAAGATCGGCCGAAACGCGCTCTGAATGCAGCAGCCGGTCGATCGTCGCACCCTGCTCGAAGGCAGTGTCCACGACAAACCCGAGCCGAGGCAGGTACCGCATCGTGATCATATCGGCGAGCATCCGCCGGACGAAGGGCGCGGCGCGGTTGAGCGCCTTGACCACAATCTCCACATTGTCGCCACCGAGCGGCATGACGAAAGCGGTCGCGTTCTTCAGGTCCGGGCTGACCCGAACCTCGGTGACCGTGACCGAAACGCCCTCCAGATCCGGGTCGCGAATTTCACCGCGCGCCAGCACCTCGACGAGCCCGTGGCGCAGCGATTCCCCGACCCGCAACTGCCGTTGCGTACGTTCGCGCCCGTCGCGAGACGTCTGTCCCCGTTTTCTGGTCATGGTCGCTCTTCGGTCCTGGAGCCGGACGAATGCCCGCGAACGAATGCCGCGGCTAAAGCGTTCGGGCGACTTCCTCGACCTCGAAACACTCGATGATGTCGCCCTGCTTGATGTCCTGGTAGTTCTCGAACCCCATGCCGCATTCCATGCCGTCGCGTACTTCACGAACCTCATCCTGGAAACGCTTGAGCGTACCGAGCTTGCCTTCGTGGATCACCACATCGTCGCGCAGCAACCGGACCGAAGCGCCGCGTTTGACCATCCCTTCGACGACCTTGCAGCCCGCGACCTTGCCGACCTTGGAAATCGAGAAGACCTCGAGAATTTCGGCGTTTCCGAGGAAGGTTTCCCGTTCTTCCGGCGCCAGCATGCCGCTGAGCATCTCGGTAACGTCGTCAGTCAGGTTGTAGATGATCGAGTAGTAACGGATATCGATATTGTCGCGCTTGGCCGCATCGCGCGCCTGCACATTGGCGCGGACGTTGAAGCCGACGACCAGCGCATTCGACGCCTGTGCGAGCGAAATATCGGATTCGTTGATCCCGCCGACGCCGTCGTGGATCACCTCGACCTTGACCTCGTCGGTGCCGATTTTCTCGAGCGCGGAGGCGATCGCCTCGACCGAACCATGCGTATCCGCCTTGAGGACCACGGGCAGAGTCTGCGTCTCGCCGGCTTCGATCTGGGAGAAAATGTTCTCGAGCGACCCGCGCGACGAAACCGCCGTACGCTTGGCGCGCATCTGACGTTCACGGAACTCGGTGATCTCGCGCGCCCGCGCTTCGGACTCGACCACGGCGAACTCGTCACCCGCCTGCGGCGCCCCGGAGAGCCCCATGATCGCTATCGGCTCTGCCGGGCCGGCGCTCTCGGCATTCTCGCCGCGGTCGTCGCTCAGCGCCCGCACGCGGCCCCATTCGGCGCCGGCGACGACAATGTCGCCGACCTTGAGTGTGCCCCGCTGAACCAGCACGGTCGCGACAGCGCCGCGCCCTATTTCCAGATTGGCCTCGATCACCACACCCTCGGCGCTGCGATCGGGGTTGGCCCTGAGTTCCATGACCTCGGCCTGCAACAGGATCGCTTCTTCCAGCTTGTCCAGATTGGTCCTCTCGGTCGCGGAGACCTCGACCGCCAGAATGTCGCCGCCGAGCTCCTCGACCACGAGTTCATGCTGGAGCAGTTCGTTGCGAACACGCGTTACGTCGGCGTTGGGTCGGTCGATCTTGTTGATGGCGATGATGATCGGCACTTCCGCCGCACGGGCATGATCGATCGCCTCAACGGTCTGCGGCATGATGCCGTCATCAGCGGCAACGACGAGAATGACGATATCGGTAACGTTCGCGCCGCGGGCTCGCATCGCAGTAAAGGCCGCGTGGCCCGGCGTATCGATAAAGGAGATCCGGTCGCCGGATTCGAGCTGGACCTGATAGGCGCCGATATGCTGTGTGATACCGCCGGCCTCGCCGCCCGCGACATCGGTCGAGCGCAGCGCATCGAGCAGCGACGTCTTGCCGTGGTCCACATGGCCCATGACGGTGACCACCGGCGGACGCGGCTGCAGCGCGCTTTCGTCGTCTTCCGCACCCTTGAAGCCGATTTCGACATCGGCCTCGCTGACGCGACGGACATTGTGACCGAACTCGGTCACGATCAGCTCCGCCGTATCGGCGTCGATGGTTTCCTGAAGCGTGGCCATGATGCCGCTCTTCATCAGAGTCCGAATGACGTCGACGCCGCGTTCCGCCATACGGTTGGCGAGTTCCTGAACCATGATGGTTTCAGGAACCACCACGTCGCGCACGATCTTGATGGCTTCCTGCTGTTCGCCCCGCTGGGCCCGGCGTTCCCGTTCGCGCGCCCGGCGAACCGAGGCGAGACTGCGTGTGCGTTCTCCCCCGTCCTCCAGCGCCTGGGCAATCGTCAGCTTGCCTGACCGGCGGCGAGGCTCGCCACGAGCCGCACGACGCGGCGCGCGTTCCCGACGCGCCGCATCCTCTTCGCCTGCCGCCTTGGGCACTACAGCGCCGGCGCGGCGCGGAGCTGCGCTGGAATCGCCATCCGTCGTCGTATCCTGAGCCGCCATCCGCTCCTGCAGTCTTTCGGCCTGCACGGCGGCTCGCTTCGCTGCTTCCTCTTCCTCACGCTTGCGCTGTTCTTCTTCTTCGCGACGCCGCTCTTCTTCCTCGCGACGCCGGGCCTCCTCTTCTTCGCGCTGTCTGGTCTCTTCGGCCTGCGCCGCGCGTCTTGCATCCGCACCGGCCTGGGCGCGTTCGAGGATCGCTGCCGAACCGGCTTCCTGTGTCTGGGCAGTTTTCAGCGCACGGGCGCGCGATGCCGCTTCCTCTTTCGTCAACGTGCGCAGCACGGCGGGACGGCGACCACCCTTGGCGCTTTCAGGTCTGGCTTCCGGCCGTTCCGGCGCAGGCTTCTTGGCTTCAGGCGCCGGGGCCTCCTGCTCGACGGGTTTCTGCACTTCCTGCATCGAGCCGCCGGCGCCTTTTCTGAAGGTACGCTTGCGTCTTACCTCGACGGAAACCGATTTGGTCCGTCCATGGCTGAAGCTCTGCCGCACCTGTCCGGCGTCGACCGTCTTCTTGAGTTCGAGCCTGCCGGGACGCGCCTTGAGAACGCGCTTTTCGTCACCGTCGTCGCTGTTGCCGTTATCGGTCTGGTCGCTCATTTCCTCGAACCCTTATTCAGCAACGGCCGGTCGAAAGCCGACCAGCCGATTACATTCCCTCAACAACCGCGCTGCCAGCGGGCCGCGCTCTACCGCCACATGGACCGCAGCGTCCCGCCCGAAAACCGCGCCAAGCGCTTCACTGGCGAAAACCCCGGACACAATCGCGGCCCGGTCATCGCCTCGCGCCGGGCCCTCGATCCTGCGCCGGCCGTCTTCCGCGGCATCGCTGGCCGTCAGTACCAGCCCGGCCCGTGCGCTCCTGATCATCTCGCGTGTCTTTTCGAACCCGGCCACTGCCTGACCGGCGCGACGGGCGATCCCGAGAAAATCAAGGCAACGCCGTTCTAGAAGCCGCTCGACTGTATCCGACAGGGCGTCATCAACGGACACTGGCCCCCGCGCCGCTCTTGCAAACACGCGCTTGCGGCACGCCGCATCGACTATATCGCGCGTCGCAGTCAACCACAATCCGCGGCCCGGCAAGCGTTCGTCGACATCGGGCACGATCTCCCGGTCGGGCGAAAGAACGAACCGGATCAGGCGGTCGGTCGGACTGTGTTCGCGGCTGACGAGACAGGTCCGCAGCCTGGACTCTGTGGGCGCAACTGTGGCCCCGGTCCGGTGGTCTTCCATGTCCAGCAGATCAGCCACGGGCGCTCCATCAGCCTGCGGCCGGCGTCACATCGCCGTCGGATTCCGCCGTATCGACCGGATCGTCGGCAAACCAGTGCGCGCGAGCCTCCATGATGAGGTCGTTGGCTTCCTCACTGGAAAGACCGAATTCGCGGAGGACGCCGTCCTCCGGATCGATCAGCTCGTCGCCGGCGAGGTCGGCAAGGTCGTCGCGCGTCTTGATCCCGGCCTCACCCAGCGTCACCAGCATTGCGCCTGACAGCCCGGCCAGCTCCGCAAGATCATCGGTTACGCCGAGCTCCCGGCGACGTTCGGCGTATTCGGCTTCCTTCTCGGCCAGGTGGGCATAAGCCCTGCGGCGCAGCTCTTCGGCGAGATCGTCATCGAAGCCTTCGATTTCGAGCAGGTCCTCGATCGGAACGAACGCGACTTCTTCGACCGACGAGAACCCTTCGGCGACAAGCAGATGCGCCAGAACGTCATCGACCTCCAGCGCGTCCATGAAGGCCTGCGACCTGGCGCGGAATTCTTCCTGCCGGCGTTCGGACTCTTCCTCTTCCGTCATGATGATGATGTCCCAGCCGGTCAGCTGCGACGCAAGACGGACATTCTGTCCGCGCCTGCCGATGGCGAGGCTGAGCTGTTCGTCCGGCACCACGACATCGATCCTGTTCGCTTCCTCGTCGAGCACGACCTTTGCGACTTCCGCGGGCGCCAGCGCGTTTACGATGAAGGTCGCGGGATCGGGCGACCACTGGATAATGTCGATCTTCTCGCCCTGCAGTTCGCCGACCACCGCCTGGACGCGGGAGCCGCGCATGCCGACGCAGGCGCCGACCGGGTCGATGCTGGATTCATTGGAAATGACGGCGATCTTGGCGCGGCTGCCGGGGTCGCGGGCAACCGAACGGATCTCGATGATGCCGTCATAGATTTCCGGAACCTCCTGCCCGAACAGGCTGGCCATAAACTGGGGATGGGTGCGCGACAGAAAAATCTGCGGCCCGCGCAGCTCCTGCCGAACATCGTAAATATAGGCCCTCACGCGGTCGCCGGGCCGGAACATTTCCCGTGGAATGATCTCGTCGCGCCGCAGCACGGCTTCGGCGCGGCCGAGGTCGACCGTAACATTGCCGAACTCTGCGCGTTTGACGATGCCGTTGACGATTTCTCCGACGCGGTCCTTGTATTCATTATACTGGCGAGCGCGTTCGGCTTCGCGAACCTTCTGGACGATTACCTGTTTGGCGGTCTGCGCGGCGATACGGCCGAAATTCATCGGCGGCAGCCGTTCGGTCAGAAAATCCCCAACATCGGCTTCGGGGTTCAGTTTACGCGCTTCCTGGAGCGGAATCTGGGTCGCGTCGTTCTCGACAGGGTCGGCCACTTCCAGATAACGGGCCAGATGGATTTCGCCGGTCTTGCGGTCGATCTCCGCCCTGACATCGTTCTCAAGTCCGTAACGCGACCGGGCGGCCTTCTGAATGGCCTGCTCCATCGCATCTACGACTTCTTCCGGGTCAATCGATTTGTCCCGCGCGACTGCTTCGGCGACCTGAAGGAGTTCGCCCCTGTCGAACCCGGCGCCCTCGATGACTTCTGTTTCGATATCCATTTCCATCCTGTCGGCCCTTTATTCTGAGCTATTGATGTCGGCTAATGTTTTTCCAGAGCAGCCGCCGCTTCGCGCGACGCCGCCTCGATCAGATCGTCCGTGACCACCAGCGATGCCCGGCGAATGCCGGAAAACGGCAGCGCTGTCCCCTCACCGTCGCAAACAATGCACACGAGATCGCGGTCGCCACGCTCAACCCCGGTCAGCCGGCCTCGAAATCGACGGCGTCCCTCCAGAGGACGGTCCATCTCTATGCGCGCCTCGAAACCGGCGAAGCGCTCGTAATCCGCGAGACGAACGAGCGGCCGGTCGAGTCCCGGCGAACTGACCTCCAGATTGTAGCTTCCAGGCAACGGATCCTCTACATCGAGAATTGCCGAGAGCAACCGGCTTACATCGGCGCAGTCGTCAACGCTGATCGGAATACGGTCCTTGCGTTCGATCATCACCTGAAGAGTTCTGCCACCCCCGGTCATGATCTCGACGCGAACGAGTTCGTAACCGGCGTCTTCGATCGAAGGCTCGATCAACTGCTCCAGCGTTACGATCCGGGGGTCTTCCCCTCCGGTCTCTTCTCTTCGGTCGTCGCCTGCGTCGTCCGCGCGCATCACCCGGTTCCGTTCGACTCCTTCCAGTGCTCTGTCCTTTGATCGGCCCCGGGCTCTGCCCCGGGCTCTGAAAAAGTCGCCGCCTCGTTTGGCGTCGGGGAATAAAAAAAGTGGGCCGGTGGCCCACTCCCGACACTGTCCGGCGTTAACCCAACAGATAACAACAGGAATGTAATTGCAGGGTATATATCGTGTTTCGCCGCTTTCCCGCAAGGGTTTTGGAGCGGGCGGTATGGGGCGCGTTACACCGCCTGGCGGGAGCGCCGCCGAAACCGGAAAAAGGAGGGGGTCCTGCCGGCTGCCTGGGCCTTTTCCTCGTATCGGGTTCCGGGCCAGTCCGTCGGACGGCAGCGCCAGTCCTGCGGTTCGCGGGCGGTCCATTCAAATGCGTCGGAAGCGCGGACATGGCGCAGGATCCAGGATTTGTAACCGGGGTCGTCGGTTGCAATTCGGAGTTCGGCGCCATCCGCAAGAATCCGCGCAAGCTGCGGAACCGTCTCCGGCGACACGATGCGGCGCTTGTGATGGCGCGTCTTGGGCCAGGGGTCCGGAAACAGGATAAAGGCCCGATCGATTGAGGCGGTCCGGAGCGCCGACAGCAGCAGGCGCGCGTCGTCGCGGAACAGACGGATATTGCCGAGGCCCTGTTCGTCGATGTCGCTGAGCAGTCGCGCCACCCCGTTGAGGAACGGTTCGCATCCGATAAAGCCAATGCCGGGATTCTCACGCGCCTGCCGGGCCAGGTGCTCGCCCGCCCCGAACCCGATTTCGAGCCATACGGACCGAACGGGCGCATCCTCAAACAGCGTCTCAGGCGAAAACTGCCGGCCGTCTTCAGCCAGCGATATTGCAAGCCGGGGGAGGAGCGTGTCGACCAGCGCCTGCCGGCCAGCGCGTAACGGGCGGCCGAGTCGCCGCCCGTAAAGCGCCCGTTGCGGCTGTTCGCTCAGCTGAATGCCGACTTGAGCTGATCCGCGATGTCGGTCTTCTCCCAGGAGAACCCTCCGTCCGCGTCGGGCGTCCTGCCGAAATGGCCGTAGGCCGCGGTGCGGGCATAGATCGGCCTGCTCAGTTTCAGATGTTCCCGAATGCCGCGGGGCGACAGGTCAACGACCTGCTGGATGACATCCGCAAGCTTGACTTCGTCGACCTTGGCGGTGCCGTAGGTATCGACATAGACCGACAGCGGCTTGGCGACGCCGATCGCATAGGACACCTGGATCACGCACTTGTCTGCAAGACCTGCCGCAACGACGTTCTTGGCGACATAGCGCGCAGCGTACGCCGCCGAGCGATCGACCTTGGACGGGTCCTTGCCCGAGAACGCACCCCCGCCATGCGGCGACGCGCCGCCATAGGTGTCGACGATGATCTTGCGCCCGGTCAGCCCGCAATCGCCGTCTGGGCCGCCGATCACAAAGCGACCGGTCGGGTTCACATAGAACTCGTCCTCAGGGCACATCCAGCCTTCGGGCAGCACGTTTTCGACATGCGGACGCACGATCTCGCGCACCTGCTCGGTGCTGAGGGCCTCGTCGTGCTGGGTCGACACAACCACGGACGTCGCCCGGACCGGCCGATCGTTCTCGTAGAGAAGCGTTACCTGGCTTTTCGAATCCGGTCCGAGACCGGGTTCTGCGCCGGAATGGCGAGCCTCGGCCAGCGATTTCAGGATTTCGTGCGAATACTGGATCGGCGCCGGCATCAGCGATTCGGTTTCGGTGCAGGCATAGCCGAACATGATGCCCTGGTCGCCCGCGCCTTCGTCCTTGTTGCCGCTGGAATCGACGCCCATGGCGATGTCCGTCGACTGGTGGTGCAGATAAATCTGCACGTCCATGTTTTTCCAGTGGAACCCGTCCTGCTCGTATCCGATATCCTTGACGGCGTGCCGAACCACGCTTTCCAGATCGTCGTTGGTTACCGATTCCGGCCCGCGGATCTCTCCGGCAAGCACGACGCGGTTGGTCGTGCACAGCGTTTCGCAGGCGACCCGCGACAGGGGATCGGCCGTCAGGTAAGTGTCGAGAACGGCATCCGATACGCGATCGCTGACCTTGTCAGGATGACCCTCGGAAACGGATTCGCTGGTAAAAAGATAGCTGCCTTTTGGCACGGGATAACCTCTCCTATGAATGGCGTTTCAGAAAACGACGCAAAGAGGCCTCGCCCGAGTCCGCTGACGCCGATGCGGCGACGCGGTCACTGCCGCAAAGCCAGCTTGGCGCAGCGTTTTGATCCAAAAGGCCAGCAACGTCAAGGGTTCATCCGGTCTGCGGCGATGGGAATCGCCGTGGGGCGCCGGTATACTGCATCGGTTATACCGCGTCGGTTCGGGAACTCTATTCGCCGTCTGCGGCGATGGCTTTCATGAGTTCGAAAATACGTTTGCGAACCCGGGGATCGCCGATCCGGTAATAGGCGCGGACAAGTTCGAGGGTTTCGCGCTTGGCAAGCGGATCGCGCTGGGTCGATTCTCCGGTCGGATCGGCCTGTTGAGCCGTCGCTGCAGCCGCCACATCGCCGGGCATGTCTTCGAAAAAGAACGACACGGGCACATCGAGAATCCGGCTGATTTCAAACAGACGGCTGGACCCCACACGGTTTGCGCCACGTTCGTATTTCTGGACCTGCTGAAAGGTAAGACCCAGAGCATCGCCGAGCTTCTCCTGACTCAATCCAAGAAGCGTCCGGCGCATTCTGATACGGCTGCCGACATGAATATCGACAGGGTGCGGTCCGTCGCCGCGGGGGCGGCGTCCTCTGCGAGCGGGACGATCTGTAGTTTCAGGAGCCATCATGACTATTGTTCCTTACCTGACATTCAGCAACGAGATTTGTTCCTTACCTGACATTCAGCAACGAGATTGCAACGAGATCAAATAATCAGCGCCCCATAGAACACTGTTTGAAGGGCGAATGCAATCGTGTGCAGATCTCTTACTGACGATGGCAACAATATACAAGCTTTGGAAGAAATTGTGAATCATTTACTGGTAATTTTTTTCGGGGTTATTTGAGTGGCGCTCTTGCCAGCCAGAGCAACAGGGCCGCACTCATAAAGAGCAGCGGCAAATCTCCGGTGACAGGATAGTAAACCCCGGCTCGTCGCGCAGCAGGCAATGAGGTGTCAATAATGCCCTCCTGGCCAAGACCGACGCGTCCGGTGACGCGGCCGTAAGG
>Ga0181593_10000069_pt1 | contig 72970 bp, 63 predicted proteins | sample 071ome_19_FD_133756 | JGI IMG/M metagenome (GOLD analysis project Ga0181593, IMG submission 133756) | Coastal salt marsh microbial communities from the Groves Creek Marsh, Skidaway Island, Georgia - 071413AT metaG (megahit assembly) | ecosystem: Environmental > Aquatic > Marine > Intertidal... | reverse complement strand
CAATTGAGCATAAAGCGTTTCCACGACATAATCCCGGCGCCAAAGCTGTAGCCCAAACCTCCACACCGCATCGAGGACAGATGTCAAAAGATACAAAACAGAAGACCGCTCTCATTACCGGCGTCACCGGACAGGACGGCGCCTATCTCGCCGAGCTTCTTTTGGGCAAGGGCTACATCGTTCACGGAATTAAGCGGCGCTCGTCGTCTTTTAATACAAGCCGCATTGATCACCTGTACGAAGACTTTCACAAAACAGGCGTGCGATTTTTTCTGCATTACGGCGATTTGACAGATGCGACCAATTTGATTCGCCTTGTGCAAGAAGTGCAACCGGATGAAATCTATAACTTGGCGGCACAAAGCCATGTACAGGTCAGTTTTGAAACGCCCGAATACACAGCCAATTCCGATGCGCTCGGAACGCTACGGCTGCTCGAGGCTATGCGCATATTGGGGTTGAAAGAAAAGACGCGGTTTTATCAAGCTTCGACATCTGAGCTTTACGGCAAGGTCCAGGAAATCCCGCAGTCAGAAAAGACACCGTTTTACCCGCGAAGCCCCTATGGCGCAGCCAAGCTCTACGCATACTGGATTACGGTGAACTATCGAGAAGCGTACGGCTACCACGCGTCCAACGGCATATTGTTCAATCACGAAAGCCCGCTGCGCGGTGAGACCTTTGTGACTCGCAAAATTACGCGAGCGGTTGCGGCAATCGAGTTAGGGATTCAAGACAAAGTCTATCTGGGAAATTTGGACGCCAAACGCGATTGGGGGCATGCGCGCGATTATGTTGAAGGCATGTGCAAAATCCTTCAGCAAGACACACCCGACGACTACGTCCTTGCAACCGGCGAGACTCATGCGGTGCGCGAATTCGTGGAACTCTCGTTCGCGGAGATCGGCCGCAAGATCGAATGGAAAGGCAAAGGTGTCGAGGAAAAAGGCGTCGACGCGAAATCCGGCGATGTATTGGTCGAAATCGACCCTCGCTATTTTCGCCCGACCGAGGTCGATTTGTTGCTAGGCGACCCCTCAAAGGCACACAAGCTGCTTGGTTGGAAACATTCCACGAGCTTCAAGCAAATGGTCACCGAAATGGTCGCTGCGGATTTGGAGACGGTAAGAGCAGAGACGCAACGGTTCGGCCGACACGACTAATACATGTCCAACTCACCTTATTCACTGGAAGGCAAACGCGTCTGGATCGCCGGCCATAAAGGTATGGTGGGCAGCGCAATTATGCGAAGGTTAGCTTCTGAACGCTGCGAATTATTGACCGCTTCACACAGTGAACTGGATTTGACCCGCCAAGCTGATGTCGAAGCGTGGATGGCGCGGCACAAACCGCAATGTATTTTTATAGCCGCAGCCGTCGTCGGAGGGATCGCCGCCAATGACGCCCGTCCGGTTGAGTTTCTCTCGGACAATCTGCAAATTCAGACCAACATTATCTCTACAGCACACAAACTCGGTGTCGAGAAACTTCTCTTTCTGGGATCAAGCTGCATTTATCCAAAGCTTGCCGCACAGCCGTTAAATGAAGACTCGCTTTTGACCGGACCGCTTGAGCCTACGAACCAATGGTATGCGATTGCCAAGATAGCGGGGGTGAAGCAATGCCAAGCCTACCGGCGCGAGTACAGTCGGGACTTCATTAGCTGCATGCCGACCAATCTTTATGGACCGGAAGATAACTTTGATTTGAAAACAAGCCACGTGCTGCCCGCGCTGATCGCCAAATGCCACACAGCCAAAACAAATGGCGATAAAACGATGGTGTTATGGGGCACCGGTACACCGCGGCGAGAGTTTTTACACGTGGACGATCTTGCAGACGCCTGCGCATTTCTAATGAAGAACTACTCCGGCGAAGACATCATCAATGTGGGCTATGGGAACGACGTAACAATTCGCGAATTGGCCGAAACCATTTCAGAAGTTATCGGCTTTGGTGGAGTGTTCAAATACGACAACTCCAAACCGGACGGAACACCACAAAAACTTTTGGACTGTACACGCCTAAAAAACCTCGGATGGTCGGCATCAACGGATCTGAAAACAGGCATAGCCAAAACATACGAATGGTATTTAAAAAATGAGCTCTAATGAGCCCAAGCCGCTGAACACGGCGAAAGGACAAACACTTTATGCCAAGGCACGGACGCTAATCCCGGGTGGCACGCAGCTTTTGTCAAAACGCCCGGAGATGTTCGCCCCCGACACGTGGCCGCCTTACTATGTTCAAGCCAAGGGCGCAGAGGTTACCGACCTTGATGGAAATGTACTCATTGATATGTCCATTTGCGGCGTTGGTGCGACCGTTCTCGGATACGCCGATCCGGATGTGGACGACGCGGTTAAAATCGCCATTGATCGCGGCTCCATGGCCACTCTCAATTGTCCGGAGGAGGTTGAGCTTGCCGAACTCTTGACCGATTTGCACCCCTGGTCGGACATGGCGCGGTTCTCCAGATCGGGCGGCGAAGCCATGTCCATTGCCGTAAGAATTGCCCGCGCGCATACAGGGCGTCAGGTCGTTGCCTTTTGCGGCTACCACGGCTGGCATGACTGGTATCTCTCCGCGAATCTTGCAGACGACAGCGCCCTCGATGGGCATTTGCTTGCCGGGCTGCAGCCGAAGGGTGTGCCGCGCGGCCTGAAGGGGCTGATGCAACCTTTCCATTACAACGATCTTGAAGGTCTCAGGAAAGTTGCCGCCGAGCATGGCTCAAATCTGGCCGCCATTGTGATGGAACCAGTGCGCAATGAGCCCAAGCCTGGATTTCTGGAGGGCGTACGACAAATCGCAAACGAAACCGGCGCAGTTTTGGTGTTCGACGAGATCACCGCCGGATTTCGCCTGTGCACCGGCGGCATTCATTTGACGCTCGATGTCGCTCCGGATGTGGCGGTATTCGCCAAGGCCCTCGGCAATGGCTATCCGATTTCTGCGGTGATCGGCAGAGAGTCGGTCATGTCCGCCGCACAAGAGACGTTCATCAGCTCGACGGCCTGGACGGAGCGGCTGGGGTCCACCGCGGCTCTTGCGACCATAAAAAAGTATCAGCAAGTGAATGCCGCAGATCACCTCATAAAGGCCGGAAAAAGGGTTATGCAGGGCTGGAAAAATGCCTCAGCAGCCAGCGGACTTAAGATCGAAATATCGGGAATTCCGCCTTTGGCACATTTTGCCTTCGAGGCGCCAGATGCCCGCAAATTAAGAACACTTTTCACCCAACTGATGCTGGATCGGGGCTATTTAGCGAAAGACGCATACTACGCCATGGTCGCGCATAGTGACGCCCACATAGATGGCTATGCCGCAGCGTGCGGTGAAGCGTTTGAAATTATCGCACATGCCTCAAAATCTGAGTCCGTGGACAAATTGCTTCGGGGAGACGAAGCCCATTCCGGTTTTCAGCGTTTGACCTGATGCTTGGCGGCATTTCAGGCTTGAACCTGATTGCCGGTACTTCTACAAAACATTGAGATCGTAGCACCTCGACTCAAAAGGGCCGTGCCGGTCCCCACATGCAGATTTACCTTCCCATCGCTGAAATGTCCGTGAACATCTTTCTCGTTCTGGGCCTTGGCGGCGTGGTCGGGCTCCTGTCCGGCCTTTTTGGCGTTGGCGGGGGGTTTTTAATGACCCCCCTTCTTATTTTCGTGGGTATTCCGCCCGGCGTGGCAGTGGGAACGCAGTCCGTGCAGATCGTCGCGTCCTCGGTTTCGGGTGTTCTCGCCCACATGCGACGCGGAAACGTCGATTTCCACATGGGCGCTGTGTTGACCGGCGGCGGGGTTCTTGGATCGTTGCTGGGCGTTCTTTTATTCAATCTCCTGAAGCAGACCGGCCACATCGACCTTACGATTTCCCTTGGATATGTGATTTTCCTCGGTGCGGTCGGTGGTTTCATGATGATGGAAAGCCTGCCGGGGGCCATGAAGCGCAAGCCTGTGAATTTGGCTTTGGCGTCGCGCGGGCCGGGTCAGCATATGTGGATGCATGGCCTGCCCTTTAAAATGCGGTTCCGCCGTTCAAAGCTCTATGTCTCAGCCATCGTGCCCGCGGCCATCGGCATGCTGGTTGGGCTGTTGGTGGCCCTTATGGGCGTAGGCGGCGGATTTCTAATGGTCCCGGCCATGATCTATCTGCTGGGTATGCCCACCCAAGTGGTGATCGGCACCTCCCTTCTGCAGATCACATTCGTCACTGCAGTTACGGGATTGCTGCAAGCCAGCATCAACCATTCAGTCGACGTGGTCCTTGCCGTCTTGCTTCTCCTCGTTGCCGTTTTCGGTGCGCAAATTGGCGCGCGGCTGGCCGGTAAGATTAAAGGTGAACATTTGCGCATTATGCTCGCCGCACTGGTTTTGCTGGTCGCTTTCCGGCTCGCTCTGGAATTGGTTCTGACACCGGCAGACGTCTTCTCCATCGGCGATGGAGAGACCCCATGAAGAGGAGATTCTTTCTGGCGGCGCTCGTCATCATGGCGTCCTCGACGGTGAAGGCGCAGGATGTGCCCCTAGTCGCGGATCTTTCCAATCACCTTGTCGCCATAACCACCGGCTTTACGGGCACGGATGTTTTGCTTTTCGGCGCCACCGACGGACCGGGAGATATCGCGGTTGTCGTACGTGGTCCCGCAACAGACGTGCCTGTAAGGCGCAAAGAGCGTTTTGGGCCCATTTGGGTCAATGGGTCGTCCGTCGATTTTGTTGAAGTGCCGTCTTACTACCGCGTTGCTTCAAACAAGCCGCTTGAAGACATCGCGCCTCAACTTCTTCTGTCGCGTTTTCAGATCGGCCTTGAGAACATTCGTATGACTCCCGATCAAGAAGAATTGGATGCCGAACTCGTACAGGAGTTTCGGGAGGCCGTGGTGCGCTTGAAATTGAATGAAGATCTTTATGATGAAGGGCTGGGCGCAGTGAATCTGATGTCCAACCGCCTATTCAGAACCGAACTTCATTTTCCCGCACACGTACCGACGGGCACTTATCTCGTGGAGGTCTATTTGTTTCGGAACGGACAAATTACGAGCGCTGAAATCGTGCCCTTGACGATCTCCAAGATCGGCGTAGGCGCAGAAATTTACGACTTTGCCTACAACTGGGCGCCGTTTTATGGACTCATCTCGGTGTTATTGGCCGCCGCAGCCGGCTGGGCCGCCAGTGCCGCGTTCCGGCGCATTTAATTTCTTCGCGCGAATAAAGGGCGGACATGAGCGAAGACAAACGACCACCGGATAATAAAGACGATAAACCTGGAGCTATTCAGGAAGAACGTAAATTCCTGGTGGTTGTCGATCGATCCGACGAGTTGAAAGCCGCCCTTCGCTTTGCGTGCCGCCGTGTTGCGCGCACAGGCGGAGCGGTAGCGCTGTTCCACGCCGTACCGCAATCTGAATTTCACCACTTCGCAACCATCGGCGAATTGATGGAGCAGGAGGCGCGCACTGAAGCGGAAAAGCATCTTCAGCAAGTGGCAGCGGAAGTGCACAGACAAACAGGAAAATTTCCAAGCTTGTACCTTCGCCAGGGCGATGTCTTGGACGAGCTGCTGAAGGTATTGGAGGAGGAACCGAGCCTTTCGGTTCTTGTGCTGGGTGCTGGAACGGGCACAGAGGGGCCTGGACTCATTGTGTCCGCGCTTTCGGGGAAGCTCGCCGGCAAAATTTCGATCCCGGTCACGATTGTTCCGGGCAACCTGAGCGATGAACGCATTGACGCGCTGACATAGCAGATTCGTCCGGGCGGTCCTTGATTCCGGACCATATCGGTCCTATTGAATGGGCACCATTTTCCCGTGGTCGGTCAGCCTAATCGGCCGAATACCAGGAGCACACCCATGTTTATACAAACGGAAGAAACCCCCAATCCGGCTGCCTTGAAGTTTATTCCCGGGCGCCCGGTGCTTGACTCAGGGGTTGCGGACTTTACCGAGCGCGGCGCGGCGGCAAAGTCGCCGCTGGCACGGCTACTGTTCGAGATCGACGGCGTTGTCGGCGTATTTCTGGGGGCGGACTTTATCACCGTGACCAAGAACGATGAAAAGACCTGGCAGGTTCTAAAGCCTCTCGTGCTGGGCGCGGTCATGGATCATTTCACATCGGGCGCCGAAGTTATGGAAGGCTCTCAGGAAGTCGATGACGTGGGTGATGAATTTCACGACGATGACGCGGATGATGAAATCATCGATCAAATCAAAGAGTTGATTGAAACGCGTGTCCGGCCTGCCGTTGCCCAGGACGGCGGCGATATTATTTACCGCGGCTTCAAGAACGGTACGGTTTTTCTCATGCTGCGCGGTTCCTGCGCAGGCTGCCCGAGCTCCACCGCAACGTTGAAAATGGGTATTGAGAATATGCTGCGTCATTACGTGCCGGAAGTGCTTCAAGTCGAAGCGGTCATGTAAGGCTGCTCTGAAACCAACTCACCGAATTTATTGGAGGCGATATGCGCGGCAATTTGGATGACGCCGGATTGGACCTGATTTTTCGCTCGGCGCGGACACAAAACAGCTGGCGTCCGGACGATGTGGCAGCGGAATTACTTCGGAGAGTCTACGATCTCACCAAAATGGGACCGACCAGCGCAAATTGCTGCCCCGCCAGGTTCATTTTTGTCACGACTAAAGAAGGGAAAGAAAGGCTAAAGCCGAGCCTGATTCCTGGAAACGTCGACAAAACGATGGCCGCGCCCGTGACCGCCATCATTGGTTACGACACGAAGTTCTACGAGTTGCTGCCAGAGCTGTTTCCCCACACCGATGCCAAATCCTGGTTCGAAGGAAACGAACCTCTCATCCAGGAAACGGCATTTAGAAACGGCACCTTGCAAGGGGCATATCTGATGATTGCCGCCCGCTCACTTGGTCTGGACTGCGGTCCCATGAGCGGATTCGACCAAGAAAAGGTCAATGCCGAGTTCTGGCCGGACGGGCAGGTAAAAGCCAATTTCCTGTGCAACATCGGCTACGGCGATGATGCTGAAATCTTTCCGCGCAGCCCCCGTTTGCCGTTCGACAGAGCCTGTCAGATCGTTTAGGGGACGTTGAGGTACGGGGCGCTATGCTGCGGCCTTCACCGCAGCAAAATCATATATTTCAGTACGTTATAAACGGGACGGCAAAAACCCAACGGCGTCGTAGGCTTCCTTAAGGACACCTTCGGCAATGCTATTGGCTTTCTCTGCGCCGCGCTGCAGCGCTTTGTCGATTTCCGCCGGATCCGACATCAAGCGCTGCATCTCAGCCGTGATTGGTCCGAGAACAGATACGGCCGCTTCGGTCAGCTTGGTTTTGAATTGTGAGAACTGCCAGCCCGCCGTCTCCGCAACAACGTCCGTCAACGTCCGGTCCGTCAAAGCCGCATAAATATTAAGAAGATTGGCTGCTTCCGGTCGCCCCTCAAGACCTTCAACGGTCTCCGGCAAGGGGTTCGGGTCGGTGGTCGCCTTTCGCATTTTCTGGGCAATATCGTCTGCGGAATCGGTCATGTTGATGCGCGAATACGCCGAGGGATCGGATTTAGACATTTTCTTAGTGCCATCCCGCAGCGACATCACGCGCATTCCCGGACCTTGGATAACGGGCTCGGGAAGCGGAAATACTTCTTTGCCGTAATCGTTGTTGAATTTGGCCGCGATATCTCGTGCCAATTCAAGGTGCTGTTTTTGATCTTCTCCAACGGGCACGTGCGTGGCCTTGTAAACCAAAATGTCGGCCGCCATCAAATTGGGATAGACATAAAGGCCAGCCGAGGCCGCTTCTCTATTTTTACCGGCCTTGTCTTTGAATTGAGTCATGCGGTTCAGCCAGCCAAGACGGGCAACGCAATTAAAAACCCAAGCCAGCTGCGCATGTGCAGGGACATGGCTCTGCACAAACAGCGTGTTTTCAGTTGGATCGAGTCCTGCCGCAATAAATCCTGCGGCCACCTCACGTGTGGCGCGCATCAGCTCCTGCGGCTCCTGCCACACCGTAATGGCATGCAGATCAACGATGCAAAAAAGGCACTCGTAGTTTTTTTGCATGTTGGCCCAATTGCGAATGGCGCCAAGATAATTGCCAAGATGAAGATTACCGGTGGGCTGAATGCCGGAGAGAATTCGGCCGTGCGCTTTCGAGGAAGGCGGTGTGGACCCGCTGGTCATGGGATGGTCCCTTGTATGTGTTGAACGGACGTTTGGAGCCGTCCGTATCCGGCCTTCATGGCCGGCGGGCGCTAGGTACCCCGAGTGCCAGAGCGGGTCAAGCTACGATGGCTTGTCGGCGTCCGGTTCAGGTTTGGCGCGCCGTAGCTGCGTTAGATCGCTCAATTGGGCAGCGCCGGTTAACAATGCGACTACAACGAAAACCGCCCCGCCCAAACCGACTAGAAATGCAAGAGCGGCGGCGCGGAGCCATTCAGGCCCGGGCAGCGTGCCGCTTGCTCCAAATACAGGACCCATTACTGCTGTCACGCCGAGTTGACCAAGCCAAAGTGCCACTATCATGAGTGCAGATGCAAACACGATGCGCGGTAAACGCCGGCGCAAGCGCTCGTCCGCTTTGAAATGCCCGCGCGCTGTCAACACCAAACCCAAAGCGCCTGCATTGATCCAGGCCGACAACGACGTTGCCAATGCTATGCCGACGTGCCCGATGACGCGCATAAGCAAATATGCGATGGCAACGTTGACGATAAGCGCGACAACCGAAATTTTGACCGGTGTTGCCGTATCGTATCGCCCGAAAAACCCGGGCGCGAACGCCTTCACGAGAACGTAGGCAGGCAGGCCAAATGAAAATGCCGTCAAGGCTGCGGCGACGGCTTCGCGGTCTGCAACATCAAAGGCCCCGCGTTCAAACAAGGTGGATGTAATCGGGCCGGCGAGCGCGGCAATTCCCGCCGCCGCGGGCAGTGTGAGCAACAATGAAATTTCGACGGCCCGATTCTGATTTCCCATCGCCGCAACTTCATTACCTGACTGAATTTGTCTGGAAAGCATGGGGAGCAATGCGACGCTGACGGCAACGCCAACAACACCGAGCGGCAACTGATTCACGCGATCGGCAAAGTATAACCATGATACCGCGCCTGCCGAGACAAGTGTCGCCAGCGCGTTGTTCACCAGAATATTGATTTGATAGACACCGACACCTAGCGCCAGCGGCAGCATGCGATTGAGAACATATCTTACGTCTTTTGTCAGTCGCGGACGCACAAACCTGAGATTGGCAGAAATATTGCGGCAAGCGCGCCACATCCAGAGAAACTGAACAACACCGGCGGCGCTTACGCCAACTGCTAAAAGGGTCGTCCGGTCCGCATCCAATCCAACCGCGGTCATAAGGAACGCAATAAGCGTGAGATTAAGAAATATGGGCACAGCCGCCGCCGCCGCAAAGCGGTTGAGCGCGTTCATAACACCGGATTGCAGGGCAACGAGGGAAATGAAAAACAGATAAGGAAAGGCGATCCGCGCCAAATTGATCGCGCGATCAATCTCACCGGTTTGTTCAAATCCGGGCGCGACAACCGGCATAATCCAAGGCATCAGCGCGACAACAAGGGCGGAGAACAGCAAAAGGATCGTCGCCAACACCGCCATGGCCTCTTCGGCGAATGCGAGCGCGCGGTCTCTACCTTCCTTTTCAAGCAATCCGGAAAATACAGGCACAAATCCGGATGCAAAGGCGCCTTCGGCGAAAAGCCGTCGGAACAGGTTCGGAAATTGAAACGCGATGAAAAATGCGTCCGCGGCCGCGCCCGCGCCTATGAATGCAGCGATAAGAATATCCCGGGCAAAGCCCGTAACCCGGCTAATGAGGGTAAAGGACCCGACGGTTGCGACGGCTTTGAGGAAGGACGGTGCAGGCGACGCAGCGTTCGACATAAGTTCAGGTGTTTACTCTATCCGGGTGCGATGGGGAATCCGCATTGTGCATCGAACCAAATGCGCTTGGATAAGACTGCTTGATTAAGTCAATAATTGGCCGGGCCGGCGGTTATTCGGCGGCAGCTGTTGCGCGGGGTTTTTCCTGCTTCCGCTTGCTTTTGGCCTTGGATTTGGACTTTGCGGCGGTTTTTGGTTTTGATTTCCCTGCCGGCTTGCGTGAACGCACGGAAACCGCCTCTTTCTTGACGCCAATGACCTCCCCCAGAACTTCTCGGATCTGGCGGATTTTACTTTCATGCTCGACCCGCATACCGAACACGTCCTTCACATAGAAGACGTCTACGACCCGCTCTCCATAGGTCGTGATATGGGCCGAGAATATTTGCAGTCCCAATTCCATCATCGCCCGGGTGACATCAGCAAGAAATCCGGGGCGGTCGTGGCCATTGACTTCGATGACGCTGCAAACTTTTGACGCTGTGTTGTCAATGATAACGCGCGGCGGAACTTCGAGCGCCTTGGTGCGCGTCGGCAACCGAAAGCTGACTTTCGGCAATTCATATTTAAGACGTAGTTTACCTTCCAACGTCGCAATGACGCGCGCCTTAATGCGATCAAGCTTGCTCTGTGCGGTAACAGCCCGTCCATCCTGATCCTGAATAGCGAACGTATCGAGCGCGAGACCATTGGAGAATGTCAGGATTTTGGCATCAACAACTGAAACGCCTGCAATGGTAAGAGCGCCGGCTATTTCAGCAAAGAGACCCGGGTGATCCTGGGTGTAGATGACCATTTGTGTGGCATCGCGGTCTTCCTCAACCATAAAGTCAAATGCGATTTTATCACCCGCTTCATCCGCCGAGCGCATAAATCGCACATACCGCTCCTGCTCGTGAGGTTCAAACGTAAGCCAGAATGCGGGGGGGCCGTAGTTGAGATATGTTTCCTTATCGCTCTCAAGCCAATCGCTCAAGCGCTCCGCGAGTGCCGCGCGCGCCGCGTTGACTCGCGCATCCGTTCCCGTAGCGGAGGACTGGCCGCCGTGCAGCCTTTGATCGGCACGATAATAAAGTTCACGCAGAAGCGTTGCTTTCCAATTGTTCCAGGCGTTGGGCCCGACCGCGCGGATATCCGCGCACGTCAGCACAAGAAGAAGTTTAAGCCGTTCAAGCGACTGCACTTCCTCGCAGAACTGGATAATAGTCTGTGGATCGTCCAAATCGCGTTTGAATGCCGTCGCGCTCATAAGAAGGTGGTAGCGAACCAGCCAACTCACGGTTTCAGTTTCTTCGTCGGTCAAACCGAGACGAGGACAAATATCCAACGCGATATCGGCGCCCAATGCAGAATGATCGCCGCCGCGCCCTTTAGCGATGTCGTGAAGCAAGACAGCCACATACAGGGCCCGGCGGGATTGAATTTTTCCGGTCACTTCAGAAGCAATCGGCAGCTCCTTTTGCAGTGAGCCTTGCTCGATACGGTAAAGGATTCCTATGGCGCGAATGGTGTGCTCGTCCGTCGTATACACGTGGTACATGTCGTACTGCATCTGGGCGACGACGCGGGCAAAGTCGGGGATAAAGCGCCCAAACACGCCGCATTCACTCATGAGACGCAAAGTATTCTCGGGCCCTTTCTCGGACGTAAGAATGTCCAAGAATATTGCGTTGGCCTCCGGTTTCCTCCGGAGCGCGGCAACGCGGCGCGCACTGTTGGCAATGTTGCGTAGGGTCGCGGGGTGAAAGTCTAAACTGTGTTTTTGTGCAGTTTGAAAGATACTTAAAAGAGTCATCGGTTCTTTATCAAACGCATCTTCGTCGAGAACGGTTAGACGGCCGCCCTCCACGGGAAAGCCATCAACGGCGCGTTTTCTAAAGGCTGCAGGTAGCTGAAACCGGGGTTTGCCGCGCCCGCGTTCTTCCAGAAGGGTGCAAAAGATACGTGTGAGATCGCCGACGTCCCGCGCCACCAAAAAGTAGTGCTTCATGAATCGCTCGATGGCGGTCGCGCCGGGCCGATCCACATACCCGAGGCGTTTTGCGATTTCACTTTGAAGATCGAACGTCAGCCGATTGTCCGTGCGCTGCGTGATGTAGTGGATATGGCAGCGTACGGTGGTCAAAAATTCGCGGGCTTTTATGAAGCGTGTCGCGGCGTCGTCGTCAATAACGCCCATGCTTTCAAGTTTCTGAACGTCTGAAATTCCATAGAGGTATTTTGCAATCCAATACAATGTGTGCGAATCGCGAAGGCCGCCTTTATCTTCTTTGACATTGGGCTCGAGGCGGTATCGAGAGTCTCCCAATTTCGAATGGCGCTGATCGCGCTCGGCGAGTTTGGCCTGCACGAATTCCTTTGCAGTCCCGCGTTTCACTTCCTTCTTGAAGCGTGCTGCCAATTCAGCCGCAAGCTCCTGATCTCCCCAAACCCAACGCGATTCCAACAGAGTGGTGCGAATGGTCATGTCCGATTTGGCATGGGAGATGTTGTCGTCCACCGTGCGCACAGCATGGCCGACTTTGAGCCCCATATCCCAGAGCAGATAAAGCATGAACTCTACCAACTGCTCGGTATATGGCGTTTGCTTGTAGGGCAACAAAAATAGGAGATCGAGATCCGACAATGGAGACAACTCACCGCGGCCATACCCACCTATGGCGACTACGCTGATTCGCTCACCGGTGGTCGGCACGCCGCGCCGAACCGAATAGGCCGTGGCATAGTCAAATATGATTCGGATGATCTGATCCATGAGATAGCTCTGTGCGGATACCGTATCGGTACCGCTGAAGCCTTTTGTTTCGAACCTTGATCGGATGACCTCCGAGCCTTCTTTATGCGCGTTCTTCAACGTCTCCAGAAGGGCAGCGCGTTTTTGATCCTCGGGGATGTCCTGCGCCGCAATATCGTCCAAAACCGCATGTATCTTGCGGCGGTCAATGATCTCGCGTGGTTGGTAAATATTACTCACGGCGCATCCGGATTAGTCGATGGTTCTCAGATTGCGCACGCTTTAACAGTGCTCTTGCCGAAAATAAACCGTTCACTTCAGCCGAAAGCCTTGCTGGCGCGCTTGCTCTTCGGAAACGTGTATGACCCGTTCCTTCGTCGGCGCGCGAAGCGGTGTTCCCTTTGTCTCGGTCGCCGTCGAGGGTGTGCCGGCCGATGCTCTGGTCAAAGCTTCGATGGCATACTTCGAACGGACCCGGGCGCTGACAACGGCCAGAAGTTCTATGGTTTTTGCCTGCCCGACTAAAATAAGCGCGACCACAAATGATGCGATCGCCCCAGAAATCGTGAGTGTATCTGTGGCCCAGGCATAATCGGAAAACGACAGTAATATAAAAATACCGCTTGTAACCAGGCTCAATACGCCCATGCCGGAAAGAATGCGGGCTATTCCGGGTATATTGGGTTTATCCGGATCGATTTCAAAAACCATGGCGGCCTCCCGGGGACGCGAAAACAGCGCTCGAACCCTGCGCTACAGGTCTTTCCAAGTATAGCAGAACAATTGCGCCACGAACCGCACAACATGCGGTTTAAGCCGCAACATTAGCCCTCGTTTTCTCCGACAAGGGACTTCAGCCGATATAGCGTTTCCAAGGCTTCCCGCGGGGTCATGGCGTCCGGGATCAGGTTACGTAGCGCTTCTTCGGCCGCAGACGGCGTATTGTCCGAGCCAAATGAGACGCCTGGCTTGGCAGACTTCGCCGATGTGGCAAACAGGGGCAGATCTTCGGCTAGACTTGAAGTCTTGCCCTCGTATTCTTCTTTTTCCAATCGCTTGAGAACTTCCTCTGCGCGCGCCACGACGGCTGGCGGAAGACCGGCGAGCCGCCCGACATGGATGCCATAGGAACGATCCGCTGTACCGGGCGCTATTTCGTGGAGAAATACGATATCGCCTTCCCACTCCTTCACGCGCATGGAATGCGGCGCCAAGTCCTGAAGCCTTCCGGATAAGGCTGTCAGTTCATGATAATGGGTGGCAAACAACGCGCGGCATTTGTTGATATCGTGCAAATATTCAAGCGTTGCCCAGGCAATGGATAATCCGTCAAATGTCGCCGTGCCGCGGCCGATTTCATCTAGGATGATGAGAGAGCGCTCGGTTGCTTGATTAAGGATCGCCGCCGTCTCGACCATTTCCACCATGAACGTTGACCGCCCGCGCGCGAGATCATCAGCGGCGCCCACGCGGGAGAACAGCCGGTCGATTGCCCCAATGTGCGCCGCCTCAGCAGGGACATACGATCCCATTTGTGCCATAAGCGCGACCAGGGCGTTTTGCCGCAGAAAGGTGCTTTTGCCCGCCATGTTGGGACCCGTCACAAGCCAGAGCCGCCCCGCACCGTCATCGTCTTTTTTGTTGAGGTTGCATCCGTTCGCAACGAACGCTGATTCACCAGCGGTCCGCAATACGCGTTCGACAACGGGATGCCGGCCTCCTTTGATTTCGAAGGACAGCCCATCGTCGACCACTGGCCTGCAATAGTTTTGGTCGACCGCCAATTGCGCCAAGGCTGCCGCGACATCTAGAGATGCCATTGCTGCGGCCGTCTTGGCGATTTCATTCGCGCGGGATGTAATTTCGCCAACCAAATCGGCAAATAAATCCAATTCCAAAGCAACCGCCTTGTCGGCGGCAGATCTGATCCGGTCTTCAAGCTCAGAGAGTTCAACGGTAGAGAACCGCATGGCATTGGCCATGGTCTGGCGATGAATAAAGACGGCTTTTGCCGTTTCTCCTCGCGCCTCTTCCACCATCCGCTCACCGTGCTTTGCGGAAACTTCGATGTAATAACCGAGCACGTTATTGTGTTTGACATTGAGAGATGAAACGCCGCTGAGTTCCGCGTACCTAGCCTGAAGACCCGCAATGAGCTTTCGGCTTTCATCCCGCAGGGTTCTGAGTTCGTCGAGATCGGAATTGTACCCGGCGGCGATGAAACCACCGTCGCGGGCCAACAACGGCAAATCGTCCTTTAGCGCGCGCTTCAAACGCTCGACCAATGTTTGATGATGTCCTAGCCCCTCCAGATCGGACGCAACCAAATCAGGCGGCGGAAGAAGCCCTTTCGCCAGATCTTGAACGGCACCGCGCAGCACGGGGCCTTGCGAAAGCCCTGCGCCTATGGCGGCAAGATCACGCGGTCCGCCGCGGCCCAAAGTGAGCCGTGATAATGCGCGCTCAATATCCGGACATGCACGAAGCGCTTCACGTATGGCTTCGCGTGTTTGACTGGCATTGACGAAAAACGTAACGGCATCCAGCCGCGCATTTACGGCCGCGGCGTCGGTCAAAGGACCTGATAGACGCGAAGATAGAAGGCGTGCGCCCGCACCGGATATTGTGCGGTCCAGCGTGTGGAGCAAGCTGCCGCGCCGCTCACCGCTCAATGTTTGGGTTAATTCGAGATTACGTCGCGTTGCGGCGTCGATTTCCATCGCGGCGCCGGATACTATGCGTTGCGGCGCACCCAGACGCGGTATTTTTCCTTTTTGGGTAAGCTCGATGTAATCGATAAGCGCGCCGGCCGCTGAAATCTCGGTGCGCGAAAAAGCACCGAATGATTCAAGAGTGCCGACGCCGAACAGTTTTTCCAGCCTCTTCCGCGCATTCTCGGAATCAAATCGAGATCCCGGAAGAAGACTGAGCACATCACGCCAAGACTCCAATGCACTTGCAATGTTTTCATCTTCCATGAGCCTGTCGGGAAGAAGAAGTTCTCCTGGATTGAGGCGCACCAGCGCGGACGCTATGTCATTTCTTTTGACTGGCTGAACTTGAAAGTCACCCGTGGACATATCGAGCCATGCAAGACCAAGTTCATGGCTCGAATCACCACGCACCTGCGAAAGTGCAGCGAGATAATTGTGAGCGCGCGAATCTAAAAGGGCGTCTTCGGTCAATGTGCCCGGCGTGATGAGCCGCACCACATCACGCCTAACGACCGCTTTCGATCCGCGCTTCTTTGCCTCGGCCGGATCTTCCATCTGCTCGCAGATGGCGACCTTGAATCCTGATCGGATGAGGCGGGAGAGATAATTCTCATGGGAATGCGCGGGCACGCCGCACATCGGAATGTCTTCGCCTTGATGCTTGCCGCGTTTGGTAAGCGCGATATCAAGCGCCGCGGCCGCCTTGACCGCATCGTCGAAGAACAGCTCGTAGAAATCGCCCATGCGATAAAACAACAGCGCATCCGGATAGGCGGACTTCACCTCCAGGTACTGAGCCATCATCGGGGTAACACCGGATGTTGGCACGTTTTCTATGTGTGCCGTTGCTGCCATTATTGGGCTGTTTTCAATGGATTGGTCCCTCACGAAACGTACTTTCTCCGCTGGAAAATGGGCCAGAGAGGACTATAACACCTGCGGAAGGCTGCGCTGCAGAAGCATGAAGGGTTACACTTCCGTTATCGGCCTGCGGCAGCGCTTTGCAGTGTGATTAACGTACGGCACAATAGTCGTATTCTTGAGTATTCAGAAGGGGCAGACGCAAGAGAATTGCGGGGTTGAGACAACGAAATGGATAAAATCGTTTCGGACAGGCCTAAAGGGGGGAAGGGTGCCAAGAGTCCGGCATCGCGCCACAATTTTGATCAGGAAGCGCTGACGTTTCACGCCTCCGGCCGACCCGGCAAAATCGAAATTACGGCGACCAAACCGCTGACCACACAGCACGACTTGTCCCTTGCATATTCTCCGGGCGTCGCCGCCCCGTGCCTTGAAATCGCGCGCGATTCATCGACCGCGTATGATTACACCGCAAAAGGTAATTTGGTGGCCGTCATTTCCAACGGCACAGCTGTGTTGGGACTCGGTGATCTCGGCGCATTGGCATCCAAGCCCGTCATGGAAGGCAAGGCTGTTCTTTTTAAGCGCTTTGCCGATGTGGACGGATTGGACCTCGAAATCGACACAAGAGATGTTGACGAGTTCGTCAATTGCGTCCGATTTCTGGAACCGAGTTTCGGTGGCATTAATCTTGAAGATGTCAAAGCACCGGAGTGTTTCATTATTGAAAGCCGGTTGCGCGAGATTATGGAAATTCCGGTTTTCCATGATGACCAGCACGGCACGGCCATCATTTCGGCCGCCGGCCTGATCAACGCCTGCAACCTCACGGGCCGCAATCTCTCGGATATAAAATTGGTGGTCAACGGCGCCGGTGCAGCCGCGATTTCATGCGTGGAGCTTTCCAAGGCCTTGGGCGTAAAACCCGAGAACGTCATCATGTGTGATTCAAAAGGCGTAATCTACAAAGGCCGCAGTGAGGGGATGAACCAATGGAAGTCCGCCCATGCCGTTGACACCAAAGCGCGCACGCTTGCGGACGCCATCGAAGGCGCGGACGCGTTTTTCGGCTTGTCGATCAAAGGCGCCATGACGCGCGTCATGGTTAAATCCATGGCTAAAAACCCAATCATCTTCGCCATGGCCAATCCTGACCCGGAGATAACGCCGGAAGATGTCGAGGATGTGCGCGGAGATGCTATCATGGCAACCGGACGCTCCGACTACCCCAATCAGGTCAACAATGTTCTCGGCTTTCCGTTTATTTTCCGCGGCGCTCTGGATGTACGTGCGCGCACGATCAACGAAGACATGAAGTTGGCGGCCGCGAAGGCGCTTGCGGATCTCGCCCGGCAGGAAGTGCCTGAAGAGGTCGCCTTGGCTTATTCGGGCCGCAAATTGCGATACGGCCGCGAATACATCATACCAGTGCCTTTTGATCCCCGCCTGATTGCCACGGTCCCGCCGGCCGTTGCGAAAGCTGCCATGGACTCCGGTGTTGCGCGCAAGCCCATCGAAGACATGAATGCCTACCGCAAGCAACTGGCCGCGCGTCTTGATCCCAGTGTCGCCAGCTTGCAATCCATCGCAAGTGAGGTGACGCGTACACCGCGAACGGTCGTTTTCGCGGAAGGTGAAGAAGAGCGCACAATCCGGGCCGCCATTGCATACCGCAATGCGGGTTACGGAAAACCGGTCCTTGTTGCGCGCCGCCGCAAGATCGAGCAGATCATCGCTGAGCTGTCTATGCGGCCCGAAGACCTTGAAGGCATCGCGATCACGAGTGCGCGAGAGTCCAAATCCAACGCGGCGTACACGGAGTTCCTATACTCTAGACTGCAGCGGCGCGGGTTACTGCTGCGAGATTGCGAACGCATGGTCAATCAGGACCGCAATATTTTTGCCGCCTGTATGGTCTCGCTGGGTCATGCCGATACCATGGTCACGGGCCTGACGCGAAACTATCATTCCGCGTTGACTGATGTGCGCCGCGTCATTGATCCGTTGCCGGATGCCCCGGTATTTGGATTGACGATGATGGTCGTGCGCGGGCGAACATTGTTTATTGCCGACACGGCCGTGCATGAACGGCCCACCGCGGAAGAAATCACCCATATTGCAATGGAGAGTGCCGAGGCTGTACGCAGCATGGGGCACGAGCCGCGCGTTGCGCTGCTCTCATATTCCAATTTCGGCAACCCGCCAGGTGCAGTCACGGAAACCATGCGCGAGGCTATGGCACGTCTGGACGCTATCGCTAAAGAAGGCCACATCGATTTTGAATATGATGGTGAGATGGGTGTTGATGTTGCCCTAGACCCGGATCGCGGGCGCATTTATCCATTCTGCCGATTGACCGGAGCCGCCAATGTGCTGGTCATGCCGGGCCTTCATGCCTCTAATATTTCGACACGCCTGGTGCAAAAATTTGGAGCCGCGACATCCATAGGCCCCATTCTCATCGGCCTGGAAAAACCGGTCCAAATCGTGAGCATGGACGCCTCTGTATCTGATCTGGTGCAAATGGCCCTTATGGCCGCGCATGCGTGCGCGCCGAAGCTCCTGTAGCGGCACACGGTGGATCGGCTTACATCAGCTTCTTTTCGCCGGCTCCTGGCGTGGTCCGTGGGGCCGAGTATTCCGGCATGGGTAACGCTGATTATTCTCGGCATTCTGGGAAAGCTAGAGTGGACAGTTGTTGGCGCATCGTGCGCCGCCGTTTTCATCCTCATGGCAGCATTGGTGCTGACACGGCTGGCAGATTTTGACCGGCTGATTGAGTATGCGGAGAACCTAATTGCATCCCCTGAAGCGCCGCCACCGTCTTTCAAGACTTCAGCGACGGCGCAGCGCATGCTCACCGCCATCACGGCCTTGCGCAGCCTTTGGGAAGACCGGCGCGATGAAGCCACTGCGCTGGCGAAATCGCGCCAGGATATTCTCGATACATTGCCAGACCCGCTTCTGCTGCTCGATTCCCGCCGCCGTCTGATCGGCGCGAATGCGGCGGCACGGGATTTATTCGAGCCCGAGAGAACATCCGAGGCGAGCGCGGGACGCCAGATCGCTGGCCGCGATTTGGCTGGCGTTATCCGCGATCCACGCGTGCTGGATGCCGCCGACCAGGCTTTGGTTCAGAAGAAAAAGACCGCCGCACAATTTAGTCTGCCCTCGCCGGTGGAACGCACATTCGGGGCTTTACTTGTTCCGCTCGCCGCACCGGCTTGGGACGGCACCGCACTGATCATCGCTCTTCACGATCTCACCGAGCGCTTGAAAATGGACCGCATGCGCGCCGATTTCGTGGCGAACGCCAGCCACGAGCTGCGCACACCGCTCGCAAGCGTTCTTGGGTTTATTGAAACGCTGAGAGGTCCCGCCAAGGGCGACTTGGACGCGCAGGAAGAATTCCTTGGGATCATGCTGAAACAGGCCAATCGCATGACGCGGCTCATCGATGATTTGTTATCGCTGTCGCGCATCGAATTGCGCGAACATACCCGGCCCACCGACGCCGTGAACTTGGAGAGCGTGTTGCGCAGCACGGTTGAACTGCTCGAACGTCAGGCCAAGGAACGCAACGCAAAAGTTCAACTGAACGTTCCCTCCGGCCTTCCGCCCGCATTGGCGGACGCCGGCGAACTCAGTCAGGTGTTTCACAACCTCGTGACGAATGCGCTGAAATATGGCGGAGAGCATGGGCGCGTCATTGTTACAGCTGAACTCACGGACGCACGCCCGCCGTCTATGTCGGCCAAAGGGGATTGCTTGAAGGTTTCTGTGCGCGACCACGGTGAGGGCATATCGAAGGAGTTTTTACCGCGCCTGACCGAGCGTTTTTACCGCGTGGACACGGCACGGTCGCGTTCACTGGGCGGCACCGGCCTGGGGCTGGCGATCGTCAAACACATTGTAAACCGGCATCGCGGCGCGCTTCAGATTGAAAGCGAAATCGGACGCGGCTCGACATTTACAGTTTACCTGCCTGTCGCCGCATCTGCGGCAAGCCTGCCACCGCAACAGCAGCAACCCACGGCGGCGCAATAGTTTCAGCGCTTTTCAGGGAACCGGCGCATCATCCAAAGCAAAAGAGCGATGCCAGGCACTGCCGCAAACGTCGTGATGATAAAAAACGTTACCCAGTCCACCTGATCAGCCAGATACCCGCCGCCCGACGCCAAAATCGTCCGCGTAAACGCCATGAAAGACGTCATCAGAGCGTACTGGGTCGCTGTGTATGCCAAGTTGCAAAGACTCGACATGAAGGCAATGAATGCAACATTGCCCACTCCGTTCGAAAAGTTCTCAACACTGATAACAAATGTAAGTCCTGCCAAATTCGGCCCGATCGCCGCGAGCGCAGCCAGAAGCAGATTGGATAACGCCATTGCTAAACCACCCCACAGCAACGTGCGATGAATGCCAAAGCGCATCACCAATGCGCCGCCTGCGAAACTCCCCGCGATCGTCATGAATACGCCGTAAGTTTTTGCGACAGTGCCAATCTCGCTCAGGGAAAATCCGAGTTCGAGATAAAACGGGTTGGCCATGGAGGCCCACAGCGCATCGCCGTATTTATAGAGCATGATGAAGGCGAGAATTGCTATAGCGCCCGGGCGAGTTAGAAACTCGGTAAAAGGCTCGACAACCGCTGATTTGATCCATTCGGCGTAGCTTTCGCCTTCTTTTCGATTTGGATGCTGGGGTTCAGGGCTTATCAGCACCGTGACAACACCCACGAGCATGAGCGCCGCCATCGTCGTGTAGGAGAAGAGCCAGCCAAAACTGTCGGCAAGCAACAACGCGCCGCCGCCAGAGGCAATCACGGCGACGCGATACCCGGTCGTCGTCATTGCCGCGCCGGCACCAAATTGTTCTTTGTCCAACACTTCGATGCGGTAGGCATCGATCACAATGTCTTGCGTTGCCGAAGCAAACGCCAAGAGCACGGTCCAAACAATGGTAAGCGTAAGACTTTCCGCCGGGTTACCTGAGCCAAGCCCGATCATCGCGATGATGCACAAGCCCTGTGCGGCCAGCATCCAGCCCCGGCGCTTACCGAAGATATGTCCCAGAATCGGGAGCGTGACCCTATCGATGATCGGCGACCACAGAAACTTCAAAGCATAGACCGATGAAGCCCAGCTCATAAAGCCGATGAAGGTTTTGGCGATACCGGCTTCGGAGAGCCACGCGGAAAGGGTTGCCGCCGTCAGCAAAAAGGGCAGGCCCGACGAAAACCCCATCAGAAAAATGATGATCAGCCGCTTTTCGGTATAAGCGGCGATGGTCTGCAAGAAAGAGCGCTGAGGCGCGGTATTTTCGGCCATACGGGTGTTTTCGCATACGCGGGCGGTTTTGGGAATCCGCCCCGGACCGTTAAATCCCGCGGAAGTTAGCCCGCCGCAGCCACCTTGGCTTGGCGCTTACGCTCGTGCGGATCAAGGAACCGCTTGCGCAGACGGATAGCCTTGGGCGTGACCTCCACCAACTCGTCGTCCTGAATATAGGCCAGGGCGTCTTCCAGGCTCAGCTGGATCGGCGGCGGCAGGACCTGCTTGTCGTCCTTCATAACCGTGCGGAAATTGGTGAGCTGCTTGGCCTTAAGTGGATTCACTTCCAAATCGTTATCGCGGGTATGCTCGCCGACGATCATGCCGGCATACACGCGCGTGCCCGGCGCAATGAATTGCGGTCCCCGGTCGATCAGATTAAACAACGCGTAGGTGTTCGCTTCACCGTCTCCATTCGAAATCAAAACGCCTTCGCGACGCGAAGCAATCGGGCCTTTATACGGCGCAAACGAATGGAACAGCCGGTTCATGACCCCAGTGCCGCGCGTATCGGTAAGAAACTCGCCGTGATAGCCGATCAGGCCGCGCGAGGGCGCAAGGAAGACCAGGCGTACTTTGCCGCCACCGGCTGGTTTCATTTCCTGGAGCTCGGCCTTGCGGATGGACATCTTTTCGACAACACCGCCGGAATGTTCTTCATCGACGTCGATGACGACCTCTTCGATGGGCTCCAGGCGCTGACCGTTTTCATCGGTCTGGAACAAAACGCGCGGGCGCGAGATGGAAAGTTCAAACCCTTCGCGGCGCATGGTCTCGATCAGAACACCCAATTGAAGCTCGCCGCGCCCAGCAACCTCATAGGCATCTTTCTCGTTGGATTCCGATACGCGAATGGCCACGTTGCCTTCGGCTTCGCGTTCCAAACGTGCGCCGATCACGCGAGTGGTCAGCTTGTCGCCTTCCAAGCCCGCCATCGGTGAATCGTTCACTGAAAAGGTCATCGCCAGTGTCGGCGGATCGACGGGACGCGCAGCGAGGGGCTTTGTCACCTCAGGCGCGCAGAATGTGTCGGCTACGTTGGCTTCGGTCAATCCGGCGATGGCGATGATGTCGCCGGCCTCGGCCGTATCCACCGGCACACGCTCTAGACCGCGGAACGACAAGAGTTTTGTCGCGCGGCCTTGTTCCAGCACCTTGCCCTCGCTGTTCAAAACCTTGATCGGCATGTTCATCTTCGCAACACCGGTTTCGATGCGGCCCGTCAGAATGCGGCCAAGATACGGATCGGATTCCAAGGTGGTCGCAAGCATGGAGAACGGCGCTTCGAGATTGCGTTTGGGCGCAGGCACGTGATTGACGATCAATTCGAAAAGCGGCGTTAAATCCTTACGTTCGTCCTTTTCCATGTCGCGCACGGCCCAGCCGTCGCGGCCCACGGCAAACAATGTGGGAAAGTCGAGTTGCTCATCGCTGGCTTCCAGCGCGGCAAACAGGTCAAACACTTCGGTGTGCACTTCATCGGCGCGTGCATCGCCGCGATCGATCTTGTTGATGATCACGATGGGGCGCAGACCCAGACCGAGCGCCTTGGACAACACAAATTTGGTTTGTGGCAGCGGGCCTTCAGCCGCATCCACCAGCAGAACGACACCGTCCACCATCGAGAGAATACGCTCCACTTCGCCGCCAAAATCGGCGTGACCGGGCGTATCGACAATATTGATCTTCGTGCCCTGCCAGTCCACCGAGGTGCACTTGGCGAGAATGGTGATGCCGCGCTCGCGCTCCAAATCATTGGAGTCCATGGCACGCTCGGCCATGCGCGCGTTCGAACGCACGGATCCGCTCTGCTTGAGCAGTGCGTCCACTAAAGTCGTCTTGCCGTGGTCGACGTGGGCGATGATGGCGATGTTGCGTAGGTTCATAAAAGCCGCCGATACATAAATAGAGCCGGACGCGTTTATCTTGCGTCCGGCCCCCTTCTTGGCGCGGGTATATATATGTAAGCGCGCCGCTGTTCAAGCGGCGCTGTACTGTTGTCGGCTTTTTCCCAATAAAATGAGTGTTTTGGGACGCTCAGCCGCCCTCTACCCCTTGGGATAGTAGTGCAGCATGGTCTCCTCGTCGGCCCGCTCATAGGTCCAGTGGCGGCCCACCCGGGTGCCTGTGCGCTTCCACAGCTTGGCCTGCATTTCGGCGTACATCACCGGCGCGCCGATGCCGTCCAGGATCACGGCCCCGTCCACCTCTTTGATTCCGGAGGTAGCCAGCACCTCTGCGGCGATGCCCTCCATGGGGATGATCACATCGGCCCCTTCCTTTACGCACCGGCGGGCCAAGTCCATGAATTTCTCCACGTATTCCTTCGGGTTCTCGAAGGCCGCGACAGGTTGCTTTTCGGTGTAATCGGGATCGATGGGAATACAGGGCCCCATGCGCCCCTCGAGCTTATGACGCGCAATGGATTGCTTGATGATGCGCAGAATCTGACGGTTGAGGGTGATCACGGATATTTTTTCGCCCAAAGCGCAGGACATCAGCAGAGAGGTCTCGATGTGTGAGGACACCGGAATGTCCACCGCCGAGCGGATTTCGGTGAGAAACGCATCGAGATAAGTGCCGATGTGAAAGGCGTCATAGCCCTCCCGCTCGGCCTTGATCGCATTTCCGATGAACACCGGCGCCAGCACCGCATGGAAAATGGCAGGATAACGTAAATTTTCCGACGGCAATTTTCCGCCCCAGCCACCGGCCGGCACACCGTGCAGATGAACTTCCGTGCCCGGATCGACAACGCGCTTGAAATGCGCCTCAAGCTGTTCAGAGTATTTGCCCGACTTGCCCATTTCGGCGGCGGACTGATACCAAATCTTTACCATGCGTGCCTCCCTCTCTGCGTGCCGCGTTTATGCGCGAGACACATTGCGCTCGCGTTACAGATACCGCTTTGTAAGACCGCCACACACTTCGTCAAGCGCAAGCCGCGCGCGATTCATGCATCTTACAAAAGTATATTTTCATACCCGCAAAACAATGCGGCTGTTTATAGGCCGTGTTTTTCCAACAGCGCGCGCAGCGGTGTTTCCGGGCGGGCGCCGATGTGAGAAATGATCTCGGCCGCCGCCATGGATCCGAGCTTTGCGCAACCTTCCAAGTCGCGTCCGTGGGTGTAGCCGTAAAGGAAGCCGGCGGCGAACAAATCGCCCGCGCCTGTGGTATCGACCACCTTTTCCACGGGCATGGCAGGCACGGCGGCGGTTGTTTCGCCGTCGAAGACCACCGCACCTTTGGCGCCACGCGTCATGCACGCAAGCACCTTGGCACCCCGCAGCCGCGAGACGGCGGTATCCAAATCTCCGGCTTCGTAGAGCTGAAAGATTTCGTCTTCATTGCCGAACAAAACATCGACGTCTTCTTTGATCAGGGTCAGCAAGTCTTCGCGGTGCCGATCGACCACGAAAGGATCGGATAAAGACAAGGCCACTTGACGCTTGGCGCCTTTTGCCGCCTGACATGCTTTACGGATCGCCTGCTTGGCGCGCGGCGTATCCCACTGATAGCCCTCGATGTAGGTCACGCGTGATGCGGTAATCATATCCGCATCAATATCGGCTGGGCTGAGTTCCGTGCAGGCACCAAGATACGTGTTCATGGTGCGCTGACCATCAGGGGTAATAAGAATCAAACAGGTCGCGCTGGGCAGTTGCGTGGGGCGGTCCTCGCCGCTGTGATAATCGACGCCGACAACCTTGATGTCGTGGCGGAAGATGTCACCGATCTTATCGTTTCCGACTTTGCCGATGAATGCCGGTTTGCCGCCAAGCGAAGCGACACCGGCCATGGTGTTCGCGGCAGAACCGCCGGATGCCTCCACCGCCTTACCCATTTTTTCATAAAGCGACCTTGATTCATCCGCATTGATCAGCGCCATGGTGCCTTTCACCATGCCGTTGGCGGCGAGAAAATTCTCATCGGTGGTGGAGAGAATATCGACAATGGCAGAGCCGATGCCGACAACATCGAAGCGGACGTCCGTCATGTGAACCTTTACTCTTGTGGAATTCGGCGCGCCCGGCTGGGCGCTGGGCACGCGGCGGAGTATAACGGCAAGAGCGGGTGCGACAACTATGGGCTCAATCAGATGGGAGAACCGCCGCCGTGATCACCGCTTTTGCCAAAGCTTTCGCGCAATTAGGTGATGGCGCCATTGTGCGCGTGCTTTTACTTAGCACCGCCGCCGCGCTGATCGTATATGCGCTTCTCATTGCCGGTGCTTTTTGGACGCTGAGCGCCGTCAATATCGGCAGCGTGCCTTGGATGGACGTGGCCGCCGATTGGGGCGCGGGTTTGCTCGCGATCGTGATCGCGACCCTCTTGTTTCCGGGACTCCTGTCGGCGGTTATGGGATTGATGCTTGAGGACGTGGCTGCGGCGGTTGAGCGGCGCCACTATCCGCACCTTGAACCGGCCAGCCCTGCCCGGTGGCACGATGCGGCTATCGCCGGCCTGCGCTTGGGGCTTTTTACCGTGGCGGTGAATATCGTCCTCCTGCCCCTGTACCTGATTTTCATCTTTATCCCGCCTCTTAGCTTTGCTCTTTATTACGCGGTGAACGGACGTCTTCTGGGCCAGGAATACTTTGAAGTTGTTGCATTGCGGCGGATGGATAGCGCTTCGGCGGGGGAATTGCGGGCACAAAACCGGGGCCCGGTTTGGCTGGCAGGGGCCATAACCGCAGGGCTTTTGACTGTGCCCGTCCTCAACCTGGCCGCCCCGGTCATCGGCACGGCGGCCATGGTTCATGTATTCCAAAAATTAACCCGCCCACTTTAGATTGGGCCTAAGAATCAACCTTCTTAGATTCAATAAGTTGCAAAGGTGGGGGCGATATCCCTAAGCTACCGGCTTAACAAACGGTGCGCGGAACACCGCGCCAAAAAAAATCGGGGACTTGCGCGTGTACGACGAGCAGAAAGACACTGCCGGCGAAGGGAATAAAGACCACTCAACAGGCGGTGAAGCGGTGCAACTGGACTTGCGTGGAGCGGCGGAACGCCGTGACGGTGTACGTCCGCCATCAAAACCGTTCAGCGCCAAGCCCTTTTTCAAGGGCAACCTTTTCACTGGCCACCGTGCCAAGGGGAATGCCATGTTCGATAGATACAGCTCCGACCGTAGTTCTTACTCACCGCAGATCCCACGGCGGCCTGCTGAGATTCCAAATCCGTCCGTGCTGCGTGCCATTGGCGGTGACGCCGACGGCAAACAGCTACTCGTCGGCAAAGCCGTCACCATCAATGGTGAGATCACCGGGTGCGAGCGTCTGGTGGTTGAGGGCAAGGTGGACGCAACCATTAAGGATGTGAAGTTTATCGAAGTGACCGCTAACGGCGCCTTCAAAGGCAATGCCGAGGTTGAAAACGCAAATATCGCCGGTGCCTACGAGGGCACTTTGAAAGTCTCCGGCCATCTGGAGATTGCCGGCACCGGCACCGTCAAGGGCACGGTGAGCTACAAAACGATAGCTGTCGCCAGCGGCGGTCAGGTGCTGGGCACCATCGAGAGCAATGGCTAAGTTTTTTTCGCTTTCATTTTCGTGACTTTATAGACCTTTCCCTTTTTATCATAGGTGGTCCATTCGCCGACCTGCCGGCCGTTGTCAAACGTGCCTGAGCGAAGCTTCGTGCCGTCCTTGCGAAACCACTCCCAGTAGCCGGTGGGAACATCGCCCTTGGTTTGTCCTTTTGCCCAAAGACTTCCGTCCTTGTGAAGTTGTTTGAAAGGTTTTGCACGCGTTGATGGCGCGGATTTTTTTATTGTCGTTTTCTTGTTCGCTTTCTTGGCGGTTTGCTTTTTCTTTTTAGCCACAACTTTTTTCCGTTTGGCTTCGTCGGAGCCAGGCGCCGGTGACTTGGGTTTAAAGGCACACAAATCGGTCACCGGACAACGCCAGCATTCCGGCGTACGCGCCTTGCACACATAACGCCCGTGTAAAATCAGCCAATGATGGGCGTGGCGTTTAAATTCTGCGGGTGTAACTTTCTCGAGCTTTTCCTCCACATGCGCCGGCTTTTTTCCCGGCGCCAGTCCAGTACGGTTGCCGACCCGAAAGATATGCGTATCCACTGCAATGGTCGGCTCGCCAAAGGCAATATTGAGCACAACGTTCGCGGTCTTGCGCCCGACGCCAGGAAGCTTCTCGAGCGCATCACGATCACGCGGGACAGTGCTGCCGTGTTCAGCAATCAGAAGCTTTGAAAGCGCGATGACGTTCTTGGCCTTGGCGTTAAACAGCCCGATGGTCTTGATGTAGTTCTTGAGGCCCGCCTCGCCCAAAGCAACCATTTTTTCCGGCGAGTCCACCTTGGCGAACAAAGGGCCGGTGGCTTTGTTCACGCCCACGTCCGTGGCCTGCGCGGACAGCACGACGGCCACAAGCAAGGTGTAAGGGTTGACGTATTGCAGCTCGCCTTTGGGCTCAGGCTCAATGTCGCGCAGACGGCGATAAAACTCCGCGACGTTTTTCGGGGTCATGTTGACCTAATCCAAATCCAGTACATCGCGCATGTGATAGAGCCCCGGCGCCTTGCCCTTGGTCCACATGGCCGCGCGCACAGCGCCACGCGCAAAGATGCCGCGTGAAGAAGCTTTGTGGGTGAGCTCGATGCGTTCGCCATCGGCGGCAAAGATCACCGAGTGATCGCCTACGACATCACCGCCGCGTAATGTCGCAAAACCGATCTCACCCTTGGGCCGGGCGCCAGTTTGACCGTCGCGAGTGCGCCGCGCCACGTCATTCAGTTTCACCTCACGCCCTTTGGCCGCGGCTTCGCCTAGTCCAAGCGCCGTACCTGACGGCGCATCGACCTTGTGACGGTGATGCATCTCGACAATTTCGATGTCGTAGTCCGTGCCCAAGGTGGCCGCGAGCTTTTCAGTCAGCGCTAAAAGCACATTGACGCCAACGCTCATATTAGGCGCTTGTACCACCGCCGCCGTTTTCGCGGCCTTAGCGATGGCCGCACGTTCACTGTCACCCAATCCGGTGGTGCCGAGAACATAGGCGGTAGACGTTTCTCCGGCGAGGGATGCGTTCATTTTGGTGGCCGCGGCGATGGTAAAATCGATCACCGCGTCACTGGCCTCAAACAAGGCTTTGCTGTCGGTCGTGACTTTGATGCCAAGATCATCCCCGCCCGTAAGCGCGCCCAAATCCTGGCCCACGGCCGGACCACCGGGCTCAACGCCGCCGGACAATTCACAGCCCTCGGTCGCCAGCACTTCGGCGATGAGCATACGGCCCATGCGGCCCGCGCATCCGAGGATTCCGATTTTCATGGCTTTCTCCAACGCAAAATCTTTTTAGTCCGCGCGGAGTATAGGGAGCGGAGCCTTCTCGCCCTAGACCTTTATTGAGGCGGGCGGCGGCCTAGCGGGCAATGTCTTCAAGGAATTCCTTGATCTTATCGAGGAAGCTGGAGCTTTCCGGGCTGTAGGTGCGGCTGTCGCTTTCGGCCTCAAACTCTTTGAGCAGCTCTTTCTGCTTGTCGGTAAGATTCACCGGCACTTCCACCGCCGCCTCCAGGAACATGTCCCCGCGCGCCTGAGATCGGAGCACGCTCATACCCTTTCCCTTCAAGCGGAAACGGTGGCCGTGCTGCGTGCCTTTGGTGATCTGCACCTTTACCCGACCGCCATCCACAGTGGGCACTTCCATTTCACCGCCGAGCGCCGCCGTGGTCATGGGCATGGGCAGGCGCATGAACAGGTTAGCCCCTTCCCGCTGAAAGATGCGGTGAGAGGAGATGGCCAGAAAAATATAAAGGTCGCCTGGAGGTGCGCCGTGCATGCCCGCCTCGCCTTCGTTGGCCAGACGAATACGCGTGCCTTCTTCTACGCCGGGCGGGATGGTGACCTCGAGCTTTTTCTCTTCACGCTGACGGCCCGAGCCACCGCACTTCGGGCACGGATCGGTGATGACCTTGCCACCGCCATGACACGTCGGGCATGTGCGCTCTACCGTGAAGAAGCCCTGCTGGGCGCGCATACGCCCCGCACCTTTGCATGCCGGACAGGTTGACGGATCGGCGCCGTCTTTTGAGCCCGACCCTTTGCACGGCTCGCATTCGATAGAGGACGGAACGGTGATGGAGGCTTTCTTGCCGTGGAAGGCTTCCTCCAGGCTGATCTCCATATTGTAGCGCACGTCCTGGCCGCGCGCAGGCCCGCGCCGCCCGCCCCGCCTGCCCATGATATCGCCGAACATTTCATCGAAAATGTCGGCAAAACCGCCGCCGCCGAATCCGAAGTCGAAGCCGCCCGCGCCGCCGCCACCTTGCTCAAAGGCGGCATGGCCATAGCGGTCGTAAGCCGCGCGTTTTTGCTCGTCGCGCAGCACATCATACGCTTCGCTCAGTTCTTTGAACTTATGCTCGGCGTCTTTGTCGCCCGGATTGCGGTCCGGGTGATACTGCATCGCCAGTTTGCGGTAGGCTTTCTTGAGCTCATCACCGGTCGCGTTTTTCTTCACGCCGAGAAGCTCGTAAAAATCCTTCTTCGCCATCCCAACCTAACTATCTTCTACAAACGCTTCCCGCCCGATGCACACGGCGCCGGGCGGGGCGGGGTTTGGCAGAGGGTACGACGCGGAACTCCCCAATGTCCCGGCCGCGATTTGAAACGTTACTTCTTGTCTTTATCGACTTCCTCAAAGTCGGCGTCGACCACATCGTCATCACCGCCGCTTGAGTCTGCGCCTTCGCCGCTGCCATCGGCTGCGGTCTGTTGTTCCTTATACATAGCTTCGCCCATTTTCATGGAGGCCTGCATAAGTTCGTCGGTGGCGGCCTTGATCTTTTCGGCATCACCGGAATCGAGAACCTCCTTCGCGGCCGCGAGCTTCTCTTCGATCTCCGCTTTGTCACCGGCATCGATCTTATCACCGTGTTCGGCAAGGCTCTTTTCCGTGGTGTGGATCAAACCGTCAGCATGATTGCGGGCATCCACAGCCGCCCGGCGCGCCTTATCTTCTTCGGCGTGCGCTTCGGCGTCTTTGACCATCTTATTGATGTCATCGTCCGACAAACCACCCGAGGCCTGGATGCGGATCTGCTGTTCCTTGCCCGTGGCTTTGTCTTTCGCCGAAACATTGACGATACCGTTGGCATCGATGTCGAAGGTGACTTCTACCTGCGGAACGCCGCGCGGTGCGGACGGGATGCCAACCAAATCAAACTGGCCGAGCATTTTATTGTCGGCAGCCATTTCGCGTTCACCTTGGAACACGCGGATGGTCACGGCCGTCTGATTGTCTTCGGCGGTTGAGAACACCTGGCTTTTGCGTGTCGGCACGGTGGTGTTGCGCTCGATCAGACGTGTGAACACACCGCCCAGGGTTTCGATCCCCAGCGAGAGCGGCGTGACGTCGAGCAGAAGCACGTCCTTGACATCGCCTTTCAGCACGCCCGCCTGAATGGCAGCGCCGAGCGCGACCACTTCGTCCGGGTTCACGCCCTTGTGTGGTTCACGGCCAAAGAAATTCTTCACCGTTTCCTGCACTTTGGGCATGCGGGTCATCCCGCCCACCAGGATCACTTCGTCGATTTCGCTGGCTTTCAGGCCGGCGTCTTTAAAAGCCTTCTTGCACGGTTCGACAGTGCGCTGAATGAGATCGTCCACCAGCGCTTCGAGTTTGGCACGAGTGACTTTGATATTAAGGTGCTTCGGACCGGACGCGTCGGCGGTGATGAACGGCAGGTTCACTTCCGTCTGCGTTGCACTGGAAAGTTCGATCTTTGCCTTCTCCGCAGCTTCCTTCAGACGCTGTAAGGCAAGACGATCATTGCGCAGATCAATACCCGCTTCTTTCTTGAATTCGTCGGCAAGGTAGTCGATCACGCGCGCGTCGAAATCTTCACCGCCGAGGAACGTGTCGCCGTTGGTGGATTTCACTTCGAAAACACCGTCGCCGATTTCGAGAATGGAGACGTCGAACGTGCCGCCGCCTAAATCATAGACCGCGATGGTTCCCGTGCTTTTCTTGTCCAAACCATAGGCAAGCGCAGCCGCGGTCGGCTCGTTGATGATGCGCAGCACGTTGAGCCCGGCGATCTTGCCGGCATCTTTCGTGGCTTGACGTTGAGAGTCGTTGAAGTAGGCCGGAACGGTGATCACCGCTTCCTCGACCTTCTCGCCGAGATAAGCTTCGGCGTCTTCCTTCATCTTTTTCAGGATGAACGCAGAGACCTGGCTGGGCGCGTATTTTTCGCCGCGCGCTTCTACCCAGGCATCGCCGTTATCGCCTTTGATGATTTTATAGGGGACCAGCTTCTGGTCCTTCTGGGCCATCGGATCGTCGAAACGCCGGCCGATGAGGCGCTTGATGGCGAACAGGGTTGCTTCAGGATTGGTGACCGCCTGGCGCTTGGCCGGCTGGCCGACAAGACGCTCGCCGCCTTCGGTGAACGCCACTTGCGACGGCGTTGTGCGATTGCCTTCAGCGTTTTCGATGACGCGGCTGCTTTTGCCTTCCATCACCGCAACGCAGGAGTTCGTTGTCCCTAAGTCGATTCCGATTACTTTACCCATAAGTTCTGATCCTTCTTTACCGGCAGACGTCGAAAGCCCGAGTGCGGCACCCTGGACGTCCCCATATTTGTTTACGCGTGTGCTCGAAATATGCACCCGGACCGGCAAAATCAGTCCGGCGCATAAGCTGTGCGCTATATAAGGGGGGTGCCGCCGGGCTGCAACGGGCCAAGGGACTCTTTTGTCACACTTTTTTCGAGGTTTTTCGGGGTGTTGGCCCCTCATCGGGCGCCTTCGGGCTCCAATCGGGAGGCTCAGCCGTGATAAACGGGCCAAATATGCTGTTTGACGCCCAAGATGCGCCCCTAACCCTGCCCGCCGGTGTGATTTACCGTCCCTGTGCTTTTGACGGCGCCGCGCAGGCAACCCTCCTCCAAGCCCTTGAATTTATTATAAAAGATGCGCCGCCGGTCCAGGCCCGCACCAAAGGCGGGGGCACCACGTCAGCGGCCATGACCAACAGTGGGCGGGCGGGATGGTGGAGTGATGCTAGGGGCTACCGTTATCAGACCCACCGGCCCGACTCGGCAGAGCCCTGGCCGGCCATGCCCGCTGCCTTCCTGGAGGCCGTGCGCGATGCCATGGCGCCGACGCCGTGGCCGGACTTCGCGCCCGATGCTTGCCTGATCAATTACTACGGCCCTAGCGCCAAAATGGGTCTGCATCAGGACCGCAATGAGAAGGATCTCACGCAGCCGATTCTCACTCTATGTCTCGGCGATGATGCCGACTTCATGATCGGCGGATTCTCCCGTTCGGATAAATCAATGCCGATTGTCGTGCGTAGCGGCGATGCCCTCATCCTGGGCGGCGATGCACGCATGCGCTTTCACGGCATCCGAAAGATTTACCCGAACACAAGTCCGCTCAGCGCCGTTGCCGGACGATACAGTTTGACGTTTCGGAAAGCGCTTTGACTTTGTTCGGCCGAGATCAGCCGGCGTAGCGCAACACGCCGTAATCGTTGGGGGCCATGAAGCCCATGGCGCGATAAGACCGCTGCAAGGCCATATTATTCCGGTCACACAGAATCGCCGCCCGCTGCACACCGTGCGAGCGCGCCAGTTCAAGTGCCGCATACACCGCGCACGCCGCATAGCCTTTATCCTTGTACTCCGGCGGGGCATAGACGCTGCCGATTTTCACCGTGGGCGGCGACCAGATCTCGTAACAGGCCGTGGCCACGATGTGATCGGTCTCGGCGACGAACAAACCGCTGGCCTGCACTTGCTGTTGCAATTCCTGCTCGACGTAGTCTCGAAGTTCCGGAGAGTCCGTCGCGCCGTTCGATTGCACATGCATTTCTGAAATCCACGACACGAGCGTGGGGATGTCATCCATCGTCGCTTTGCGCGCCGTCACTTCGCCGCGCCCCATGACTTCGGGCACTTGCAGTTTTCCCATATCCAAAGTCGAAAGAGACTGTGGCTTGCCGACAAACTTGTTGCGCGGGGCAATACCGAGCGCGCCGACCGCGGCTTCCACTTGCGGCCACGGACCCTGCACCGCCATCACCGGGCGGCGCGATTCGGATGCCGCCATGCGTACAATCGGTGTAAGGGACTGCGGCGCCTGAACCACCATCACGTTATTTGAATAATGCACAGCAAGCGCGACGATGGTTGCACCGTCCCAAGCGGCAACATAGGTGCCTTGAAACGGATATCCCTGATCGAACAATCCGCCCGAGCGGGAATATGCAATTAAAGTGACCGACGACGACCAGTGCCGTTCCAGAAAGATTTCAAGCGCACCTTAGTCAGGCGGCGTCAGAACGCGGAAAGTAAGGTTCGCTGAACGGACGGCGGAAGTGCGCATGTAGCAGCGATCTCTCCACTGGCGGTTGACGGGGTAAGGAGTAGTTTCATCAACTTATAGTTTATCTCTGAATTGAGAAATAGAAAATTTCGTGTCGGCCGTGCAAGCGAAACTATTTAAAAAAGTGTCGCAAGCCTTTGGTGCATAAATCAAAAGTGCTCATAGACCGCGCTTTGGCGCTTGTGGATACCGCGATTTAGATGCGCGCTCTGCGCGAATTGTCGGATCAACCGCCCGTATGGGTGACTCGCCAAACGACATTGGCCACATCGTCGGCGATCAAGAGGCTGCCGTCCGCGGCCACTTCCACGTCGGCGGGACGCCCCCAAACCTGCGCGGGGCTTTCTCCGTCCATCCAAAAGCCGCTGGCGAAGACAACATAGTCGCCCGCCGGCTTGCCGTTTTCAAAAGGCACATACACAACGTTGTAGGCGCGCGGTTCGGCCGCGTTCCATGATCCATGCAGCGCGACGAACGCGCCACCCTGATACGACTCCGGAAACTGATCGGCTTCATAAAACGTCATGCCCAACGGCGCGGAGTGCGAGCGGAACGGAAGGTCGGGCACAATAGCGCTTTCGACAAGGTCGGGGCGCTTGTCGGCAAATCCGGGCTGCGGATTACTGCCGAGATAACTGTAAGGCCAGCCGTAAAAACCGCCGTCGGCAACCTGCGTCAAATAGTCCGGCACCAGCTCGTCGCCGAGACCATCGCGTTCATTGACCACAGTAAAGAGTTCGTTCGTGCCCGGATAAAAATTCAATCCGACCGGATTTCGCAGACCCGTTGCAAACGTGCGCTGGCTTGATCCATCGATGGAAAACTCCTGGATGGTGGCGCGCGGCTCGGGTTCCACTTCAATATTTCCGCGCGAGCCCACGGCCACGTAGATCTTCGAGGCATCGGGGCTGACCGCGACATTGCGGGTCCAATGCCCGCCGGGCTCTCCAAATGCGCCGTCCTGCGTAATGCGTTCGGCTTTGGCCTGGGCTTCGGTATCACCCGATGAATATGGAATGCGCCAAACACCCGCCTGATCGCCGACGTATATGGCGCCGCGCGCAATATCGACACCATAAGGCTGCGTGAACCCGCTGGCGAATGTGGTCTTTGTTTCGGCAGTGCCATCGCCGTCGCCATCACGCAGCAACGTAATTTTACCGGGGCCCGATTCAGCCAACAGCACATCACCGTTCGCGGCAACTTTCATGTTGCGCGCATGATCGAGCCCGCCCGCAAACAGGTTCACCTCAAATCCTGCCAGCACGCTAGGCATGGCGCCGCTTGGACGGTCGACCCGTTTGGCTGCCGCGGCCTTGGCGGGCGTCGCATAGGGCGCGGCCAGGCTTGCAAGATCGACAGACAACCACGTGCCGGGCGCTTGTTGAGCCGGTTTCGCCGAAACATTCGACGGCGCCCCGCCGGTGACCGCGAGCACTACCGCGGCTGCGGCCACAACGCCGCCGCCGATGAGCCAATTTCGTTTCGACATAGTGCCCTCCCTCAAAGATTGGATGTATCCCTTTCCTATTTTTCGCATAGGGAGAGCGGGCCTCACAAGAGACTGCTGGTGGAACACCCCGCACACGGATGGCTTAACGGCAGAAGAAACCGTTATTTGCTCAAAGGCTTATATCTAAAACACTTTGTTTCGTGATCGTTGACCATGCCCACCGCCTGCATGAAAGCATAGCAAATGGTCGAGCCGACGAATTTGAATCCGCGTTTTTTCAGATCCTTACTCATGGCATCGGATACGGACGTTTTTGCGGGAATATCCTTAAGGGTCTTGATCTTGTTGTCGCGCGGCTTCCCGCCAACAAATTCCCAAATGTAAGCATCGAAGGGACCGAACTCTTTTTGCACGCTCAAAAACGCTTTGGCGTTGGCGATAGTGGCGGCGATCTTCAATCTGTTCCGGACGATCCCCGCATCGGCGAGAAGACGCTTTACGTCTTTCGCATCGAAGCGCGCGATTTTTCTGGCATCAAAATTTTTGAACGCTTTGCGGTAATTTTCGCGCTTGTGAAGAATGGTGCGCCAGGACAAGCCCGCTTGCGCGCCCTCTAGAATCAGGAATTCGAAAAGCGTGCGGTCGTCGTGCACCGGCACGCCCCATTCTTTGTCATGATAGGCGATCATGAGCGGATCATCGCCGCTCCATTTACACCGGTGTTTTTGAGAGGCCTTGGCCACGCGCACTGTCCACCCGTTATGCCTGCGCGTTACGCCGAGGTATCGACGCCGCCTGCTTAGCTTGTGTCTGCGGGCTTCGCCGCTTCACGTTTCGGTCCGCCGCGCGAGACCACCACCATGGCCGGGCGCAAAAGCCGGTCGTGCATGACATAGCCGTCCTGCAGCACCTGGACGACCGTGCCCGAGGGAACCTCCGCGTTTTCCACTTCCTGCACCGCGTTGTGCAAATTCGCATCAAAGGCTTGGTTTAGCGACTCAATGCGTTTCACGCCCTGACTTTCGAGAACGCCGCCCAATTCTTTTTCCGTGAGTTCCACACCAAGCGCCAGATTCTTCACCGCCTCGTTTTGCGCACGCACATCGGTTGGCGCCGCCATGAGTGCGCGGCCCAAATTGTCGGCCACCTGCAAAAGTGATTTGCACAAATTCGACACCGCGTATTTGGCATTATCGGCGATGCGTTTGTCGGCGCGCTTGTTCGCGTTCTCGGCTTCGGCCAAAGCCATGAGCCGCTCGTTCTTCAGCGTCTCGACCACCGCAAGCAGCTCGGCAATACGGGCTTCGGGATCGCTCGGCGGTGTGTCTGCGCTATTTTGGCCGGATTGCGCCTGCTGCTCAGTGTTCTCAGGCGCTTCGGGCTGATCCGGTTCAAAGGGCGGGTCTTGTTCGGGCGTTGAAGTGTTCATGTCTAAAATTGCTATTCCGTCGTGAGTTAAACGTCTACTGGCATTATTGCTCGAGCATGCGCCCGATGATTTTGGAGGTGTAGTCGACCATCGGAATGATACGCGCGTAGTTGAGACGCGTCGGTCCAATCACACCGATCGCACCGACAATCTGTTCCCGCGAATTTTGAAACGGCGCGACGACCATGGAGCATCCGGCCAAACCGAAAAGCTCGTTTTGCGCGCCGATAAAGATCTGAACGCCGTCCGCGCTTCCAACCAGATCGAGAATGCGCACCATTTCCTCGCGCGCTTCCAGCGCCGCGAACAGTTGCCGGATGCGTTCCAGATCTTCCAGCGCGGTGACGTTGTTCAAAAGGTTCGACTGACCTTTGACGATCAGCGAGCCGTGTTTTTTCGAGTCCGTTTCCCCGCTCCAGGTCGCGATCCCCGACTTCACCACTTTCGCAGAGAGTTCATCCAATTGCGCGCGGCGGCTTTCGAGTTCCTTGAGAATTTCCTCGCGCGCTTCGAACAACGTTTTGCCTGTCAGGCGCGCGGCCAAGAAGTTTCCTGCTTCCACCAGCGCCGATGCAGGTAGGTCATTCGGCACTTCGATGGCGCGGTTCTCCACCGTGCCGTTCTCGTTGACCATCACCACCAGAGCGCGTCCCGGTTTCAGATTGACGAATTCGATGTGTTTGAGCGGCGCTTCGATTTTCGGCGCCAGAACCATCCCTGCGCATTGGGCCAACCCGGCGAGCGCACCGGTGGCCTGGTCAAGCACGTCGTCGGTCGAGCGGCCGGCGGCCTGACAATGCGCTTCAATGGCTTTGCGTTCTTCGGCGTCCAACCCGCCGACCTGCAATAATCCGCTGACGAACATGTTGAGGCCCGCATCGGTCGGCAAACGACCCGCTGATGTATGCGGCGCGTACAAAAGGCCCGCGTGCTCCAGATCGGCCATTACGTTGCGGATCGTGGCCGGCGACAACGATCCATTGAGACGGCGCGCGATGGTGCGCGAGCCGATGGGCTCGCCGGTTTCCACATAGGCATCGACGATATGCCGGAAAATTTCCCGGGAGCGTTCGTTCATAGCAACGACACTGTTGGCGTCGGACGTGGTCATGAGAACTCGATTTCGCGCTGAAAAGGTGCTTGCTATGTAAGGCGGTGAGCACCCTCCGTCAATGCGCCCGCCGAGCGCAAATTATCGCCTAACCCGCTGATTTCCTTTATTTTGACCATGGAAGAAGAGGATGATAGACGAAGCGGCGTAATCGCGCCCCTCTCAACTTGGATTTGGAAACCGTTCATGCCGTCCAAAACATCCCGTCCCTCCGGCCGCACCGCCGACGCTCTGCGCGCCGTCAGTTTCGAGATGGGGGTGAACAAACACGCCGAGGGCTCGTGCCTGGTGAAGTTCGGCGATACTCATGTGCTGTGTTTGGCGAGCATCGAGGAAAACGTGCCGCCGTGGCTGCGCGGCGGCGGCAAGGGCTGGGTGACGGCCGAATACGGCATGCTGCCGCGGGCGACCAACACGCGCATGGCGCGCGAAGCGGCCAAGGGCGGCCAGTCGGGCCGCACCCAGGAAATCCAGAGACTCATCGGCCGCGCGCTCAGGGCCGTCACCGATTTGAAGGGCTTTGGCGAGATTCAAGTCCGCGTGGACTGCGACGTCCTTCAGGCCGACGGTGGTACGCGCACCGCCAGCGTGACAGGCGCATATCTGGCGCTGCATCAGGCGTTCGGCGCCATGAAAAAGATGGGCGTGATCGGACAAATCCCGCTGTCTGAATCCGTGGCCGCCATAAGCTGTGGCCTCTATGAAGGAACGCCTGTGCTCGACCTGGACTACGCCGAAGATTCAACGGCGCAGGCCGACGCCAATTTTGTGCTGACGGCCTCCGGCAAGATTGTCGAAGTGCAAGGCACGGCCGAAGACCATCCCTTTTCCGAAGACGAATTTCAGAACTTGTTGAACCTAGCGAAGAAGGGCATCGCCGATCTCACCGCCCTTCAGCGCGAGACCCTGGCCAAAATCGGTCTCTGAAACCATGGCGCGCCGGTTTGCGGACACGACTTTGGTTGTTGCAAGCCACAACGCGGGCAAGATGAAAGAGATCGGTGATCTTTTGACGCCGTTCAAGGTCAGCGTAAAGTCCGCCGGTGAATTGAACCTGCCCGAGCCCGAGGAAACCGGGGAAACGTTCATTGCCAACGCAAAACTGAAAGCCCTCGCGTCAGCACGCGGCGCAAACTTTCCCGCGCTGGCCGATGATTCAGGGCTCTGCGTTTATGACTTAGGCGGTGCGCCCGGTATTTATTCGGCGCGCTGGGCCGGGCCATCAAAAGACTTTTCCGTCGCCATGAAGCGCATCGAAGATGAACTTGGCGGCGCGCAAGAGCCGCGCGCGCGTTTTGTCTGCGCCCTGGCGCTGGCATGGCCCGACGGTCACTGTGAAACCTTCGAAGGCGAAGTGCGCGGCACCCTTGTGTTCCCACCGCGCGGGGAAAAAGGCTTTGGTTATGATCCCATCTTCATTCCCGACGGCCACTTCATCACCTTCGCTGAGATGGACCCGGCGGCGAAACATGAGATCAGCCACCGCGCGAATGCCTTCCGGTTGCTTGTGGATGCGTGCTTTCAATGACGGCCTCCGCACAACAAGGCGATGAAGGCTTCGGCCTTTATGTGCATTGGCCGTTCTGTATTTCCAAATGCCCTTACTGTGACTTCAACAGTCACGTTGTTGACCGCGTTGATCAGAACCAATGGCGCGATGCGCTGCTGACGGAGCTGGCGTATTTCGCCGAGCGCACGCAAGGGCGCACACTCACGAGCATTTTTTTCGGCGGCGGTACGCCTTCGCTGATGGACCCGCATTCGATTGCCGCCATCATCGAGGCCGCGCAGAAGCATTGGGTCCCCGCTGACAATTTAGAAATTTCGTTGGAAGCGAATCCGGGCACGGTCGATGCCAATCGCTTTAATGCTATTCGGGGCGCCGGGGTTGCGCGCCTGTCCATGGGCGTGCAGGCGCTGAACAACGACGACCTCAAATTCCTGGGCCGCCGCCACAACGTGGAGGAAGCGCGCCTTGCATGGCGCGCGGCGGCAAGAACATTCGAGCGCGTATCCTTCGATCTGATTTACGCGCGCCCGGGGCAAACCGCCCAAGCCTGGCGCGATGAACTAAAAGAGGCGCTCACCGAAACCTCGAACGAAGGCCTGACGCATCTCTCGCTCTATCAGCTGACCATGGAACCGAACACAGCCATGTTCGATGCCCATGCGCGCGGAGACTTCGAACTGCCCGACGAAGATTTGGCGGCGGAACTTTATGATGTGACCCAAGAGCTGTGCGAGAACGCAGGCTATCCGGCTTACGAAATTTCAAATCATGCGCGCGATGGCCACGCATGCCGGCACAACCTTACCTACTGGCGCGGCGGCGATTACATCGGAATCGGTCCGGGCGCACATGGGCGTTTGACGATGGATGGAAAAACGCACGCCATCCGCCAGATCAAAGCACCGTCGATGTGGCTTAAACGCGTGTCAAAGGATGGCCACGGTACGCAGGAAGAAGAGGCAGTCTCCAAAAATGCGCGCGCCGAGGAACTCGTGATGATGGGCCTGCGCCTCGCCGAAGGATTGGACAAGGAACGCTTCGAGCACCTCGCCGGGCAACCCTTGGATGGGTGTGTCGACTCGGCGGCAAAAACTCGGCTGATCGAGGACGGGTATCTGGCCGAAACCCCTTATGAGCTCTCCGCCACCGCCAAGGGGCGGCTCGCCCTCAACGCCGTGCTCCGGGACTTGCTGGCATAAACCTCTGAATATCCTGTGGAAAACAGGGTAATTTCTATAAATATCAATAGCTTAATGCGTTAACCTTTTGCCTTTGAGTAATGACTCAGGTTAATGCTGGATATGACTGAAAATACGTCATTTTTTGCCTTTCGTTTACCTTTTGTATACGATGCTCGGCGAGGATTTGGGGCGCCGGTCGCGGGGCTGCGACGGCAAATGAGGTTTGGCGGGCAAGTCTATGTACAACAGCCGTTTAGATGGGCTGACGGAATATCCGTTTCAGCGTCTCGCCGGACTTCTGGCGGGGGTGGAGCCGCCGCGCGGGCTTGAGCCCATTGTCATGTCCATCGGCGAGCCGCAGCACGCCCCGCCCGCCAAGTTGAAAGACGCCCTCGCCGCCGAGACGGACGGCTGGGGGAAATATCCGCCCACCGCCGGCACGCCTGAATATCGAAATGCTGTCTCCGCGTGGTGCACGCGCCGGTTTTCGTTGCCCGAAGGCTTTCTCGATCCGGACAAACACATTCTGCCGGTCGCGGGCACGCGCGAGGGATTGTTCATGGCCGCGCAGTTGTGCGTGCCGCAGAACAAGAACGGCAAGACGCCTGCCATACTCATGCCCAATCCGTTCTACCAAGTTTATCTGGGTGCGGCGGTGATGAACGGCGCCGAGCCCGTGTTCGTGCCCGCCGTTAAGGAAACCGATTTTTTGCCGGACTACGGCGCCGTTGCTAAATCTAATCTGGCGCGCGCGGCGATGGCTTATCTGTGCACGCCGGCCAATCCGCAAGGCACGGTCGCCAGTCTCGCGCAATTGAAAGAGATGATCGGTCTCGCGCGCTTGCACGACTTCGTTCTCATCTCCGATGAATGCTACTCGGAAATTTATGAGGGCGAGGCGCCCGCCGGTGCGCTTCAGGCCTGCGCCGAGCTGGGCGAAGGATTGAAAAACGTGCTCGTGTTCAATTCGCTGTCCAAACGCTCGAGCGTGCCGGGCCTGCGCGCCGGTTTCGTTGCCGGCGATGCGGATCTCATTTCCAAGTTTTCGAAACTGCGCGCCCATGGGGGTGCGGTGCAACCATTGCCGGTGATGGCCGCCGCGACCGCGCTTTGGTCCGATGAAGAGCATGTGCGTGCAAACCGCGCGCTTTACCGTGACAAAACCGGCGATGCTGCACGCATTTTCCGTGAAAAATACGGCTTTTACCGTCCAAACGGTGGCTTTTTCCTGTGGCTTGACGTCGGTAACGGCGAGCAGGCTGCGCGCAAACTCTGGGAAAAGGCCGCCGTAAAGGTGCTTCCGGGCGCCTATCTCGCACGGTCCACCGGACCGGGCGAAGGGAAAAACCCCGGCGAGCCGTACATCCGCGTCGCTTTGGTGCACGAGCGTGCACGCACCGCCGCCGCTTTGGAGCGCATTTCCGACACTTTGCCGAAACTTTGAATGACATCTGATAGGGAAACACCGTCATGAACACCGCAGTTCGCGCGAAAAACGTACCGTTCTTGCCCCCCGCCTGGGCCGAGATGCTGAAACGCAGCGCGTTTTTTGCCGCCGGCGTTGCGGTGTTATTGGTCTGCACCGCAGCCTTTGCCGCGTTGTTCACCTATTCGTCCACCGATCCATCGCTGAATACCGCATCGGGCGCACCGCCGGCGAACGCACTTGGCGTGCCTGGCGCCGTGTTTGCCGACGCGGCTTTACAAACCGTCGGCGCCGCAATCTGCGTTTTGATCCTGACCGTTGCCGCGTGGGCTGTGCGCTTGATGCGCGGGGAAACAGTGAACTGGCTTTGGCTGCGCACCGTCACGGCCATCGCATCCATGTTGACTCTGACCCTCGCTCTTGAAGCGATTCCGGCGCACACGGCGTGGCCGGTGGTTGCCGGTTTGGGCGGCTCGGCCGGACACGTGCTTGTCGATCTCATCGCCTATCACAACGGTGCTTTTTTCGCTTTGGACCCGGTGCGGACAACGCTTGAAATCACACTTGCCGTGAGCGCCGCGATATTCGGAATTGCGATGGCGCTCTGGGCGATGACCATTAAACCTTCAACGGTTGTTGTGTATGCCGCTCACGGCGCACGCCTGGTCGGCGAAGCTTTGAAACGCAGCATTGATGCGCCGCTCGACGCGCTGCGCGAATACATCCACAGCCGCGGGATATCTGAAGACCACGAAGACCCGGCACCGGTGAAGCGGGAAGCGATCATTGAAGACGCGGGCGATGACATTGAAGAAATCACCTTCGATGCGCCCGCGCCCGCACCTGTCGCAAAACCAAAGGACTCAGTCGCGGTCGTCGCCGAACGCAAAGCGATCAAGCCGTCAAAGCGTGAGCTGGACGCGCGCCAAGGCAGTTTGCTGCCGAACAGGGGTAAAGGGTTTGATCTGCCGCACCTTGAAATCCTCTCCATGCCCGTTGCCGAGCGCGGCGCAAACGCGCTTTCCCGCGAAGCTCTTGAGAGCAATGCGCGCATGCTTGAATCGGTGCTGGAAGATTTCGGCATCAAGGGACAGATCGTAAAGGTGCGGCCCGGTCCGGTTGTCACCTTGTATGAACTCGAACCGGCGCCGGGGACGAAGACCGCACGCGTCGTATCTTTGTCCGATGATATTGCACGCTCCATGAGCGCGGTGTCGGTGCGTATTGCCGTCGTGCCTGGCCGCAGCGTGATTGGCATCGAGCTTCCCAATGCAAACCGTGAAACGGTTTTCCTTCGCGAGATGCTTGCGTCCACTGAATTCGATAAGGTCGACGGTAAGTTGACGATGTCACTGGGCAAAGACATCGGCGGCGCGCCGATCTTTGCCGATTTGGCCCGCATGCCTCACCTGCTCGTTGCCGGGACCACCGGTTCGGGTAAGTCTGTTGCCATCAACACCATGATCATGTCGCTGCTGTACCGAAACACACCGGACGACGTGCGGCTGATCATGATCGATCCCAAGATGCTCGAGCTTTCCGTCTATGACGGCATCCCGCACCTGTTGGCGCCCGTGGTCACCGATGCGGGTAAAGCGGTCATGGCGTTGAAGTGGGTCGTGCGCGAGATGGAAGACCGCTACCGCGCCATGAGCCAGCTCTCGGTGCGCAACATCTCCGGGTACAACCAACGCCTTCAAGACGCCGCGAAGAAAGGCAAGACCTTGACGCGGACTGTTCAGACCGGCTTTGAACCTGAAACCGGCAAGCCTATTTACGAAGAACAGGCGCTCGATCTCACGCCGCTGCCTTATATCGTCGTGATCATCGACGAGATGGCAGACTTGATGTTGGTGGCCGGCAAAGAAGTTGAAGCTGCTGTGCAGCGACTGGCGCAAATGGCGCGCGCGGCTGGCATTCACGTCATCATGGCGACACAACGTCCGTCGGTTGATGTCATTACAGGCACGATCAAAGCCAACTTCCCGACACGCATTAGTTTCCAGGTCACCTCAAAGATCGATAGCCGCACTATTCTCGGTGAGCAGGGCGCGGAGCAACTCCTCGGTCAGGGCGATATGCTCTACATGGCCGCCGGCGGGCGCATTACGCGCGTTCACGGACCCTTTGTGACCGACCGGGAAGTCGAGGAAGTCACCAACCATCTGCGGGAGCAATCAGAGCCTGACTACGTCGAGGCCGTTACGGAAGAAACGGACATGGACGATGTCCCCGGGTTTTCCGGCATGACCGGCGGCAACACGTCCACTGGAGATTCACTGTTTGATCAGGCCGTGGCGCTGGTCGCCCGTGAGCGCAAAGCCTCCACCAGTTTTGTCCAGCGCCATCTTCAAATTGGCTATAACCGGGCCGCAAGAATTATCGAGGAAATGGAGCAGCAAGGCATGATTTCACGTGCCAATCATGTGGGTAAGCGAGAAGTCCTCCTGCCGAACGGCGGAGAAATGTAAACTCCGCCAAAGTCATGGTGTGGCCTTAACCTTGCCACACTGCAGGTGTAGATATACGGCGAGTTGAAACTGGGAATGACCATGATCCGCGCCATCCTCGCGACCATTTTCTTTACGGTCTTTGCCGTAGCCGCCCAGGCACAAAATTTGACCGCGGCGCAAAGTGCGGCAGTCGATAAAGCCGAAGCGTATCTGAATGACATCAGCACGCTTCAAGCGCGCATCCTTCAGGTGAACCCCGACGGCGGTACCTTGGAAGGAGATCTTTACATCGCGCGCCCGGGCAAAATGCGCTTGGTCTATGACCCGCCGACACCCATGTTGCTTGTCGCCGACGGTGCATTTCTGATCTATGTGGATACGGAAATGGATGACGCGAGCCACATCGATTTGGACGAAACGCCAGCCGGATTGCTGCTAAAGGATAATCTGTCATTCACGGACAAGGATGTGCGCCTGAACGATGTGCGGCTTGGCCCGGGCACGGTAGAGATCTCGACGGCCATGGCGGACGATCCCGCGGCGGGCACACTCACGCTCGTATTCAGCGAAGCGCCGTTCGAGTTGCGCCAGTGGCGAGTTCTTGATGCTCAAAACAAAGAGGTCGCTGTATCCCTGTTTGATGCCAGACGCGGCGTGAAACTGGATAACTCGCTCTTTCGCTACGACGCCCGGCGAAGTGGTGGAAGAAGAGATTAGCCGCACCGAGAGTCGGCTAATTTTGAAAAAATTTCCCAAATCCCGCCTTTTTTCGGGTCGAATGATTCGCGGCTAAGTGATTTCCTTCGCAGCCGGAAATACCACATAACTAAATGATTTTGCTTATATTTTCGTCATTAAGCAGCCTCCCCCCAAACGCATGGCGGGTATGCGACGGTTCCGGTTTGCGCCTGTGATTTTGGACCCCATATTGAAACTTACGAACCGTCAGCGCCGCAAAGGCGTAGACGCGCCAGGATTCGGTCTCCCCTGCCGTTCTTGGCAATGCAATCGGCGCCTGGTGCCCCCCAACACCGGGCGCCATTTTTATTGGATCAATACTCTTAATCGGACCGGCACATGCTGAAAATCGCGAGCTGGAACATCAATTCGGTGCGGCGCCGGTTGTCCCAGTTGGAGCGCCTAGTTGATGAAGTTCAACCGGATGTTATTTGCCTTCAGGAAACAAAATGCACCACGGATGATTTTCCTGCTGGCGATATTTGCAATATCGGTTTTCCGTATCAGGCTGTCGCCGGATTCGGCGGATATAACGGCGTATGCATCCTGTCGCGATTTCCGCTTCAATCCATTCAGAAACATCCGCATTGCGAGCGAGACGACGCGCGGCACATGAGCGCCGACGCCCAGTTGCCGGACGGCCGGTTGATATCGGTTCATAGCGTTTATGTCCCCGCAGGGGGTGACATTCCCGATGCAGAGATCAATCAAAAATTTGCGCACAAGTTGAAATTTGTAGACGAGATTTCTGATTTTTTTGCCGGCCACTTCGGCTTTCGCGACAATCTTGTTGTTGCAGGCGATCTGAACATTGCGCCGCTTCCATCCGACGTTTGGGATCATAAAAAACTGTCTCGAATCATAACCCATACGCCCATTGAGATCGCAGCGCTTGATCGCTTTAAACGGTCTTTGAATTTCATAGATGCGTTGCGTGAGATTGTTCCGGATGACGACCCTGTCTTTACGTGGTGGAGCTACCGCGCGGCCGATTGGCAAGCCGCCAACAAAGGGCGTCGTCTAGATCATATATGGGTATCACCGCCTCTAAAGGATTACATAGGCGGCGTGGAAGTTCTTACCGACGTATGCAATTGGACACCGCCATCCGATCACGTGCCTATTGTATTGAAGTTGTCGGATAAAATGATGCGGGGCGCTTGAATCGCGTCCTCATTCCATCCATTGTCCATTCGCGCAAGAAACACACAAACCCCAACTTGGATTTCTTATGAGTTCTAATGACCCAACACGTTGGCACGGCACCACTATTTTAGCCGTGAGGAAGAACAACAAAGTCGTCATTGGCGGAGACGGACAGGTGACGTTCGGTCAGCAGGTCATGAAATCGAATGCCAGAAAAGTCCGCCGCTTGTCAGACGGCAATGTGATAGCGGGGTTTGCCGGCGCGACCGCCGACGCGTTCACATTGTTCGAGCGCCTCGAAGCAAAACTTGAAAAGCATCCCGGCCAACTTACGCGGGCTTGCGTTGAGCTCGCGAAAGACTGGCGCACGGACCGGTATTTAAGGCGGCTAGAGGCCATGATGGCCGTGGCCGATACAGATGTTTCCCTTGTTTTGTCGGGAACCGGGGATGTTCTGGAGCCGGAAGATGGGCTCATAGGAATCGGATCGGGCGGAGCATATGCGCTGGCAGCCGCGCGCGCCCTAATAGACCGCACAGATATGGACGCCGAGGCAATTGTCCAGAAAGCCATGGGTATTGCTGCAGATATTTGTATTTACACCAACCGCGAAATTGCGATCGAATCTTTATGAGCTCCTTTTCTCCACGTGAAATCGTTTCAGAATTAGACCGGCATATCATCGGTCAAAACGAAGCCAAACGCGCAGTGGCGATTGCCCTTCGCAACCGCTGGCGTCGTCAGCAATTGCCGGACGACCTCAAAGAAGAAGTGCTCCCTAAGAATATTCTTATGGTAGGGCCAACCGGCGTCGGCAAAACGGAAATAGCAAGGCGTCTCGCCAAACTCGCCAATGCTCCCTTTTTGAAGGTGGAAGCGACCAAGTTTACGGAAGTGGGCTATGTCGGCCGCGATGTTGAAAGCATCGTCCGTGATATAACTGAAATTTCCATAAACATGACCCGTGAACGGCTTCGTAAGGAAGTTACGGCCAAAGCAGAACTGGCGGCGGAAGACCGGGTTATCGACGCTCTTGTGGGAGAAAACGCAGGCGAAGACACGCGGCAGAAGTTCCGCAAGATGCTGCGCGAAGGGTCATTGAACGATAAGGAAATTGAGATTCAAGTCCAAGAATCTTCAAATTCATCCATGCCGACTTTTGACATTCCGGGGATGCCCGGTGCGCAATTGGGCATGATGAACCTAAGCGAAATGCTCGGCGGCATGGTGGGAGGACGCACAAAGGAACGGAAAATGACCGTTGCCGACTCCTATGAAATTCTTGTTCGTGAGGAGTCTGATAAACTTGTAAATCAGGACGTACTGATTCGCGAAGCTATTGAAGCCGTTGAAGACAACGGCATCGTTTTTTTGGACGAAGTAGACAAGATCGCCGGCCATGACGGTGTAAGGGGTGGCGACGTAAGCCGGGAGGGTGTGCAACGTGATTTGTTGCCCTTAATCGAGGGCACAACCGTCTCGACAAAGCATGGTCCGGTGAAAACAGATCATATTTTGTTTATCGCCTCGGGCGCCTTCCATTTATCGAAGCCTTCGGACCTGTTGCCGGAATTGCAGGGGCGCTTGCCTATTCGCGTTGAATTGAAGGCTCTGTCTCGAGACGATTTCGTTCGCATTTTGACTGAAACGGAAGCCAGCCTGATCAAACAATACAAAGCATTGTTGGGCACGGAGAATGTTCTGTTGGAGTTTGGCGACGATGCGATTGATGCAGTCGCTGACTTGGCAGCCGAAATCAATAAAAGTGTTGAAAACATCGGGGCGCGCCGGTTGCATACCGTTCTGGAAAAACTTCTTGAAGACATAAGTTTCGACGCTACCGACAAATCGGGTGAAACGTTTAAGATCGATTCCGAATATGTACGCACGCAGGTCGGCGAGCTCGCCCAAAAAGGCGACTTGAGCAAATTTATTCTGTAGGAATTAAACCAACTGAGCACAGTGTTTTAGGTCTTGGAAATTTTGTCCAAATAAGAACCTTATTTTTGCCGGTGTCTTTTGAGCAAAACGTAAAATGCGCCGCTGCCACCATCGCGGATGTTTGCCTGAACGACGGCCACGACCTTTGACCGCAAGCTGGGCTGATTCAGCCAAACAACCAACTCCGCGCGTATTTTTCCGCCGTGCTCGCTTTTACGTCCTTTGCCTGTAATCACTACCACGCAGCGATCGTGCTTGGCGTAACTGCGGTTGATGAAGGCACAAAGCACGGAGTGAGCTTGTGACAATGACATCCCGTGCAAATCTATCTTTCCATCAACGGGATATTTTCCACGTTTGAGTTTTTTTCCGGTGCTCCTATCCAGGCTTGAAACCGCGCCGACTCCTACAGGGCCGAGGTTTTGGTTCATGTCGTGGGCAGCTATTGACGGTGTGACCGATATGCCCTTCATCGCGGCTTTGGTCGCGGGTGGGAGTGGCCGTGTAGCGCTATGGATAGGTTCTTCTGCCGTGATTGAATCTCCGGCGGCACTGCTGGAACGATGAATTGATTTTACGTTGCGCGTGATATGCCGCCAAAGCCGTTGATCGGTTGCGGTTAGATCACGCTTGACCATGGTTTCTTGAACTTGGCCTTGAGAAACAGTGCCTACAAATTTGCATCTTGCGCGCGGGCGGGCGCCTGCGTTTCGTCACCGCGTTGGACCGATTGGAAGGCGTTGTAGTTATCGACGCCTTCCAGTTCCATTTCAGGGAGATATCTCGTTACGAAAGAGCGCCAGTCGCCATCCGGGGCAACGCATCTGGTTTTGTTCATGTAATTGAGTGTCAGAACCAGCCCGCCGATCCTCCAGAGAAGATTCCAGTTGTGTAGATTTTCCGTTGCCGCATCAATTGCGCGGCGGTAGACGCGCTGCGCGATCCAAGGGCGAAGTGCAAAAAGATAGAATATGACGCCCAACACCATCGCTGCCGTGCCCAAGAGCAAATGCACGAAAAACATAAGCGTAAGCGACGCGATTAGAATGAGGAGAAGGGGCCCAATATTTTCCCACGGATTCCAAACCGGCGAGCGCGGATGGTTGAGCCGATCGAAATCGACAAAAATGCTCACCCGATCCGCGTGATATGATTCTATCAGACGGGCGTAGAGGGCGCGGTCGCGCTTTTTTTCACCGGGCTTTGCCGCCAACGTTAATCCAACTCTATTTGCGTGGGCGATCAAGCCGACCGCCAATGGGTATACCCTATCAACCAATACTTACTTGAATCTAAACCAATTTCGGCACAAGTACAAAAAGGCGCCCGTCGCTTTTCATGCGGCCTGCCTTGGAAAATGCCTCTTCCCCGTGGCCCCAGAAAAAGTCTCCACGCACGGGGCCCTTGATCGCCGATCCGATATCCTGGGCAGACATGAGCCGCTGCAGCGGTATCCCATCGGGGTCCGACGCATCGATCCAAACCGGCGCGCCGAGAGGCACAAATCGTGGATCCACCGCAAGGGATCGCTGCGGCGTTAAGGAGACGCCAAGCGCGCCAATGGGTCCGCTTTCGGTTTCACTAGGATTTAGCCGTCTGAAAAATATGTAGCGCGCATTTTGGTTCATGTACGCTTCGGCTTTTTGCGGATGAGCCTGTAGCCACTTACGCACCGAAATCATCGAGCCCTGACCGGGCTTTAGCTCGCCGGCTCGCAATAGAATGCCGCCAATTCCTCTAAAGGAATGCCCGTTATGTCCGGCAAAGCCGATGCGGATAACGTGACCATCGGGAAGAACAACGCGGCCAGATCCTTGAATATGCAAAATGTGTACATCCACCGGATCGTCCGCCCAAACAACAACATCGGCTTCGTTCGCGATTGCGCCTGAGGAATCGATATCTTCACGGGTATAGTAGGACCTGAACAATCCGCCCCGAGCTCCGGGCTCGACGCGCCCCACCAAGCTATCGGGTACACCCAAGTCAAACGCGCTGGTATTGGAAATAAAATCCTTGAGGTTAACGGTAACCAGATCGCGCGGTGGCCCGTATATGGGCGTTTGATAAGGGCCGGTGCGTGTCAGTGAGCCTTTGATATCGGCTTCATAATAGCCGGTGAATGTGCCGAGGTCCGGTGCGGTTTCTTTTGACGTATCCGAAATGCTGTAGGCCGTGAAATGAGAATCCAAGACCGCACGCAGGCTTTCATTGTCGTTAGCGCCATCCAGCGCTGCGCAAGCTGCCGACCAGGCCGCAGCCGTTCTTTCAATTTGACCGGTGCCAATCGTCTCTTCTGCGCCCATGCGCTCAAACCGCCCACAGGAGCGTTTCAGTGCCGGCAGAGCTTCAATTAGTGAATCGCTTGACCAGCCCGGCAAATCTGAGTGGACCACTTCGTCATAAACCACGGCGACCGGCGGCGACGGCGGTGCTTCCTCTTCTTGAGGCGGCGGGGCAGATACAGGCGGCGGGGCAGGTGTAAATTGCAGGGTCAGAACAACGCCAAGGCCCAAGCCCGCCAAGGCCGAAACGGCGGCGAGTATAAACGATTGCTTTGAGAGGGGCGGCCGAGGCGCAGGCACCGTTAGCGCAACGCCTTAGTCAATGCTGCGGGTCGCAACCAGCTGCCAGTTGGGATCGGCGCTGGTGGTATCGCGGGAGAAGGTCCAGATATCGGTGACACTGTCCACATGATCGGCATCACCCTCAATGACGTCGCCCTCGCTGTTTTTGATGATATTGACTTGCTCGGTCTGGAATCGAACGCTAACGACAGCGTGGGTGTCCTTCATTCCAATGTCTTCAAGATTTGGCGGACGCGTTGTGATCAGTTCCGTTTCCATCGTTTCACCGCGTTCCTCCCGATCTTGGATCGCAGACGCAAATTGGGCGTAAACTTCAGAGCTGAGAAGTGATTTTAAGCTGTCCAAGTCATGCTTGGCATAGGCGGCGACAATCATCTCAAACGCGTTACCTGCGCCATCCAGAAACTGTGCAACTTCAAAAGACGGGTCGGCCATCTTGACCTGCACCAGGCCAGATTCCAGCGGCGTGCCTTGATATGCGGGCTCGATGTCTAGGCTGGCGTCAGCCTGCTCACGGTTATTCCGCGGCAAGGGCATGGAAACGACATTGTCCGAGTTGCGGGAGTAAGCCTCTTTTGGGCGCCCATCCCGGTTCGGCTCATGGCCTGTGCGACGGCCCAAGACGCTGCGCAGGCGCAGCACAATGAACCCGGCTACCATAGCCAGGAAAATGACGTCTATGAATTGGAAGCCTTCCATTCAGCGAATGCCAATCATTCAAATAAGGCGCTCACGGCAGGTCTTGTTGCCTGTTGCTCAGGTTCGAATGGCGATGTCAGATCGCGTTCGAACTTCTCAAGCGATGTTATGGAAAATAGGCCCATAACCTGTAAAGGGCAAGCGACCGCGCGAAATTTGAGCGCCGGTGGCGGAATTCGAAGCGCTTGTGTGACCGCGTGAAGCATGTTAGTTCGCACCGCCTTTGGCCGAAGGCGGTGTTCAGCGCCGGAATGCTAAGGCACGGGGCTTAAACGGAGAATCAGATGAGCGAGAGCGATACGCCCGAAGGCGCAGCACAGCCCGGAGCTGGGCAACCCGCAGCCGGACAGCCCGGCGCACCGATCAGGATATTGGGCCAATACATCAAGGACCTGTCCTTTGAAGTGCCAAATGCGCCCGATATTTTCAATTTGCTGCGGCAGAAGCCCCCTGAGATTCCCGTCTCCATGGACACCGCTGTCCAGCACATAAACGCGGGTTCGTTTGAAGTCACTCTGAGCCTCAATCTAGAAGCGACAGTGGGTGATAAGGCCGCCTTCATTCTAGAGCTGATTTATGGCTGTGTAGTCGAGCTCGATCAGAAAACCGTTCCGGAAAACCAAGTCCATCCGTTCCTACATATTGAGGTTCCGCGGCAGCTCTTTCCGTTTGTCCGTCAAATCGTCGGCGAAATGACAGTGGGTGGAGGATTTCCGCCGCTCATGCTGCAAATGGTGGATTTCAACGACATGTACAGACGGAAATTTGCAAATGCCGCCGCCCAGGGAAGTGGCGGCGAACAGTCGGCTGCCGCGCCAGCGTCTGACTCACCGCCGCCGCAGGGATCCTAAGCGCAGGCGCTGGGCGTTTACGCTCTGTTCCAGATCGGATCTTTCAATGAAGATACAAAGGCTGCGTGAGCGGCCTTTTCTTCGTTTGTCGGAGCGTGGGGCCTTGCTGCACGCATTTCGCGCGGGGCCGTCACCTTGACCTCTTCCACTTGTTTTTCCTCTGCGGCGAGTACTAAACCCGGCTCTCGTCCTCCGATAAGCTCCAGGTAAACCTGTGCAAGCAGCTTGGCGTCGAGCAACGCGCCGTGTTTGTCTCGGGCCGAGGTGTCCACATTGAAACGTTTGCACAGCGCATCAAGGCTAGCTTGAGCACCGGGGAATTTTCTGCGGGCCAGCGCAACGGTGTCGATCGTGCGCTCTTTAGGAATAATCTCGCGGCCGGCTTGTTTCAGTTCGGCGTTGATGAACCCGAGATCGAAACTTGCGTTATGCGCAACGATAATAGACTCGGCGATAAATGCTTCAAATTCTTCGGCAATTTCGGCAAACAGAGGCTTGTCGGACAAAAACACCGCAGACAATCCATGCACGGCTTCAGCTTCGGCAGGCATATCCCGTTCAGGATTCAAATAGATGTGATATTCACTGCCGGTGGGAACATGATTTAAAAGTTCGAGACAGCCGATTTCGACAACGCGATGGCCGCTGAGCGGATCCAGTCCGGTGGTTTCTGTATCTAGAACAATTTCACGCATGATGAGTTGATAGCCTTAAACGTGTCTGCGCCGACTGCGCTTGAGCACCTTGAGTACTTTCACGAGGCCGCGCAAGGTTTCCCGCTTTCCTAATCCGGAATAAACGACATGGTCCGCCCGCCGCCGTTTTTCGGCATCGGGCATTTGTCTTTCCAGAATCCCTTTGAATCGTTTTTCGTTCATGCCAGGTCTGGCCATAGCACGTTGTTTTTGAAGAAATTTCGGAGCGGACACGACCAGCGAAACATCGCACATCTGCTCACTGTTGCTTTCAAAAAGCAGCGGAATGTCGAGGGCGACGATTGGCCGGCGTTGGAATGCAGCCTTGAGTAAAAACATTTCTCTTAGTGATCGGGTGCGCGGATGAATGATGTATTCAAGATCTTTGAGCGCGTTTGGATCCGAAAAAACAATATTGCCCAACTTTTGTCGATCAACGCCTTGCCTATTGGTAACGCCGGGAAATCTCTCTTCTATCAATTTACAAATTTCGCCGCCGGGTTTCATGAGGTGGTGTACCGCGGCATCGGCATCAAAAACCGGTACGCCGAGCATTTTCAGTAAATGCCCCGCGGTGCTCTTGCCCATAGCGATCGACCCAGTCAGGCCAATAACGATGAATCGTCCTCGCATCGAGCGTCGTATGAATTTTTTCGGATTTTGCGTCGTCATCTCAAGGTGCCGAAAGCACGTGTCGCCGCAATTCTTCAGTCACTTCTGGTTTATAGCCAAACCATTTCTCGAAACCCGGTTGTGCCTGAAACAAAAGCATACCCAACCCGTCAACACATTTTAGACCGCGCGCTTTTGCATTCGCCAATAGCTCAGTCTCAAGCGGTGCATATACGATATCGTTCACCGTGCAATTTTCCGTGAGAGAAGAAATATCGAAAGCCAATGAAGGCTGGCCGGTCATTCCAAGCGTCGTTGTATTCACCAAGAGCGTCGCGTCCGAGGCTGCTTTTTCTTTATCATCCCAATTGCAAACTTCGATCTTTCCTCCGAGATGCGCCTCCAACGCTTGTGCTTTATCTCGCGTTCGATTGATCAACCGAATGTTGGGCACGCCCGCATCCAACAATGCAACGCAAATGGCACGGGCCGCACCGCCCGCGCCTAGCACTGCAGCGGGTCCCGATGTTGCCGAGTAGCCCGGAGCGCCAAGTCTAAGATTTTCCATAAACCCGTAGGCGTCGGTGTTGGTTCCCGTGAGTTTGCCGCTTTTTGAAACGAAGACCGTATTGACCGCGCCTATTTTTTTAGCTGGTTCCAACACTTCATCCATGAACTCAAGCGCACGTTCTTTGTGCGGAACAGTTAAATTGACGCCTATGAAACCATTTTCCGCAAGTTCTTTGAGGCTAGAACTAAGGTCATCTGGTGCAACCGCCAGGCGTTCATACGATCCGGCTATGTTGTATTTGGACAACCAATAGGTATGAACAACCGGCGACTTTGAATGGGCAATCGGCCAGCCCATAACTCCAGCTTTAACGGCACTCTGCTGATCCATTAGGTTTGCACCACGTCGTATCCACGCAGGAACGACAGTAACTCAAGCAGCGGTAACCCGAGGATTGCAAAAAAATCCCCCTGTATCCGGCTAAATAATTGAATTCCTTCACTTTCCAGCTGATACGCCCCGACTGATAAAAGCGCTTTCTCCCCTACCTGAGCAATATAGCGTTCAATAAATGCGTCGGAGAAATTGCGCATCGACAGCTGCGGCGACGCATTGAAATGCCAAATTCGCGCTCCGTTTTGGGCAACGACAACACTCGTTGCAAGCGTATGTGTTTGCCCGCGAAGTTTAAGCAAATGCGATTTCACACCATTCATATCAGCCGGTTTATCGAACCAATCTCCATTGCATTCCAATAATTGGTCAGCGCCAATGACGAGAGCGTCGGCATTTGCCTGAGAAATTTTAACGGCTTTGAGCTCAGCAAGCGTTTCTGCACATTGCTCAGCCGTCGCATTTTCAGCTTTCAGGGAATCTTTGATACTGTTCTCATCAACGTTGGCAGGAATCGGCTCAAATGAAAGGCCGGCCGCCTGTAAGAGCTTGGCGCGGCTCGAACTCGCGGAGGCCAATATCATTTTTGGAGATTCTGAAGACAAGGAAACCAAAGTCATTCGTGAGCTACATGCCTTTGGTTGTAGAGCTGAATTATTGTAGCGGCTGTTTCCTCAATCGAACGTCTGGTGACATCAATAACCGGCCAACCATATTTGGTGAACAATCGGCGTGAGGCGACAACTTCATCTCGTACTTTATCCAGGTCTGCATACTCCTGAGTTCTGTTGTCGTTCATGATTCTCAGCCGGCTTTGCCGGATGTCGCTCAGACTTTTCGGTTCACGCGTGAGCCCGACAAAAAGTGGTTTCTCAGCCCTGGCTACATCCTCAGAAATTTCAACCCCTGGAACCAGGGGAATATTCCCCACTTTAAATCCCCGATTGGCCAAATACATACAGGTTGGCGTTTTTGAAGTTCTGGAAACGCCCACTAATATTATGTCGGCGTCGGCCATCGTTTGCAGAGATTGGCCATCGTCATGCTGGACCGCAAAATGCATCGCATCAATTCGATTAAAATAGTCATCATCCATCACATGTTGCTTGCCGATTTCGGTTCGTGCCTGCTTTTCAAAGAACCTTGACAATGCCTGCATCACAGGATCGAGAGCCGAAACACACGGCAAGTGCAATTCTCTACATGCGCGTTCCAACTGACCACGTATTTTAGGATCAAGCAGCGTAAATAGTATGAGGCCGGGAGAGGTTTTTACACCTTCGACAACACGTTTCATCTGTCCAGGTGTTCTGACAAGCCACCAAAAGTGCTCAACGACGTTGATATTCTCGTACTGAACAAGACATGCTCGGGCGATGTTTGTGACAGTTTCCCCTGAAGAGTCGGATACAAGGTGCAGATTAAATTTAGGCTCTTCCATAAGTGAACTTATCCCAATTGTGGAAGACGATAAGCTTGCGGGGAAAACAGGTCGATTTTAACAAACCAACTAAATTTATCTTCAGTCAGCTATGATTCATTCAACATTGTCTTCGATGTGGAACTTCCAAGAAATAGAGGGTGAATCACTTTAATAAATCCAGCAATTCTTTGTCTTGCCCACACTGTGCACATTTTCCTTCTGGCATAAAAATCTAATATAAATCAGGCGCTACAGTTGTTTTCCATATTTCTATTCACTGTATTCAAATCAGATAGTTGGTAAGCTTCCTATTTGTTGAAATCACTTGAATTACCTTATTCCCCACTTTGCACACGCCCAACTAAGTACTACTTCTTTTTTAATATTTAAGATTATTGGGTGGTTTGTATGATAAAGGGGAAGAACGATTAAAACGGTTTCGTGATTGACATAAATTTTCAGGTCAGGTAACGCTTTGTCATTCAAGAAGGGGACGCTCGTTTCCCACGTTCCGGAATAAACCCTTAGAATTACCGGACAAAATCACCACCTGATCTCAAGTTTGTACTGCCAACAGCAGTTTACTCCTCGATTTTAAATATTTTCCCACAACAGCAAGCACAGTTAGTCACATGCATCTTCAGGAATTGAAGCGCAAAACGCCGGCAGAACTCTTAGCCTTCGCTGAAGAATACGGCATTGAAAATGCGTCAAACCTGCGCCGTCAGGATCTCATGTTCGCGATATTGAAAGTGTTGGCAGAGAAAGACACCTCAATTGACGGGGACGGTGTTCTGGAAATTCTTCAGGACGGTTTCGGGTTTTTGAGGTCGCCGGAAGCGAATTACTTGCCTGGTCCTGATGATATCTATGTCTCACCGAGTCAGGTGCGCCGGTTTGGATTACGCACAGGGGATACTGTTGAAGGCCAGATTCGTGCACCCAAAGACGGCGAGCGCTACTTCGCTCTTTTGAAGGTCAACACGATCAACTTCGAAAATCCAGAGAACGTCAAGCACCGGATAAATTTCGATAATCTCACCCCTCTCTATCCTGATAAAAAAATCAAGATGGAGATGGAGACTAAGGATACCAAGAAGAAAGACATTACTCAGAGAGTGATCGAACTGGTTTCGCCTTTGGGTAAAGGCCAACGCGCACTAATTGTTGCTCCACCGCGAACCGGCAAAACCATCATGCTGCAAAATGTTGCTGCAGCCATCGCCGAAAATCATCCCGAAGTTTACATCATCGTTCTGCTGATTGATGAACGGCCTGAGGAAGTCACAGATATGGACCGGACTGTTAAGGGTGAGGTTGTGAGTTCGACGTTCGATGAACCCGCATCCCGACACGTACAGGTCGCTGAGATGGTCATCGAAAAGGCAAAACGTCTTGTGGAACATAAAAGAGACGTAGTTATTCTTTTGGATTCAATTACACGCCTCGCACGGGCATACAACACGGTTGTTCCCTCCTCAGGAAAGGTTCTCACTGGCGGTGTGGATGCGAATGCCCTGCAGCGGCCGAAAAGATTTTTCGGTGCAGCGCGCAATATCGAAGAAGGCGGTTCACTGACGATTATTGCAACCGCCTTGATCGATACAGGCAGCCGTATGGATGAAGTGATCTTCGAAGAATTCAAAGGCACCGGTAATTCTGAAATTATTCTTGACCGTAAACTTGCTGACAAACGTGTTTTCCCATCCATCGACATCACCAAGTCCGGAACACGCAAAGAGGAACTGCTGGTCGATCAAGGAACCTTGTCGAAGATGTGGGTCCTTCGGCGAATTTTGGACCCCATGGGCGTTCAGGATGGAATGGAATTCCTGCTCGAGAAGTTGCGTGAAACAAAGAACAACAATGAATTCTTTGATCGGATGAATAAGTAATTCAGCAAAAAGGCCGGAAGTGTTCCGGCCTTTTTTCATACAACGAGAATCGTTGATCCTGTCGTTCGCCTAGCCTCGAGGTCGGCATGGGCATGCGGCGCCTGCTCCAAGGCGTATGAATTGCTTGCATCGATTTTAACGATGCCTTTGGATACGACATCAAACAGCTCGCCCGTTGCGCGGACATAATCGTCTCGTTTGCCGACGTATTCCGCCAAACGTGGGCGCGTTAGAAAAATAGAACCTTTCGCAGCTAAGAGGTTCGGTTCGATAGCCGGGGCCACACCGGACGCATTGCCAAAAGCAACCATTAAGCCACGGGGCGCGAGACAATCTAGGGATTGCATAAAGGTGCTTTTGCCGACGCCGTCATAAACAACAGGAACACCGTGACCGCCTGTGAGATCTTGGACCTTCGCGACCCAATCTTCGTCATTGTAGAGGATTGTATGTGTACAGCCGGCAGTTTTGGCGATGTCGGCTTTTTCCTCAGATCCCACCGTGCCGATGATCGTTGCTCCGATATGTTTTGCCCATTGGCAAACGATCAGCCCAACTCCTCCGGCTGCTGCATGAAGCAAAATTGTGTCTACCGGTTCTAATTTACGCAATTCACGAATAAGGAACCACGCGGTCATGCCGCGCAGCATCATGCCTGCAACCTGCTCGTCCTTAAGGTTTGCCGGCACGCGGACAACATTTGCCGCAGGAATAAGACGTTCTTCGGCATAACCGCCTAAGGGTCCGTTGCCATAACACACCCGGTCTCCCACCTTTAGGTCCTTGACGCCGGGACCAATGGCATCGATACGGCCTACACCCTCCAGACCGGGAATAAACGAGTCTGATGTTATTGGGGATACACCAGCCTTGGTGTTGTAAAGACCTGTGCGGTGATACACGTCGATATAATTGACGCCGATCGCGGTTTGGCGAATTCGAATTTCGCCCGCGCCCGGATCACCGACACTAATGGTTTCAAGCTTTAGAACTTCTGGCCCGCCAGTTTCGCGAACGACAATTGCTTTGGCCACGTATTCTCCCCTTGTTCGCTATTCCGCGCTGAAGGCTTCGCAACCCTCCAATGTCAAAAGCGCCGTTTTTGTTTGAAGACCGCCATCGCCGGAATAACCCCCTAATCCGCCATTGGCCGCAACGACCCTGTGGCATGGGATCAAAATCGGAATGGGATTTCGTCCACATGCGCCGCCAACGGCCCGTGCACTCGACTTAAGCCGTTTGGCGATATCAGCATAAGTGCGAACCTTGCCGTATGGAATCTCGTTCATCTGAGACCATACGTTTTCTTGGAACTGCGTGCCCATTGGTCCCAACGGCAAATTGAATTCCTTCAACCTGCCGTCGAAATACTCATTGAGCTGACGAATGGCTTCTTTGAGTACGGGCGTTTTTTCCTGATCCCGACCCCAGCCCCAATCGAGAGAGACAATAACGCCGTTCTCTTCGCTTACGCTGAGATCGCCAACGGGGGAGTGCATCGACAACTGGGGCATGGATTAATCAGTCAAAGTCTGGCGCAAACCATCCAAGGTAGTTTGCGGTGGTGAACAAGTTGGCCCGTGACATACGTATACCGTCGCGTTTCCATTGGGGGCCTTTTTGCCTTTTGCCGGGTGGACGTCGGGCAAATGATCGCTCTGATCTACGGTTTCGAATACTAAATTCGGTATCGATGTTTTGGAAACTTCGTTGATTAAAAATTGCGTGTCGGACTTTGAACGCTGACCAACGACAACAACTTGCACAGCTTGTTCCAGAAGTTCAAACGCGTTCAGCAAGGTTGCGCCGTGAGGGAAACTTTTGACGGCATCTACTTCCAATGCCTGTAAAGCATTTATGGCGCGTGCTCGATAATCCATTCGTCCGGTGAGGTAAAACAATCGTGCCAATGCAAAAACCATACATCCGTTTCCGGACGGTACGGCGTTATCGTTCGCGCTTTTCGTTCGAACGATAAGGTCCTCTGCATCGCTAGACGTAAAAAAATAGCCGCCGTCTTCACTGTCCCAATAGAAGTCATTGGCAATGCTTACCCAGTTTTCAGCGTTGGCGATATATACGCGCTGTCCTGTTGCTGAAAACAAAGCGATAGCGGCATTCGCCATATTGGCATAGTCGTCGATCATCGCCGTCTTTTGAAGCCGGCCCTGGCAGAAGGAGTGACCAAGTCTTTTACGGCCGTCTTCGTCTGTCCACGTCATGGTCTCGTTGATGGCGTTAAAGACAGTTTGTGCAAGATCCAGCCAGTCGTCGCGCTGAAAAGCCATGGCGGCATTGGCAAGAGCTGCAACCGTGAGTCCATTCCAGTCAGCAAGGATTTTGTTATCGCGTCCAGGCGGAGTGCGCTTCGCGCGCGCGTCGAACAATTTCTTACGGCATTCACGCAATCGGATTAAGTCATGCTCCGTGAGCGTATCGTATGCGTGTGCCGAACGATTTAGGATCGTCTTTTCTTCCCAGTTTCCGTCTTCGGTGACATCATAGACGGCCTTAAAAAAATCGGCATCTACCGCAAGAATCCGATCTATTTCACCGGCATCCCAAACGTAGAACTTACCTTCCTCACCTTCAGAGTCCGCGTCGAACGCGGCGGTAAACGCACCGTTTTCACCAATCATTTCACGCTGAAGCCAATCGATCGTTTCTGCAATACGCTCCTCGAACAGCGCACTTTTTTCATGCTGCCAGACCAACGTAAGCAGGTTGATGAGCTGGGCATTGTCGTAAAGCATTTTTTCGAAGTGTGGTGCGAGCCATTCGCGATCCGTGGAGTAACGAGCAAAGCCGCCGCCAAGATGATCGTAGATGCCGCCTTGGCATATCTGCGTGAGAGTTACGATTACCGCGTTTCGAAACTTTTCGTCTTTGGTGCGCATATACGCGCGCCATAAGAACTCAAATGCAAACGGCATCGGAAACTTCGGCGCGCTGTTCATGCCGCCGGCAATCGGGTCCAAGTAATCAAGCAATCGCCCCGCCGCATCGTCGAGCAGCGACATGGACAAACCATCTTTCAGCCGTTCGGCTGTGTGGTCGCCTATAGCTCGGTGAAGCGCCTCTGATTGTTCGGCAACGTCATCCGCTTTCTCCAACCAAATTCGGCTAATTTGCGAGAGCACCTCGGCAAATTCTGGCCGGCCATAGGCAGCGCCTTTTGGAAAGTAGGTGCCGCCCCAAAACGGACGCCCATCGGGATTGAGAAACATCGTCAACGGCCATCCACCGTGTTGGCCGGTCAGGGCAAGGGCCTTTTGGTATATGGTGTCCACGTCGGGACGCTCTTCTCGGTCGACTTTGACGTTGATGAACAGCTCATTCATCAGGGCGGCGACTTCAGCGTCCTCAAAGGACTCGTGGGCCATGACATGGCACCAATGGCAGGCGGAATACCCAACGGAAAGTAAGATCGGCTTGTTGAGCTTGCGGGACTCGGCAAAGGCTTCTTCACTCCAGGGCCACCAGTGCACCGGATTATCCTTGTGCTGCAGAAGATAGGGGCTTGTTTCCTCACCCAATCGATTGCGCCCGGAACTTTCCATTGTGGTCGTCAAATGCCTTGTCCATTCATCCCGTCCCGTGGACAGGTGTGTTGGGGAAGCCTAACCTTATGGCGGCGATCAGAGATATAATAATTCCTTGCTTTGGCGCCGTGACGTCGATGCCTAACATTTGGAGCGCACAATGAAAATTACGATCAACGTGTATTGCACACCGGAAGAAGCGCGCGCCTTTATGGGTTTGCCAGATGTGGCACCAATTCAAGACGCCATGATGGAAGAGATGAAGACGCGGATGCAAAAGGCAACCGCAGCGATGGACCCTGAAACCATGCTCAAGACGCTCTTTCCGCTTCAGTCAGAGGGGTTGGCGGATATGCAAAAAGCGTTCTGGTCTCAGTTCACGGGCAATAAAGACAACAAATAGAGATGACCGAAGATACGGTCTTTGCGCTGGCGTCCGCGCCTGGTCGGGCGGGTATAGCTGTCATTCGTTTGTCAGGCGGCGCGGCTGGGGATGCGCTTTCAGCTCTTGGTTGCGCGTTGCCGCCCCCGCGAAAAGCAATGCGCGCTGTTTTTCAAGACCCCGCCTCTGGTGCACGGCTGGATGACGGGCTGCTTATCTGGTTTCCGGGCCCGAACAGTTTCACCGGCGAGGACGTTGCTGAGCTTCATGTGCACGGCGGACGCGCGGTAATCGATAGCATTTTGGGCGCGCTCAACGGCATCGCCGGTCTCAGGCCGGCCGAGCCGGGAGAGTTTTCCCGCCGGGCGTTTGAGCACGACAAGATGGATTTGAACCAAGCCGAGGCACTGGCCGATCTCATCGACGCGGAGACCCGCGCCCAGCAGACCCAGGCCCTGCGTCAGATGGGGGGCGCACTCAAAGAGCTCTACGACGATTGGCGGTTGCGGCTTGTTCAGGCGCTCGCCCACTTGGAAGCGGTTATTGATTTTCCCGACGAAGATTTGCCGCCCGAAGTCGCCGACAATGTCTGGGAAGAGATTGCAGATTTGCAAAAAGAGATTGAGGCTCACCTCAACGACAATGGGCGCGGCGAGCGGATTAGGGGCGGCATTTCGGTGGCGATCATTGGTCCCCCGAACGCAGGAAAATCAAGCTTGCTCAATGCATTAGTTAAGCGCGACGCGGCCATTGTGTCGGACATGCCCGGGACCACCCGTGACGTGATCGATGTGCATCTCGATCTTGGTGGCTACGCCGTTCTGATCGCAGATACGGCGGGTCTTCGGGAGGCGGGCGATGCCATAGAAGATGAAGGCATAAAAAGAGCTCGTCGGCGCGCAGAACAGGCGGACTTGAAAATCGCGGTGTTCGATGGTGCGGCCTACCCCGCTCGGGATGAGGCGACGTTGGCGATGATCGATGCGAACACCATCAGTGTGATTAATAAATCCGATTTACTTCAAGCGCCTGAGCCGCCTGACACAGAAATACGAATTTCTGCGAAAACGGGCGCAGGCATGGATGCGCTTTTGGCACAATTGGAACAGCGCGTTGAAGCAATGTCCGATACCGGCTGCAGCGTCCCCCTGACCCGCGTCCGCCATCGCCGTGCGCTGCAGGAATGCTCGGACGCTCTGCAAAGATCTCTCACAGCTGAGCTGCCTGAGCTTGCCGCGGAGGACTTGCGGTTGGCTGGGCGGGCCTTGGGGCGCATTACGGGGCGTGTTGACGTCGAGGAAATCCTCGATGTTGTCTTTCGCGAGTTCTGTATCGGTAAATAATCGGCACGGCTGCGATTTGAGTGTGGCTTATCGGTTACGCCGTGATGAATCTTTGGGCGCGAACAACCTTAGCGATTGCGTCTTGGCACGCTGGTTGATATCAACCGCGCTCTAAACAGAGGAAGCGTTCTGACCATGATTAATTTTAAACACATAACCCTTGTCGCGATGCTGCGCCTGTACGGTTGGTCCGTACCGGGCATGGCGCGTGTGAAGGACTCATGGTGAAGCGGTTGTCTTTGAACTAAGAGACTTATGACAGCCCGGCTTTGCCGGGCTTTTTTATGTCCGGCTCGCCGGCGGCTGGTCCGGAGAGTTGATATGCGAAACGTTTATATTTCTGCCCTGCCTATTGTCATGGCCGCGATCTCGGCCATGCTGGCGATTGATTTGTATCTGCCTGCCATTCCCGACTTGCCGGAGGCGCTGAACGGAACGCCAGCAGAAGCGCAGTACTCGCTCGGTTCTTTCTTGGCGACGTTTGCCTTGGGGCAGTTGGTATTCGGCGCGCTCGGCGATCGTATGGACCGGCGGAAAATTTTATTCGCGGCTCTCTCGGGTTTTGCGGTGAGCTCTCTATTGTGCGCGCTGGCGACAACTATGTGGCAACTTATTGTCCTGCGCGCATTGCAGGGATTTGCCTCTGCTGCTGGCATGGCACTTGGGCCGCCGATATTGAGAGAACTCGCCGGCGGCATGGCTGTCGTGCGCTTAATGGGCGTGGTGGGTTCCATTCAATCTTTAGTGCCCGCGTTTGCACCGGTGGTCGGCGCATGGATGTTGAAATACGTCGGGTGGGAAGCCTTGTTTGTGGTTGTCGCGGTGATGGCGGCCCTAACGGTCGCGATGTTTTCGTTTATGCCGCCGCCGAAACGCGCAGAACATCACCGCCCGCTTGGGCACCCGTTGGCCGGATACGGCGCACTTATGAAATCGAAACGATACCTTGGCTATACCTTGAGTCATTCGTTTGCGATGGGTGCCTTGATCACATTTGTGATGTCGGCGCCGTACGTGATTACCGAGCACACAGGAGGAACGGTTGACGACTTCGCGATCATGCAGATTGTTTTGGTCTCGTGCTTCATTTTATCCGCCAACACGGCGAGTTCGGTCATCAGTCGGATCGGCGCTGACGCCACCATCGTTCTCGGATCTGCTCTTCAGGTAATCGGCGGAATATCGTTTGTCGCCGTGTGCTTATTTGCGGCTGAGCTGACACCGACCGTCATAGCGGTCAGCATGATGCCGATGAATCTGGGGCTGGGGCTGCGCGGTGGAGCCGGTTTTGCGCGCGTGATGGATATCATGCCGCAACATAGCGGAAGTGCGAGCGCGCTCATGGTGTTTCTATCGGCGGGTATTGGGTCCGTGGGAACACCGTTGGTCGCACCGTTCCTGCCGCTTGGGGCTTTGTCTCTCGCGCTTGCGGTGGCAGTGCAGGTGATACTTGCGTTTGCATTGCTGCCGCTGGCGGTGCGGACAAAAGGGCAGCCGGCTTCCGCGTGACTTAAATCCCGATTGGTTCGGGGCGCCTACCGCGATATAAGGGCGCCGTGAAACCAATCGGGAGTACCCGAGTGTCACGTTCCAAGAGCAATACTTATAATGTGATCGTTGTCGGCGGTGGGCACGCCGGCTGTGAAGCTGCGGCCGCGTCGGCGCGGGTTGGCGCGCGTACACTCTTGGTGACGCACAAAATCGAAACCATCGGACAGATGTCCTGCAATCCCGCGATAGGCGGATTGGCCAAGGGTCATCTTGTGAGGGAGATTGATGCGCTGGACGGGCTCATGGGCCGCGCCATCGATCGAGGCGGTATCCAGTTCCGCCTGCTCAACCGGTCGAAGGGTCCGGCAGTTCGTGGGCCGAGAGCGCAGGCGGATCGCAAACTCTATAAGGCAGCAATTCAGGATCTGCTCCAGGAACAGGACAACCTGGATATCCTAGAAGGCGGGATAGAAAACTTATCATTTAGTGAAGAAAAACAACATATTACAGGCGTTTTTCTTTCAAGCGGCGAGCACATCGGTGCTGCGGCGGTGGTGCTGACGACCGGTACCTTCCTCAATGGCCTGATCCATCGGGGCGAAGAAAGAATTCCTGCTGGGCGTGTCGGCGACGCCCCTGCACTTGGGTTATCTAATACACTGAAATCATTAGGGTTTTCATTAGGTCGCCTGAAGACAGGAACCCCGCCAAGACTCGATGGGCGAACCATTGATTGGGCGAGTCTGGAGATGCAGCCCGGCGATGATCCGCCGCTTCCGTTTTCATTTCTGACGGACAAGATTACGACGCCGCAGATTCAATGCGGGGTGACCTATACAAGCCCGGAAACACATAAAATCATCCTGGCCAATAAGAGCCGCGCGCCCATGTATAACGGGCAAATTCAAAGCGTTGGTCCACGCTACTGTCCGTCCATCGAAGACAAAGTGGTTAGATTTTCAGAGCGGGAGCGCCACCAGATATTCCTGGAGCCTGAAGGGCTGGATGATCACACGGTCTATCCGAATGGCATTTCGACGTCACTGCCCGAGGATGTACAGCTGGACATGCTCAAGACCATTGCTGGCCTTGAACGCGCTGAGATGCTCCAGGCCGGTTATGCCATTGAGTATGACTTTGTGGATCCGCGGGAGCTGTATCCATCTTTGCAGACGCGGAAAGTTTTCGGTCTGTATTTTGCCGGCCAAATTAACGGAACGACTGGCTATGAAGAGGCCGGGGCGCAGGGGCTTCTGGCCGGCGTCAACGCTGCGCGGCAGGTTTGTGGCCAGGAGCCAATGACCATTGATCGGGCAGAGGGATATATGGGTGTCATGGTTGACGACCTGACCACCTTGGGGACGATCGAACCATACCGCATGTTTACGTCGCGGGCCGAATATCGACTGCTTCTAAGGGCGGATAATGCCGATCAACGCCTCACGGACAAAGGTGATGCCGCAGGCTGCGTCAGCTCCCATAGGTCAAAGGTCTTCGCGGAGAAAAAGGCCGCACTGAGAGAGGCGCGCGATTATTTCAATTCGATAAGCCTTACGCCAAAGGAATGGGCGGACTACGGAATTCAGGTCAATCAAGATGGTGTAAGGCGTACGCCCCTGGACATTTTGGCTCTTCCAGGAATGGATATTGTAAGGCTATCGGGATTGATCCCGGGCTTTCCTAGTCTCCGCCCCGATGTTCTGGAGCAAATGGAAATCGAAGGCAAATATGCCGGATACGTAAGTCGACAAGCCGCTGATATTCGCGCATTCCGCAAGGATGAAGCCCTACGTCTTCCCCATGATCTTGATTACGATTTGATAGGTGGGCTCTCAGTGGAGGCGCGTCAGAAGCTCAAGACTTCGAAGCCGGGAACCTTAGGGGCTGCCGCGCGGATTCCAGGGGTTACACCAGCGGCGCTGACCGCGCTTTTGCGATACACCCGCAGATCCAAGGGCGCCGCAGATGCTGTCGCCGAGGCCAGCTAAGTCCACTGTTTCACGTGAAACAACCCATCCAATACGGTTACAGCGAATTTCAGCGAGACACTGGTGTTTCACGTGAAACACTGGACCAGTTTAAGATTTATGCTGATACCCTCCTAACCTGGAACAAGAAGATTAACCTCATCGGCGGCTCGACCGAGCAGGATATTTGGCACAGGCATTTTCTAGACTCAGCACAGATTTATCCCCTTATTTCACCTAATTCACAGAGCCTTATCGACATTGGCACGGGGGCTGGATTTCCAGGAATGGTACTTGCCCTGCTAGGCTGCGAAAATGTTCACTTGGTCGAGTCGGATCATAGAAAGTCAGCATTCCTGAGGGAAGCGGCCCGACTTTCCGGAGCAAATGTCAAAATCCACACTGTGCGAATGGAGGAAATATCGCCTTTCCCGGTATCCACAATAACCGCGCGCGCAGTCGCTTCCATCAATGATTTGTTGGGCTTAGCAGAGCCCTTTCTCACTTCGGATGTTCTGTGCGTATTTCTAAAGGGACGAAATGTAGAGGTGGAATTGACCGAAGCACACAATATATGGGAAACTGAGGTATCCAGACGGCCAAGCCGTACGGACCCTGATTCCACCGTGGTGTGTATGCGTGAGGTGCGTCGTGTCAAATCAAGTCGATCTTGAGTCTGCTGTCATTAAAGAAATGGCGAATGGCAAACGCCCCCGTGTTCTAGCCATTTCCAACCAGAAAGGTGGAGTCGGCAAGACGACCACAGCCGTCAACCTGGCGACGGCCATGGCCGCCATACACAAGCGAGTTCTAATCATCGACCTGGATCCCCAAGGGAACGCTTCGACGAGCCTTGGTATTGATAAAAAGCATCGTGAGGTGAACACCTATCACCTGCTCTTAGGTGATGCGGAGCTTAATGACGCTGTTGTGCATACGGCCGTTCCGGACCTGAGCGCGATACCTTCAGGCGTTGATCTGGCGGGGGCTGAACTTGAGCTTATTGACGTCGAGAATCGTCACGCACGACTGAAGAAAGCGTTGGAAAAACAAGGAGATGAGTGGGACTTTATTCTCATCGACTGCCCGCCTTCATTGGGCTTGCTGACCTTAAACGCTCTTGTTGCTGCGGACGCAGTCATGGTGCCCTTGCAGGCCGAATTCCTGGCCCTCGAAGGCATAAGCCAGTTGGTGCGCACAATCGAACGTGTGAAAAAATCATTCAATCCGACCCTAGAACTTCAAGGGATTGTGCTTACTATGGTTGATAAGCGCAACAATCTGTCGGAAATGGTGGAAAGTGACGTGCGTGAGTATTTTGGCGGCAAGGTTTACACCACCACAATTCCCCGCAACGTGCGTATCTCAGAAGCGCCGTCCCATGGTAAACCGGTTCTCCTTTATGACTTTCAGTCTAAAGGTGCCCGGGCCTATCTCGACCTGGCGGGTGAAGTCCTGAAGCGAGAGCAAGGCGCCGCTGCATGAACGCCGATACCCCAAAGCGGAAAAACCTCGGACGGGGGCTGAATGCTCTCTTCGGAGAGGATGACGACGCGCCCGCCGCCGTGGAACAACATGAAACACAGGGCGCTCCTTCCCCATCCTTGCCATCTGTATTGCCGTTAGATTTGCTAGCGCCGTCTCCCCTGCAGCCGCGGCGGCACTTTGATGCGGTGGCCCTGAGCGAGCTGGCATCGTCCATTGCCGAAAAAGGCGTTTTGCAACCTCTTTTGGTTCGGGCCAATGCAAACGTATCTGGTCACTATGAAATCATAGCCGGAGAGCGCCGCTGGCGAGCCGCGCAACAGGCAAGCGTTCACGAAGTTCCTGTTCACATCATTGAGCTCGACGACGCTGAAGTTCTTGAAGTTGCTCTTATCGAGAATCTTCAGCGCCAGGACCTCTCCCCGGTCGAAGAAGCGCGCGGTTATCGCCGATTGCTTGATGAGTTCGGCCATACCCAAGAAAAAGTCGCCGAAGCGGTCGGTAAAAGCCGGGCTCACATCGCAAACACAATGCGCCTGCTGTCTTTGCCCGGATCCGTTCTGGACATGATCGATGCCGGCGATTTGTCGGCTGGCCAGGCGCGCCCGCTTATTGGCTTGGCGAATGCTGAAAAACTAGCGCGTAAAATAGAAAAAGGCGGAATGAGTGCCCGCCAAGCCGAGCGCTTGGCAAAAGGATACGGCAGTCATCGTAAAACTCAGAGTCATCCGAAAGATGCCGACACGGCTGCATTGGAACAAAATCTTGAACAAGCCACAGGCTACAAGGTCAACATTTCCTTCAACGGAAAAGGTGGCACTGTAAGTATTGCCTACGGAAGTCTTGAACAACTCGACGACATCGTGCGGCGTCTTTCAAGCGGAGGGCGTGGGAAAGTGAAAGCGTCGGAACCTGCCGAACAGTTTCCCGAAGATGAGATGGCGCAAACTAGCAGCGATCATCAATCAGTTTATGCCGACCCCTCGGCGGAAGATGTCGGGTCCGACGGCGCCATGACTCATGGCTTCGGAGAAAACGCCCAATCATCAGAGCCGAGCGAGCCTTTCCCCGAAGATGATATGCAAGATGCGAGCAATGACCATCAGTCACCTTATAACGATCCTGCTGCCGACGATGTCGGATCGGATGGTTCCATGACCCATAACTACGACAAAAGCTAATCGCAGATTAAATAACACCGGCGATCTGTTCGTATCCCCCATGCTTAACCAAGTTCCGTTTTATTTTCTCCGCCACGGAGAAACAGATTGGAATGCCCGTGGTGTTATGCAGGGCCAAACAGATATTGATTTAAGTGACATTGGGCGGCGTCAAGCAGAGGCCATTGCGCCCACCGTCGCATCGCTGCCCATTAAATCCATCTGCTGCAGTTCCTTGATCCGTGCGCGCCGGACGGCGGAAATCGTAAACGAAAACTCAAATCGCGAGATTTTTGAATTCGACGAATTAAGAGAATGCCGGTTCGGCATTTATGAGGGGAAACCAAGCAATGGCAGTTGGCGAGAAGAATGGGTTAAAGGAGGCGTTCTGCCAGACGGTGAGTCCTACCAAGAGTATCTGGATCGCGCACTCTCTGGACTAAACAAGGCCCTTTCCAAACCCGGGCCTGTTCTTGTCGTTGCGCACGGCGGTACATTTTGGACAATACAGCGTCATGCGCTGAAAGAAGACGCTGTTCGCATTCCAAACTGTGTTTTGTTTCAGCTTGAGCCGCCGTCAGCGTCCTATGGTCATTGGGCGGTACAACAAATTGCCGCGCCGTCCGGTCATCGGCTTATAATTGGCGAAGCTGCAAAAGCGAATTGACGGCTATCTGCGCCTTGCACTGCGCCCGACATTGGCAAGCTGAATTAAGGCTCGTTCAATGACCGCAGTCGCCGGCATATCCGTTGATTTGGCATTGAGCTCGGCATCCAAGAGGATTTCCAATCCCCTTGCAATGAGCGCCTCCGACCAACGGCTTGCTTGCGCCTGAAACCGGCGCTTGTGCTTGAAAAACACGGGCGGGCGCAAACCTGCCGTTGCCTGCTCGAGGTTTTTGCCATCCGATACCTTCCCACGTGTTTCATGAAGGCGCATGAAATGACGGGATACAGCCGTGAGAACGCTGATCGGGGAAACGGCTTCTTCAATCAATCGTCCGTACACGCGTTGCAAGGTTGCCTGATCGCCATCGCCCACCGCAAAAATCAAGTCATCCAGATTTAGTGCTGCATTGTCGCCGATGCAGGCCAATACATGTTCTTCCGTTATGACCTCACCAGCTGCCGAAGCTTCCGGTCCCATGTAAGTGACGAGTTTCTCGATTTCCCTGCGGCTAAGCCCGCGATCACCGCCTAAATGTTCGGTCAGCCAGTTTAATGCGTCCGGCGCGATTTTCAGGCCCGCGGCGCTCAAATCCTTGCGAATGATGGCTTCCAATGACTGCGCTTCGTCCGCATAACAAGGTAAAGCGGCCGCATCGTCCGATTTCTCAAAGGCCTGCCGCAATTTCGAGCGCGGCCCGAGGTCCCCACTTGCGACCAGCACCAACGCATCACCGACCGGATCGTCCAGAAACGTCGTGAATGCAGCAGCAGCTGTGTCTGAAACGTCCCTGATGCGTAGAACCCGCCGGCCGCCGGTCAAGGCTAGCGCGGCCGCCTCGTCCGGCAAACGGGCGGGGTCATCGCGCAACTGATCGCCGGAAAACTCGGCCACTCTAAATGGATCGTCCGTCGAACCGGCAACCGCTATAGTCAAAGTGTTTAAACGCTCGCGCACCAAGCCGGCGTCTGGTCCATAGATGAGAACCGCGCGGACGCCGCCATCCGGTTTTGCGGCAAAGGCATCTGCTCTGCTTGCCGGAATTTTCATGTGCGCAAACCGACAGAGATATCAGCGCGCATTCGTGGCGACATCCTGAACGTTCAATCGATCATTAAAATAGATCGCCAATCGCGTTTTGATTTGCATACCAATTTGTTGCACGGCGCGATCTTCGGCGTCCGCTTGCGATGCAACCGTTGCATATTGGTCGTCGAGGATGTTGTAGCTAACGATTGACTGGACCTGATCACCGAAAACCCGGTCACCATTCTCACGCAAATAAAACCGCGCGATTAAAATGTAATTTGCGCGCGAGCTCGTTGCATCGCGGCGAATGCCCAGTTCGTCAACGCGGCTGTCCAGAGCGACCTCCAGCTGGTAATCACCGCCCGGCACTTCCCCCCTCGGTTGAAGATGCTCGCGTAGCGCTTGGCGGAGTTTCATACCTTGTCTGTCGGACAAAGGCAGGATCGAGATCGTCGCCAGCGCTTGTGTGACCTGAGGTGAGGACGCCGCGCCATAGGTTCCATAAAGAGGGCGGAATCCGCAGCCGCTAAGGCTCAGCACCACAGCAAAAGTCACCGTTAACAGGAATGGGAAATGAAGCGTCTTCATCACACCTAGTCCTTTAGCACGATCTATGCAGCGACGATATTGACGATCTTCTTAGGCACGACGATGACCTTGCGCGGCGGCTTATCGCCCAGCAGTTTTTGCACCGTCGGCAGAGCCAGGGCTTCGCTTTCGCATGTGTCCTTGTCGGCCCCGGCTTGTACTGTAATGGTGCCGCGCAATTTGCCGTTGACCTGCACCGCCATGGTAATGCTGTCTTCTTCGAGCATGGACGGATCGAACGCCGGCCAGGGCGATTCCGCCAAAATTGCGGTTTCACCAAGGGTGTGCCAGATCTCCTCGGCGATGTGCGGCATCAGCGGATTGACGAGCTGTGCAATCGTCTTGATCCCGAAGCGAAATGCCGCATCGGCACCGGCTGCCGAGCGATCCATATTCGCAATGCTGTTTGTAAGTTCACGAATGCGCGCGACGGACGAGTTGAAGCGAAATTTCTCGATATCGTCGGCGACGGTCGCAATGGTGCGGTGAATCTGCCTGACGATCGTTTCGACAGATGCACCAACTTTTTCCGGTACCGCTGTCTCCTGTATGCCTTTGGCATCAACAGCCAAACGCCACAAGCGATTCAAAAATCGCCACGCGCCCTCAATACCGGCTTCGGTCCATTCCAAATCCCGCTCGGGTGGCGAATCAGAGAGCATAAACAAGCGCGCGGCGTCCGCGCCGTAGGTTTCAATGATATGTTGGGGATCGACGGTGTTCTTTTTCGACTTGGACATTTTTTCCGAGCGTCCAACCGTCACCGCCTCTCCATCGGAAATGCGCACGGCCTTATCGCCGTCTTTGCGCACATCGCCTGGTTCCGCCCACGCCCCGGACGCCGTGCGGTAGGTTTCATGGCAGACCATCCCTTGAGTGAACATGCCGTCGAACGGCTCTTTCAAATCGAGATAGCCGCAATCGGAAATGGCGCGCATGAAGAAGCGCGAATACAGCAAGTGCAAAATCGCGTGCTCAACTCCGCCAATGTACTGATCGACAGGCAGCCACTTCATGGCCGTATCTTTGTCGAATGGCCTATCTTCCACATGAGGAGAACAGAACCGCGCGAAGTACCAGGACGATTCAAAAAATGTGTCGAAGGTATCCGTTTCACGCAGCGCCGGTTTCCCGCACGAAGGGCAAGGCACATTGCGCCAGGTCGGATGACGGTCGAGTGGATTACCCGGTTTGTCGAAGCTCACGTCCTCAGGCAATTTCACCGGCAGGTCCTCGTCGGGCACCGGCACCGGTCCACAGCTTACGCAGTGAATGATCGGGATCGGACAGCCCCAGTATCTTTGGCGCGAGACTCCCCAATCGCGCAGGCGGAATTGCACGGTGCCTTTGCCGCAGCCGAGAGCTT
>Ga0181593_10000066_pt1 | contig 73652 bp, 86 predicted proteins | sample 071ome_19_FD_133756 | JGI IMG/M metagenome (GOLD analysis project Ga0181593, IMG submission 133756) | Coastal salt marsh microbial communities from the Groves Creek Marsh, Skidaway Island, Georgia - 071413AT metaG (megahit assembly) | ecosystem: Environmental > Aquatic > Marine > Intertidal... | reverse complement strand
GATGGTTATGCCTGGCGATAACATCAAGATGGTTGTTGACCTGATTGCACCTATCGCCATGGATGAGGGTCTTCGCTTCGCTATCCGCGAAGGTGGTCGTACCGTCGGCGCCGGCGTTGTATCAAAGATTATTGAATAAATCTTGAGCGAAGCCCTAAAAAGCCAGGATTTGGTTTCCAAATCCTGGCTTTTTTTGTCCCTGGCTCGATAGGGACGCAGTGGCTGCGAACTTGCGGCTCTGCGTTGAAAGCGCTTTTCGAACGGGTCACATACTTCTTGTATGCTCCCCGCTCAAAAACCACTTTCGCCTTGATCCGCAAGTCCTCGCGCGCTGCTCGAGTTGTCACCGCCCTGATGGTCTTGAGAAAGATTTCGGCTCGGGTCATCGCCGCGCTGGTGGTTTCAAAAAGTAGTTGTCACCGCATTGGTGGGTTGGAGCGGTATTGGCGAATTGGGGTCTGGAGTCGTTTGTGTCACTGGATCCGTCGGGTCGGTAGGCAGAGTATTCACGGTTGGCCCGAAAGCCCGAGTACAGGCTGTCATCTGACAGATAGCGCTGTATTGAGGCAATTTAGGTTTAAATTAAGCGCAAATACCCCTCATTTGTAGTGGGAATTTGTAAAAAAACTACACGGGAATCTGTGTCACTGCGGGATGCCGTGAGGCCAGTAAAAAAGGGGCCTGAGGCAGTATATTTCCTTGACAGAGGCAGGTCGTCCCTTTAGAATTCGGTCTCTTTTTTCGGCGCTGGATAACGAGCACCGGGAAATGTGCGGTAAGCAATTAATTTTAAAAGAAATTTTTTGGAGTTTTCAGTAGATGCAAAATCAGCGAATCAGGATACGCCTTAAGGCTTTCGATCATCGACTGATTGATCAATCTACCCAGGAAATCGTAGATACCGCCAAGCGCACCGGAGCTCAGGTCAAAGGCCCGATTCCGTTGCCTACGAATAAAGAGCGATTTACAGTGCTGATCTCGCCTCATGTCAATAAAGACGCCAGAGACCAGTACGAAATCCGCACCCACAAGCGACTACTTGATATCGTCGAGCCGACAGACAAGACAGTCGATGCACTGATGAAGCTGGATTTGGCAGCGGGTGTGGAAGTACAAATCAGCCTGGGTTAATTAGCCGGCTGACAATAACAAACAAACCAGGCAACGAGTCATCAGTCCTCTTTGCCCTTGTTACAAGTTTTGGAGCACTGACAAATCATAGTTCCCCCTGGCGGGAACCACTTTGTGTAATGCGTCAGCAGCCATAGCGGGTTAGAGCCCCGTACACGATGAGGTCTATATAAAATGTCGATTGGATTAGTCGGTCGAAAAAGCGGCATGACCCGCATTTTCACTGAAGAAGGTTTATCTGTCCCCGTGACGGTTGTCGAAGTACAGCCTAATCGAATTACGCAGATTAAAACTGTTGATACTGATGGCTACAGTGCTATTCAGGTGACCACTGGTGCCCGTAAGGTGTCACGTGTCACTAAATCTATGGCAGGTCATTTTGCAAAAGCCAAAACTGAAGCAGGCACAGGTCTGTGGGAATTCCGTACCGAAGAACTTGAAGAACTCGAACTGGGTGGAGAGCTCAAAGTAGATCGCTTTGAGGTTGGCCAGAAAGTTGACGTAACTGGCACTTCAAAAGGTAAAGGCTTCCAGGGTGGCGTGAAGCGCCATAATTTTCATATGCAGGATGCCACTCACGGTAACTCACTTTCTCACCGTGCCCCCGGCTCTATTGGTCAGTGTCAAACTCCAGGCCGTGTATTTAAAGGTAAGAAAATGGCAGGCCAGATGGGTAACGAAAGACAAACTACCCAGTCACTCGAAGTAATTAAAATAGATCTAGATAACAATCTCATTCTTATAAAAGGTGCACTTCCAGGTGCTACCGGTTCCAACGTCATAGTCCGTCCAGCAATTAAAACCAGGGGTAAGTAAGCATGGAATTAAGCCTTGCACTGCCCGGTAACAAGACGGGCAAAGAAACAGTATCAATCAGCGACGAATCCTTTAGCCGCGAATACAACGAGCCTCTGGTACACCAGACTGTTGTAACTTACATGGCTGGCACGCGTCAGGGCACAGTCCAGCAAAAGACTCGCTCAGAAGTACGTGGTGGTGGTCGCAAACCATGGCGTCAGAAAGGCACAGGTCGGGCCCGTGCCGGTACTATCCGCAGCCCAATCTGGCGCAGCGGTGGTGTGACATTTGCCGCCCGTCCCCAGGACCACAGCAAAAAACTCAACAAGAAAATGTACCGCGGTGCAATGCAGTGCATTCTGTCTGAATTGATTCGACAGGATCGTCTTGTCGTGGTGAATGAGTTTGCTGTTGAGTCACACAAGACCAAGACGCTGATAGGCAAACTGAACGAATTTGATCTGCAAAACGTGCTTATCGTGACAGACGAAGTCGATAAGAATTTGTATCTGGCTGCGCGCAATCTGCATGAAGTAGATGTGCTGGATGCCAATGGGCTTGATCCAGTTAGCCTGATCGGTTTCGAGAAAGTTCTCATCACAGTATCAGCATTAAAGAAAGTTGAGGAGTTGCTGTCATGAACCCGGAACGTTTATACACAGTTATCCTCGGCCCACACGTGTCAGAGAAATCGACAATCCTGACCGAGGAAAGTAATCAGTACACTTTCAAGGTGACTAGAGATGCAACCAAGCCTGAAATCAAGGCGGCGGTTGAGTCCATCTTTGATGTGACCGTGGAAGAATTGCAAGTTCTGAACGTGAAAGGCAAATCCAAGCGCAGCGCGCGTGGCATTACCCGCAAGCGTCCAGATTGGAAGAAAGCATATATTCGACTTCAGGCGGGTCAGGAAATTGACTTCGCGGATCTCGGGTAAAGGAGAAAGTCATGCCAGTAGTTAAAAGTAAACCGACTTCTCCAGGCCGCCGTTTTGTCGTCAAGGTTGTAAACCCTGACCTGCACAAAGGGGCTCCTTATGAGCCACTGACTGCAGTCAAGAACAAGACCGGCGGACGAAACAATAAAGGCCGTATCACTCGTCGACATGCCGGCGGTGGTCACAAGCAGAAGTATCGGATTATTGATTTTCGTCGCAATAAGGACGGAATCGAAGCCAAGGTAGAGCGTCTTGAGTACGATCCCAACCGCTCCGCCAACATCGCACTGTTGCTGTACGCCGATGGTGAGCGCCGCTATATCATCGCGCCCGCCAAGATTCAGGCTGGTGACGTGCTTATGTCAGGTGAGGATGCAGCTATCAAGCAGGGCAACTGCCTGCCGCTGCGTAATATCCCTCTGGGTAGCACGCTGCATTGTATTGAGATGAAGCCGGGCAAGGGTGCTCAACTTGCGCGCAGTGCTGGCACATCAGTTCAGCTGGTTGCCCGTGAGGGTGAGTACGCCACTCTGCGTTTGCGCTCGGGTGAAATGAGAAAAGTATTGAGCGAATGCCGCGCGACGCTGGGTGAAGTATCCAATTCGGAACATTCACTGCGCTCGCTCGGTAAGGCTGGCGCAAGTCGCTGGCGTGGAATTCGCCCTACGGTTCGTGGTGTTGCCATGAACCCGGTAGATCACCCACATGGTGGTGGTGAAGGTCGTACTTCGGGCGGTCGTCATCCGGTTTCACCTTGGGGTACCAAGACCAAAGGTTATAAGACCCGAACTAATAAGCGCACGGACAACATGATTGTTCGACGTCGTAAGTCAAGCCGATCAGGCAAGTGATAGAGGAATAGATTCGTGACACGTTCACTTAAAAAAGGTCCATTCATCGATCTTCATTTGATGAAGAAAGTGCAGACCGCCGTTGATAAAAACGACAAGCGTCCAATCAAGACATGGTCGCGTCGTTCTATGATCTCTCCGGACATGATCGGTCTGACTATTGCTGTCCACAATGGACGTCAACATGTTCCAGTCTTCGTCAACGAAGATATGGTAGGCCACAAACTGGGTGAATTTGCAGTAACTCGCACTTACCGCGGTCATATGGGCGATAAGAAAGCACGTTAAGGGGAACTGAGATGGAAGTTACAGCAAGATTAAAAGGCGCAAGACTCAGTGCACAAAAGGCGCGACTGGTTGCAGACCAGGTGCGTGGCAAAGGCGTTGAAGAAGCCTTACAAATTTTGTCTTTCAGCCCCAAGAAAGGTGCTGGAATTATCAAGAAAGTTTTGAACTCTGCAATCGCCAACGCTGAACACAATGAAGGCGCCGATGTAGATGAATTGAAAGTCTCAACAATATTTGTTGATGAAGGCATGACAATGAAACGATTGATGCCGCGTGCGAAGGGTCGAGCAGACCGTATTCTCAAGCGCTCATGTCACATCACTATTAAGGTCGCTGATAGCTAGGAGTATCGGATGGGTCAAAAAGTACATCCAACTGGGATTCGACTCGGTATTGTCAAGAAGCATACCTCTACCTGGTTTGCTGAAGGCAGAGAGTATGCAGATAACCTGCTTGCGGATCTCGAGATTCGAGACTACGTGAGGAAGAAGTTATCCAATGCTTCGGTTTCGCGTGTCGAAATTGAGCGACCAGCCCAAACTGCGAAGATCACAATCTATACCGCGCGACCAGGTATCGTGATTGGCAAGAAGGGTGAAGATGTAGAAAAACTGCGCGGTGTACTCACACAGAAAATGGGTATACCCGTACAGATCAACATCGAAGAGGTGCGTAAGCCGGATCTGGATGCGCAACTGGTAGCTGACAGTGTATCCCAGCAGTTGGAGCGCAGGGTGATGTTTCGCCGCGCCATGAAGAGAGCAGTACAAAATGCCATGCGCCAGGGCGCCGAAGGCATCAAGGTACAGGTTGGCGGTCGTCTGGGCGGTGCGGAAATTGCGCGCTCTGAATGGTATCGCGAAGGTCGTGTACCTCTGCACACGTTACGTGCGGATATTGATTATGCAACATCCGAGGCCAGCACTACCTACGGAATTATTGGTGTGAAGGTCTGGATATTTAAGGGTGAGATTTTGGATCTTGACGAGGCCATCGTGCCGACTCAGAAACAATCCAACTAGAGGTAGAACAAGGTGTTACAACCGAAGCGAACAAAATACCGCAAGATGATGAAGGGCCGTAACCGTGGCCTGTCACATCGTGGTAGCAACGTAGATTTTGGTGAGTACGGGCTTAAGGCTGTATCACGCGGGCGACTGACTGCACGACAAATCGAAGCAGCGCGTCGTGCGATGACTCGCCATGTTAAACGTGGTGGCAAGATCTGGATCAGGGTTTTCCCTGACAAGCCCATCACCCAGAAGCCACTGGAAGTTCGCCAGGGTAAAGGTAAGGGTAGTGTTGAGTATTGGGTAGCCCAGATTCAGCCAGGTCGCATTATGTTTGAAATGGAAGGCGTTTCAGAAGAGCTGGCGCGCGAAGCGTTTCAACTGGCTTCTGCCAAACTGCCTTTCGAAACCACATTCGTGAAGCGGACGGTGATGTAATGAAAGCCAGTGAACTTCGAGACAAGAGTATTGAAGAGCTGCAGACGCAATTAGCTGAACTGTACAAAGATCAGTTCAACTACCGCATGCAGCAGGGTACCGGACAATTGGGCCAGACTCATATGGTGAGTGCTGTGCGCAAAGATATTGCCCGTGTAAAAACCATTATCAATGAAAAACAGGCGAGCGATAGCTAACGATGGCCGAGACTGATACCCAAGAAAACATGGCTCGTACCGCAACCGGTCGAGTGATAAGCAACAAGATGAATCAAACCATAGTGGTTTTGGTTGAGCGTCGAGTTACGCACCCGGTCTACGGCAAGATCATTAAACGATCTACCAAGATTCATGTGCATGATGCGAACAATGATTGTTTGCCCGGTGACGAAGTCACTATAAAAGAAGTACGCCCCATTTCGAAAACCAAGTCCTGGTCACTGGTTTCGATCGATGAAAGGGCAACACAGGTTTAATTAAGTTTTAGTCTGCATTCCTTTAAGGAGTGCATGATGGAGTGAATCGATGATTCAAGTGCAATCATACTTAGACGTCGCGGATAACAGCGGTGCAAGACGCGTTATGTGCATCAAGGTGTTGGGTGGATCCCACCGCCGTTATGCCCGTATTGGCGACATAATCAAGGTTACCGTCAAGGAAGCGATTCCGCGCGGTAAGGTGAAGAAAGGACAGGTTCTCACTGCACTCGTCGTACGCACCAAGAAAGGTGTGCGTCGCGGTGATGGTTCATTGATTCGTTTTGACGATAACGCAGCAATTTTGTTGAACGCTCAGAATGCTCCGATTGGTACCCGTGTGTTTGGTCCGGTTACTCGTGAGCTACGCAACGAGAAATTCATGCGAATTATCTCGCTTGCTCCTGAAGTTCTATAAGGCGAGCAGGAATTAGAGAGATAGAGCAATGCGCAAACTGAAACGAGAAGATGAAGTGATTGTTATCACTGGTAAAGACAAAGGTAAACGCGGAACTATTTCTCGTCTGCTGAATAATGACAGGGTTATTGTGGCTGGGGTAAATATGGTTAAGCGCCATACCAAGCCAAACCCGAATCTGGGTCAAGCCGGAGGAATCGTTGAAAAAGAAGCTGCCATTCATATTTCGAATGTGGCTATTTTTAATCCGGAAACCAATGCAGCGGATCGAGTAAGTATTAAAGAGCTTGAAGATGGTATGAAAAAACGCGTCTTCAAATCAAATGGTCAGGAAATAGATTAAGTGGTAGGTCGCCAATCATGGCTCAGCTAAAAGAATACTATGTAAAAGAAGTCGTACCGGCGTTAACCAAGCAGTTTGGTTACGATAATCCGATGCGTGTGCCCAAAATAACCAAAATCGTACTGAATATGGGTCTGGGTGAGGCAGTGGCCGACAAGAAAGTATTGGAAGCCGCTACCGCCGATCTGGAAATGATCAGCGGTCAAAAAGTTGTCGTCACCAAGGCACGCAAGAGTATTGCGGGCTTCAAGATTCGCGATGGCTGGCCAATTGGTGCAAAAGTTACGTTGCGCGGTGCGCGTATGTATGAGTTTCTGGATCGCCTGGTAAGCATCGCTATACCACGTATCCGTGACTTTCGCGGACTGAGCCCCAAGTCTTTTGATGGGCGTGGCAATTTCGCCATGGGTGTAACCGAGCAGATTATTTTTCCTGAAATCGAATATGACAAGATCGATAAGCTGCGTGGACTTGATATAACTATTGCTACGACAGCGGAAACGGATGAAGAAGGACGCGCACTGCTAACCGCCATGCGCTTTCCATTCCGTGGTGTACAGCCAGCACAGAATGAGAAGAGTGCCGAACCGGCTGAGCCAGTAGAGGAAAAACAGGAAGCAGCCGCTGAGGTTGCACCAGTAGAATCAGAGCAAGCTGCTGCGGCAGATGCACCTGCTGCAGATGAAGCAGCGGAAGAGAAAAAGGAGTCTTGATATGGCTAAAACTTCGATGATAGCCAGAGAAAACAAGCGTGCCAAAACGGTTGAGCGTTATGCAAAGAAACGCGCCGCATTGAAAGCAGTAATGCGTGACGTAAAAGCATCCGACGAAGAAAAGTGGGAAGCCCAGGTTAAATTGCAGAAGTTACCGCGTGATGCCAACCCAATTCGTCAACAGAACCGTTGTCGGTTGACTGGTCGCCCTCATGGTGTTTATCGCAAGTTTGGTCTGTGTCGAAATAAATTACGTGAAGCGGCAATGCGAGGCGACGTGCCTGGCTTGACCAAGGCTAGTTGGTAAGCGGGAGAATATCTATGAGCATGTCTGATCCAATTGCCGATTTCCTGACTCGCATTCGCAATGCACAAATGGCGAAGATGCCTACTGTCACTAGCCCCTCATCCAAGATCAAGGTGGCTATTAGCGAAGTACTTGAGAGCGAAGGTTTTATCGCTGGTTTCAAGGTGGGTGAAGAAGAAGGTAAAGCAGTAATTAGCGTGGACCTGAAGTATTACAACGGTGCGCCAGTGATCGAAGAGATCAAGCGGGTGAGCCGTCCCGGACTGCGCAACTATAAAGGTAAGGAAGACATTCCTGAGAACCGTAGAGGTTTGGGAATTTCTATCCTGTCAACGAATAAAGGTCTGATGACCGACAAGCAGGCTGTTGCAGCAGGCATCGGTGGCGAAGTGCTTTGCACTGTTTTCTAAACAGCAGCACTACTAAAGAGAAGATTGAATTATGTCCAGAGTAGCAAATGCCCCGGTAACACTACCTAAAGGCGTTGAAACAGATCTGACTGGGTCCGAGATTTCGGTCAAGGGCAGCAAGGGATCTTTGCAATTAACATTGCACGCCCTGGTTGGTGTCGCCCAGGAAGGTGAAGAATTGAAAATCTCTGCCAAAGATGAGTCTCGCGAGGCGCGAGCAATGGCTGGGACATTCCGTTCGCTGATCAACAATATGGTAGTTGGTGTAAGTGAAGGTTTTGAAAAGCGCCTGGAACTGCAAGGTGTTGGTTACCGTGCCAAGGCGCAGGGTAAAACGGTTAACCTGACAGTAGGTTATTCGCACCCCATCGACTATCAATTGCCGGAAGGCATAACTGTGGATACACCTTCGCAGACTGAAATTGTGATTACTGGCGCCAGCAAGCAGTTGGTAGGTCAGGTTGCAGCAGAAATTCGTGAGTTTCGACCACCCGAGCCTTACAAGGGCAAGGGTATTCGCTACACAAACGAGCGTGTGTACAGAAAAGAAGCGAAGAAGAAATAAGGTTTAAACGATGAACGTTAAGAAAATCTCTCGCTTACGGCGAGCAAAACGAACAAGGGCAAAGATTCATGAATTACGCATGAATCGTCTGTGTGTATTTCGCTCACCGCGACATATCTATGCGCAGATAATTTCGCCCACTGGTAATGAGATTCTCGCCAGCGCTTCTACTGTAGAGAAAGAAGCCAAGAGTGGCCCCACAGGTAATGTGGACGCTGCCAGTAAAGTTGGCAAATTGATCGCTGAGCGTGCCAAGGCCGCCGGTATCGAGAAGGTCGCATTCGACCGCTCCGGTTATGCCTATCACGGGCGTGTCAAAGCATTGGCTGAAGGGGCGCGTGAAGGCGGCCTGGAATTCTAAAGTAAGGACAAAACGGGTTTAGCAATATGGCATTTAATGACGAGCCAAGAAAGAACGAAGAAGGCCTGCAGGAAAAACTGATTCAGGTTAATCGTGTAGCCAAAGTAGTGAAGGGTGGCCGTATTTTCGGTTTTACTGCCCTCTGCGGAGTTGGCGATGGCAATGGCCGAGTTGGGTTTGGACGTGGTAAAGCGCGCGAAGTGCCTCTGGCAATTCAGAAAGCCATGGAATCTGCTCGTCGCAACATGATTACAGTAAACCTGGATGGTCACACATTGCAGTACCCTATTAAGGCGCGTCACGGTGCTTCAAAGGTTTATATGCAGCCAGCCTCAGAAGGTACTGGTGTAATTGCAGGTGGTGCTATGCGCGCCATCCTGGAACTGGCAGGTGTACAGAACGTACTGGCCAAGTGTTATGGGTCGACCAATCCGGTAAACGTTGTGCGAGCTACGTTTAAAGGGTTGCGTGATATGCGAGCGCCTGACGAGATTGCAGCCAAGCGTGGTAAAGCATTAGAGGAAATCACCGGCTAGAGCCCGGTTCTCCAATAGTCGCCACGGCGGCAATATTAACGATTAGAGAGTAGTTTTACAGAGATGGCAAAGTCTAAGAAAACAGTCAAGGTTACTCTGGTGCGCAGCCCGATTGGCACTATAGACAAACATCGCGTGTGCCTTAAAGGTTTGGGCCTGCGACGTATGCATCAGACCGTCGAGCTGGAAGATACGCCAGCGGTGCGCGGTTTGATTAATAAAGTGAATTACATGCTGGCCATCGAGGCAGAGGGGTAGACATGCGACTTAACGAATTAGCACCAGCACCCGGTAGTACGAAGGCGCGTAAACGCGTAGGTCGTGGTATTGGTAGTGGCTTGGGAAAAACCAGCGGTAAAGGCCACAAGGGACAGAAAGCCCGCAGTGGCGGTAGCGTTAAGCCAGGTTTTGAAGGCGGTCAAATGCCTTTGCAGATGCGCCTGCCCAAATTCGGTTTCTCTTCGCGTATTGGGCGGTCAACTGCCCAGATTCGCACTTCGGAACTGAACGGTATTGAGGCCGATGTGGTTGATCTGGCTGCACTGCGTGCAGCAGGTTTGATCAAAACTGACATTAAGCGTGCCAAGGTAATGCTGTCTGGCGAAGTGACAAAGAAACTCACTTTGCAGGGCATTGGCGCGACCAAGGGAGCCAAAGCAGCGATTGAAGCCGCAGGTGGTTCCGTTGAAGAACTCGTTGTTAAGCCCAAGGCTAAATATACGAAGAAAACACCTGCGAAAGACAAGGGAAGCGATAAGTAACAATTGCTGCTGGCCAGACCCACAGAAGCAAACGGAACTAGTATTTAAAGATGGCAAACAAACCAAACATTAATCCAGAGAACATCGGCGCCGGCCTCGGCGAGCTGAAGTCACGCCTGCTGTTTCTGTTGTTTGCACTGTTCGTATACCGCATTGGTACACATATTCCGGTTCCTGGCATCGATCCGATGCAGTTGCAGGCATTCTTTGACCAGAATGAAGGCACATTTGCCGGTATGTTCAATATGTTTACCGGTGGCGCATTGGAGCGTATGAGCATCGTAGCGCTGGGCATCATGCCTTACATCTCGGCATCGATCATCATGCAGCTACTGACGGCAGTAAGCCCGCAGCTCGACCAGCTCAAGAAAGAAGGTGAGTCTGGCCGTCGCAAGATTACCCAGTACACGCGTTATGGCGCGCTGTTGCTGGCGCTGGTACAGGGTACCGGCATGGCAGTCGGTTTGTTGCAGCCCATGGCCTATGCGCCTGGCTTGGCTTTCACTCTGACAGCAATTATTTCACTGGTCACCGGTGCCATGTTCATGATGTGGCTGGGTGAGCAGATTACAGAAAAAGGTATAGGCAACGGCATCTCGATGTTGATATTTGCCGGTATTGTGGCCGGGTTTCCGGCGGCCATTGGCACTTCACTGACCCAGGCTTACGAGGGTCAGATCAATGGTGTGTGGTTGCTGGTAGTAGGCATGATTGCAATCGCTGTGGTTGCCTGCATCGTTTATGTGGAGCGCGCCCAGCGTCGCATCACGGTGAATTATGCGAAGCGCCAACAGGGTCGTAAATTGTATCAGGCGCAATCCAGTCACTTGCCTCTGAAGATCAACATGGCCGGTGTGATTCCAGCGATTTTCGCCAGTAGCATCCTGCTGTTCCCGGCCTCTTTAGGTCAGTGGTTCGGTCAGTCTGAAGGTGCCGAATGGCTGCAGGATCTGGCATTGTTAATCGGGCCAGGCCAGCCGCTGTATATTATTATTTTCAGCGCGATGATTATTTTCTTCTGCTTCTTTTATACCGCTTTGGTTTTTAACCCGCGGGATGTAGCAGACAACCTGAGACGCTCAGGTGCATTTATTCCAGGAATTCGTCCGGGTGAGCAAACTGCCAAGTATATAGATGGTGTGATCACTCGATTGACCATGTTCGGCGCCGTGTACATCACTTTGGTGTGTTTGCTGCCAAACTTTACACAGATGATCGCCAACGTACCGTTTAATTTAGGTGGTACAGCTTTGCTGATTTCTGTGGTGGTTACGATGGATTTTTGGTCACAGGTACAGTCACATCTGATGTCACATCAGTATGACTCCCTGATGAAGAAGTCGAAACTGGGTAATTACGGCCGCAGCGGCATATAACCGGAGGCTATTATGAAGGTCAGAGCATCAGTTAAAAAAATTTGCCGCAACTGTAAGGTGATTCGCCGAAACGGTGCGGTACGAGTGATTTGTAGCGCAGAACCTCGTCACAAGCAGCGACAGGGTTAATGGGCTACCAAGGATAAAGACGGAGCATTTTTATGGCACGTATTGCCGGAGTCAACATACCAGATAACAAGCATATCGTGATTTCATTACGATATGTGTTCGGCATTGGTCCGACAAAAGCACAGGAAATCTGCAGCTCGACGGGTATTGAACCGTCTACGCAGACTGGAGACCTGAGCCCGGAGCAATTGGACAGCGTACGCGCGGAAGTCGCGAAGCTGCCTACAGAGGGTGATCTGCGCCGTGAAATTTCCATGAACATCAAGCGTCTGATGGACCTGGGTTGTAACCGTGGCATTCGTCATCGTCGTTCACTGCCTGTCCGCGGTCAGCGCACCAAGACTAACGCGCGTACCCGTAAAGGCCCGCGCAAGCCAATCAGGAAGTAAGTTATGGCCAAGCCAGCAGCTAAGTCTACAAAGAAGAAGACACGCACTGCCGTGATAGATGGCATTGCGTTCATTCATGCTTCTTTTAACAACACAATTATTACTATTACCGATCGTCAGGGTAATGCTCTGAGTTGGGCGACTGCCGGAGGCTCAGGCTTCCGTGGCTCACGTAAGAGCACCCCATTTGCTGCACAGGTTGCGGCAGAGAAGGCCGGCAAATCTGCCATAGAACTTTACGGATTGAAGAATCTGGACGTAAAGGTTAACGGTCCTGGACCTGGCCGCGAGTCAGCAGTCCGGGCACTGAATAACTGTGGCCTTCGTGTCAGCAACATTACTGACGTAACCCCAATTCCTCACAACGGTTGCCGCCCGCCTAAGAAACGGCGTGTATAAACAATCGCTCTGACCTGATACGAGCACAGGAGATAATTATGGCCCGCTACCTAGGCCCAAAATGCAAGCTCTCTCGACGTGAAGGAACAGATCTGTTCCTGAAGAGTGGCGTACGACCAATAGATAGCAAGTGCAAAACCGATACCATTCCTGGTCAGCATGGTCAGCGTCGTGGTCGATTGTCCGACTACGGTGTGCAACTGCGCGAGAAACAAAAGGTTCGTAGAACCTATGGCGTACTGGAAAAGCAATTCCGTGGTTATTACAAAGAAGCTGCGCGACTCAAGGGAGCAACTGGTGAAAACCTGCTGCAACTGCTCGAATGCCGCCTGGATAACGTGGTTTATCGCATGGGCTTCGGATCGACTCGCTCGGAAGCGCGCCAGTTGGTGTCACATAAATCTATTACCGTGAATGGCGAAGTAGTCAACATTCCTTCTTACCAGGTTAAGGAAGGCGATGTTGTGGCCATACGACAAAAAGCCAAAGAGCAGTTACGTATTAAATCTGCTTTGGAATTGGCAGCTCAAAGGGGTGCCATCGAGTGGGTATCCGTGGATCAGAACAAGTTGGAAGGGCAGTTTACCCGTAAGCCGGATCGCGAAGATCTGCCTCCGGAAATCAACGAGAATCTGATTGTCGAGCTTTATTCCAAGTAGTGAACAAATCACACAAAGGGTGGATTGCATGCAAATTTCTTTATCAGACTTCTTAACACCGCAATTGATACAGGTCGAAGAGTTCGGCAAGTATCATTCAAAAGTGGTGCTCGAGCCGTTGGAGCGTGGTTTCGGACATACGCTAGGCAACGCGCTGCGCCGCATTCTACTTTCATCCATGCCAGGCGCTGCGATCGAAGAAGTGGAAATCGATGGTGTTGTACACGAGTACAGCACGATCGAAGGTGTGCGGGAAGATGTAATTGAAATCCTTCTTAATCTGAAGGGTGTGGCAGTTATAATGAACAGCAACAGCGAAGCGGTACTGAACTTGTCCAAAAAGGGCACGGGTCCGGTTACTGCGGGTGATATCGAAACTGATCACGATGTAGAAATTGTGAACCCGGATCACCTGATCGCTAATCTGAACAGCAACGGTGAACTCAATATGCGTTTAACCGTGCGTAAGGGCCGTGGATATTCACCTGCCGACAGTCGTGCAGAGGAAGAAGACGAAACCCGCGCAGTGGGAAAATTATTGCTCGACGCTTCTTACAGCCCGGTAGTACGCGTTTCTTATTCTGTAGACAACGCACGTGTAGAGCAACGTACTGACCTGGACAAACTGATTATTGATCTGGAAACCAACGGTACAATTGAGCCAGAAGAGGCTATACGCCGCGCAGCCACTATCTTGCAGCATCAGCTTGCAGTATTCGTGGATCTGCAAAGCGAAGTTGTTGCCGAGCCAGAGCAGCATGAAGATGAAATCGATCCGATTCTGTTGCGTCCGGTAGATGATTTGGAGCTGACCGTGCGCTCAGCAAACTGTCTGAAAGCGGAAGATATTTATTATATTGGAGACCTTATTCAGCGTACGGAAGTTGAGTTGCTGAAAACTCCGAACCTGGGTAAGAAATCCCTGACTGAAATCAAGGATGTGTTGGCTACTCGCGGACTTTCTCTGGGCCTGCGCCTGGAAAACTGGCCGCCCTCGAGCCTCAAGTCATCCGACGACCGGGCTGCTTAGGCTAACTCCGGCATTAAGTATTAGAAGGTAAAGGTTATGCGTCATCGACATAGTGGTCGCCAACTCAATCGTAACAGTTCACACAGGACTGCCATGTTTCGCAACATGACTGCATCCCTGGTAGAACATGAGCTGATCAAGACAACCCTGATCAAAGCCAAGGAGCTGCGCTCTGTGGCTGAGCCATTGATTACTCTGGCGAAGGAAGACAGTGTGGCAAATCGCCGCCTGGCTTTTAGTCGCACCCGTAACAAGGCAACTGTAGGCAAGTTGTTTACTGAATTAGGTCCGCGCTATGCCAATCGCCCCGGAGGTTATATCCGTATCCTCAAGTGTGGTGAGCGAGCCGGTGATAATGCTCCTATGGCGTATGTGGAACTGGTTGATCGCCCACAGCTGGACGATTACGATGATGCTGTAGAAGCTGAAACTACCGAGGATTGATTGGTAGGGTCGCAAACTAGAAAAAAGCCGAGTTCTGCTCGGCTTTTTTATTGCTGAAATTTGTTGATGTGTCACAACAAGGACTATTTATGAGTAATTCTTTTCACCCTCCAGTCAGAACCTTGATGGGCCCGGGTCCATCCGATGTGAATCCACGCGTACTTGAAGCCTTATCGCGGCCAACTATTGGACACCTTGATCCTGCGTTCATTGAATTGATGGATGATGTGAAGGGATTGTTGAAGTATGCCTTTAAAACCGACAACGAGTTGACCTTACCGGTATCTGCGCCGGGATCTGCGGGGATGGAAACAGTATTCGTCAATCTCATCGAACCAGGCGAGAAGGTCATTGTTTGCCAGAACGGCGTTTTTGGTGGGCGCATGAAAGAAAACGTTGAGCGAATTGGCGCCACGGCGGTAATGGTAGAGGATCCGTGGGGCGCAACGGTCAGCATAGACAAAGTTGAAGAGGCTCTGCAGGCTAACCCCGACGCTAAGGCATTGGCTTTCGTCCATGCCGAAACATCAACCGGCGCCCGCAGTGATGCAGAAGCCTTATGCGCACTGGCGCGTAAGTATGAGTGTCTTTCTATAGTTGACGCAGTGACTTCACTTGGCGGAATAGAACTGGATGTAGATGGCTGGGGTATCGATGCGATTTATTCGGGCACGCAAAAATGTCTTTCCTGTGTGCCTGGTTTGTCGCCTGTCAGTTTTTCACCGCAGGCAGTCGAAGTAATCAAATCACGCAAGACCAGGGTGCAAAGCTGGTTCCTCGACCTGAACCTGGTTATGGGTTACTGGGGTTCTGAAGGCAAGCGCGCCTATCACCATACAGCGCCGATCAATTCTCTGTATGCACTGCACGAGTCCCTGGTCATATTGCAGGAAGAGGGTCTGGAATCCATCTGGGAGCGCCATGCGCTCAACCACTCAGCCTTTGCAGCAGGGATAGAAGCGCTGGGGCTGGGTTTCGTTGTGGATGCCGAGTATCGCTTGCCACAACTGAATGCCGTACAGTTTTCCGATACCGTCGATGATGCGGCGGTTCGAAATGCGCTTCTTAAGGAATACAGTCTGGAGATTGGTGCGGGGCTTGGGAGCCTGGCGGGTAAGGTCTGGCGTATCGGCCTGATGGGCTTTGCCAGCAATCGCAAGAATGTATTGTTGTGCCTGTCGGCACTGGGCAACACCCTGAACGGCATGGGGCAGCAGGTTGATGGCAATGCTGCCATTGAAGCTGCCAATAATGTCTATGCTGACAACTAGGTGAGCATGGCTACCCACATTCAATGAGAAAGCTTGAGACCAGGGTAACTGGTTCCGATTTTCTGATACTCGTGCTGCTCGCCGCAATCTGGGGGGCATCGTTTCTGTTTTTGCGTATAGCATCACCAGTTTTCGGTCCCATGTTTCTTATAGAAATGCGCGTGCTGTCAGCCTTTGTTGTAATGTTTCCGGTATTCCTGATTATTGGTAACAAGAATGATCTGCTGAAGAACTGGAAGACTATCTTCATGATTAGTCTGGCGAATATGGCGATTCCATTCTGCTTGCTGGCATTTGCTGCTTTGAGTATTGGCGCAGGTGTAATTTCGATCATTAATGCATCGGTACCTTTTTTCACTGCAATTATCGCTTTCTTCGCTTTCAGACAAGCATTGGGTTTTACTGCGATATTAGGCCTGGTTATTGGATTTTCGGGAGTTGTATTACTGGTTCTGGATCCCGGTAGCAATACCCCACTGGCGGACAACCTGCTCGCTTTTTCAGCTGGCATACTGGCATCAGTGTTCTATGGTGTGGGTGCAAATATGTCCAGTCACTACTTCGATGGTGTAAGCGGATTTTCAATTACCCTGGGAAGTTTATTTTTCTCTTCGCTTTACCTTGCACCGTTTGCCTGGTTGCAGCGTCCCGAGGTGATGCCGTCCGGAGTAATCTGGTTTAGTGTGATCGCCCTTGGCTGTGTCTGTACAGGGCTGGCCTATGTATTGTTTTACAAGCTGATTTCGAACATAGGCTCAGCGCGGGCAGTTACCGTAGCTTTTCTTATACCACCGTTCAGTATTCTCTGGGCGTGGTTGTTTTTGGGCGAACCCCTGACTTTGTCAATGGCGCTGGGCTGCGCACTGGTACTTCTGGGAGTGGGATTAACTACCGGTATGTTGCCAAACCTTGTTCGTCGCAGGCCTGGTCCATGATGGAGTGGTGCCAGAATATAATCGGTCAATAAAAAGCCCGATCATCCAGGATGATCGGGCTTTTTTACTTCACATAAATGCTGTCTGATTTACATCAGTGACCTGCGTCTGACGCTGCTCCTGGTAATGCCATCGCGGTCAGTGTCGCACCAGTTTGCAGGATAATGTACTGATGTCCATTATGGGTCCAGCTGCTCATGCCATACCGGCTGCGTGCTGGTACTTCAATGGACTTCAGTTCTTCTCCTGTTGCCTTGTCTACGGCGTATAGCAGAGCCGTACTGCCATCGCTGGCCACATCGGAATAAATCAGAAGATTTGCTGTGGCTACCATGGGTACGTGATTGCCGGTACCCGTATCGCCAACATCGACACCTTCCAGTGCCGGGTTATTGCGAATGCGGTCTGGCGTTTCGCCATTTGGCAACACCCACAGATGTTCACCCGTGTTCATGTCGATCGCAGTAATACGACTATATGGTGGCTTCCACAGAGGGAGTCCGGAATCCAGGCGAGGTGTAGGTATAGCGCCGCGTCCTGCAGCATAGCGTGACAGGGTCACGCCCGTGGGTTTCTCGTACTGGGTATCGGCTTGCTCGCCAGGGATAATGGCGAAAGTACCGCAGCCTTTGTGAGAGGTAACATACAGTATGCCGGTTGTGGGGTCAGCAACCGCCGGGCCAGTGATATTGGAACCACCGGTGCCACCGGGACAGATGTATGCGCCGACCTTGCCAATGTCATTGCCAGGGTGCAGTGGAGGAGTAAACAGTGGGCCATATTCATAGTCTGCGAGTACTTCCAGTGCTTCCTGGCGCAGCTCCGGCGTGAAATCAATCAGTTCTTCCTGGGGCAGGCCCTGCATGTCATAAGGCGCAGGCTTGGTAGGGAAGGGCTGGGTTGTCGCCAGTTTTTCACCAGGCACATGAGACTGGGGCACCGGGCGATACTCGATGGGCCACAAAGGCTCACCGGTTTCGCGGTTAAACGCATAGGCGAATGCCTGCTTCGTGACTTGAACGATGGCCGGTACCTGGCCGCGTTCCGGTGTATTCACATCCAGCAGTACTGGCGCTGTTGGTGTGTCGTAGTTCCAGATATCGTGTTTGACCATCTGAAAGTGCCATTCACGCTCACCGGTGCTGGCATTCAGGGCAATCAGGCTGGTACCGAAAAGATTATCGCCCGGACGGAAGCCGCCATAATAGTCGATGGTGGCACCGTTAGTTGGAATATAAACCATGTCCAGTTCAGGATCTGCTGAGATGGGTGCCCAGGAAGATACATCACCAGTCCACTGCCAGGCGTCGTTCTCCCAGGTCTCATGGCCATATTCACCAGGTTGTGGAATTACATTGAACTTCCACTTGAAATCACCGGTGCGTGAATCATAGCCAAGTATGTCACCTGGCACGTTTTCGATGCGACTCTGCGCATAACCCTGTTCTGCCGAGTTACCTATGACTACCGTGTTATTAACTACGATTGGTGGTGATGAAGAAGTAATGTATCCACGTTCCAGCGGAATACCTTCATAGGGGTCGTAGGGATGACCCAGATCTGCCAGCATATCTACCACGCCAGTTTCCGGGAAACCATCAATCGGGACGGGATTACCAAATCCCGGTAGCGGAGAACCGGTTTCGGCGTCCAAAGCCACCAGGAAAAATCCAGGAGTGATCATATAGACCACACCTTTGCCATCGACTTCGGCGTACCCAATACCCTTGCCGTAGTCAGCGCGCATGGAGTATTCCCAGCGTTCAGTATGGGGCAGTCTGAATGACCAGATGGTTTCACCCGTGGCAGGATCGATAGCAATTATATTGCGACGATAACCTGCAACGGTGAATAGTTTGCCGTTGATATAGCTTGGTGTAGAACGACCACTCACCGCACCGAAACTTGCACCATCCCATTCCCAGGCGACTTCGAGTTGATCAAAATTGTCCGCAGTAATTTCAGAAGATGGGGTATAGCGAGTATGGGCGAAGTCATTGCCCAGGGTGAACCACTCTATATTGTCCTGTGCGATCAAGCTTGCAGAACTGGTTAAAGCGAGAGCGGTGAGAAGCGTTCTGCCAAGATAGCTCTTGCAACATTTGGAAATCATTATCTTTCTCTCTCTATTATTTTAATGCTGGATATGTGACGGGCTGGGCGTTACTAATAATATCCTTTAAATTCAGTAGGTTATTTCCTCTTTGGGCTCCTTAACGTTGAATTTTTAGTGCCTGACACAACAGCAAAAGGCTAACCGAAGGCCCTGATTTTGTCCATGCGATTTACCCATCCAGCAGGTAACAGGGTGTCTTCAGTCTGCCAGTCCTGGCATGTTGAAATGCGCCGCATCAAGGGCCGTTTCCAGTTCTTTCAGCATGTCCTGATTGAGTTGCATCAAGGGGGGGCGCACCCGATGCCAGTCTGGAATTCTGGCGCAGAGGGCAGTGGCTGATTTGAGCGCTGGAATCATGGGTCTGGATTGAAAAATATCGCGGATCGTATTCAGTTCTGCCTGTTTCTCATCGGCAGTAGATTCCTGCCAGTTGGCATAGAGCGAATAGATCGCAGCGGGATTTACATTGGCAGTCGCTGATATGCAGCCAGCACCACCGGCGCGCATATTTTGTAGCAGGAAACTTTCGGAACCGCAGAATACGCGAAAATCCGGCCATTGCCGATCCAGCATGGCCTGCGTATTACTCCAATCACCAGAACTGTCCTTAACGCCGGCGATATTATCCGGGTACGCTTTTACAAGACGATCGATCAAATCTATCGACAACGGAATCTGTGTAACCTGGGGAATGTGATAAAGATAGATTTGTAACGCCGGGTCGGCGATTCGTTGAATCACTTCGGAGTAAAATTGGTACAGGCCATCATCACTAACGCCCTTGTAGTAAAAAGGTGGCAGCATCAGTACACCGGCGCAACCACTCTCCACTGCAAAACGCGTAAGTTGTATGGCGTCGGGCAATGCACAGCTTCCGGTGCCAGGCATCAATCGCATTGGATCGATACCGCCTTCAATTAATGCCGCCAGCAGGGTCGATTTCTCTTCAAGAGACAGCGAGTTGGCCTCGCTGTTGGTGCCAAATACAGCCAGGCCCACCTGTTGCTCCGTCAACCAGTGGCAATGCCGCACATAAATGTCCTTATCCGGCATCAGATTGTTATCGAAGGGAGTAATAACTGGTGCCAGTACGCCGCTGAATCTTGCTTTGGTCAATATGAGTTCCTCTCTTGATTGAATGAAATAATATCCGTTTTTTTGCTTCCTGGGCTATAGTCCCACACCAATAGACTCTGCGACAATGTTAGTTGAAAACGTCAGGAAAAGAGGACGCTATGCAGCTCGTCATCGGCAACAAGAACTACTCATCCTGGTCAATGCGACCCTGGTTACTACTCAAACATTTTGATCTGGCATTTGAAGAAACCCGAATTCCGCTTTTTCAGGAGGGTTATGTAGAACGTCTGGCGGAATACTCGCCCAGCCTGAAAGTGCCAGTTTTAATCGACGGGGATTTGACAATCTGGGAGTCGCTCGCTATCTGTGAGTATGTGGCTGAGAATTATCTCGAAGGCAAGGGTTGGCCCGGGGAGCTGAAGCGTAAAGCGCTTTGCCGTGCATACTGTAATGAGATGCATGGTGGTTTCTTTGCTATTCGTAATGAGTTGCCGATGAATTGTCGCGCGCAGAAATCACTGGAGTTGTCACCAGCGGTATTGCGTGAAGTGCAGCGCGTTGATGCATTATGGTCAGAGGCTCGCAGAGATTCAGCGAAGGAAGGAGATTACCTGTTTGGTGAATTCTCAATCGCCGATTGCATGTTCGCGCCGATGGTTATGAGATTTGCAACCTATAAAGTTCCTGTGTCAGAGCCAGGCAGGTTGTATATGCAAGCGATCAAAGCACATCCGGCTGTGCGCGAATGGTGCCTTGCGGCTGCTGCAGAAGTAGAAGTGTTAAAGGATTATGAAGTTGGGACAGACATCTAAGGCTGCTTTTGTCCCACATCAACGGGATGCAAAAAGCTCAGTATCAAGAGTGGCCAGATACCCACGTGAACCATCACATCGGCGGTGTTAAAAACGTAATTCCAGTAGGGAATGTGCTGGATATCAATAAAGTCAATGACACTGCCATAAATTAACCGGTCCAGTATATTGCTGGCGCCACCGCCTACAATAAATCCGAAACAGATAAACTCGTAGCGTTGCACCTGTTTTCCGAGCAAGAGATAGAGCACTACAGCAATCAGCAGCAGGAGGCTGATGATTGCGAACAGCCAGCCAGATCCCTGTAACATGCCAAACACGCCGCCAAAGTTACGCACGTGCGTAAAGTGCACGAGCGCGTTCCATTCCACGGTGGTGTTTATGGGGATGGCTGTATTTACCCAATGCCCAATGGCCTGGGATGAGATCAGAACTATCAGGGCAACTGCGGTGAACAGGCCTATATCGGTATATTTTTTTGACTGCATGAATTTGGTAGCTTTTACGATAGGTGCCAAGGATAGCACGGGAGTTCAGCCAGCAAGCATCTCCTCATTGGCATACAGCACAATTTGTCCGCTGCCATCTTCTTGTAAATTGATGATGCTGTGGGCGCAATTGTGCATGTGTGGGGGTGTCCACAATTCACTCATATCAAGCGCCTGGTAATGTGCGAGTACAGACTTGATTAATGCTCCATGGCTGACGATGGCGACACGTTGACCTGCGCAGCCATTATGGATGTTGCGAATTGCCCCGATGGCGCGCTGCTGCAATTCAAAAAAAGATTCAGCACCCTCGACTGCAAACAAGTGGGGCTCTTCCCAGAAGTGGCGAAACGAGTCAGGTTCGGCAGCCTCGATTTCTTCATACAGTTTACCTTCCCAGGGCCCCAGGAATATTTCGCGTAATGTATCCAGGTACTCAATCTCAATTTGATGGGCGCCGAGTGCATGTTCTGCCGTCTGGCGTGTGCGCACACTACTGCTGCAATAAACCCGATCGAATTCGATTGCCTTGATACGTTGACCCAGTTCTCGAGCTTGCTCGATGCCCAACTCTGTCAGTTGCGATTCGCTTTGACCTTGGACACGTCGTTCTTCATTCCAGTTGGTCTGGCCGTGTCTGAATAGATGTAATTCCACTACTGCTTTTCCTGCTAAGTCTTGACTCTGTTTACTGCTGCCTGCCATCCGGCATAGCGAGCTGTGCGCCACTGCTCGGATTGTTCTGGCAAAAATGCCTTGTCCAGTTGCCATTTTTTGCTGATTGAATCCAGTGAATCGAACAGGCCTGCCTGCAAGCCTGCCACGTATGCGGCGCCTAGTGCTGTAGTTTCGGTGACTTTTGGCCTGTGTACTTCACAGTTCAGAATGTCGGCAAGTTTTTGCACAAGATAATTGTTCGCCACCATACCACCATCGACACGTAGCGTGGTCAGTTCACCGCCATCAGCCAGCATTGCCGAAACCAGATCCCGAGTCTGGTAGCATACTGACATGAGTGCTGCTGTGACGATTTCCTTGATACCAGTGTCCCGGGTCATACCAAGAATGGCGCCACGTGCGTCGGGGTCCCAATAGGGGGCCCCGAGACCCGTAAATGCAGGAACGAGATAAACCTCCAAGTCATCGGTAGTCTGGCATGCCAGGACTTCCGATTGTGCAGCATCATCAACAAGTTTCAGTCCATCACGAATCCACTGCATGGTAGCACCTGCCATAAAAATGCTGCCTTCCAATGCGTAACACACTTCACCGCCAAGTCTGTATGCCACAGTACCCAACAGACGATTCTGGGAAACCGGTATCTCCCTACCCGTGTTCATGAGTATAAAACAGCCTGTGCCGTAAGTGCTCTTGGTCATCCCTGGCTGAAAGCAACCCTGACCGAAGGCTGCCGCCTGTTGATCACCGATTATTCCGGTCACCGGAATGGCGGCGCCGAGCACACCTGTATCCGTTGTGCCAAAATTTGCCGCGCAATCTTTTACTTCGGGCAGGATAGATGAAGGAATATCAAATAGCTCCAATAGCTCTTCATCCCATTGTTGTGTATGGATATTGAAAAGCATGGTTCGCGATGCATTGGTTGCATCGGTGTAGTGGCTGTCACCGCCCGTTAACCGCCACAGCAAGAAGCTGTCGATGGTGCCAAATGCCAGTTCGCCATTTTTGGCTTTTTCCTGTGCGTCGGGCACGTTGTGCAAAATCCAGTGCAATTTTGTCGCGGAGAAATAGGGATCTATGAGAAGCCCGGTTTTGGTCTGGATCGTTGGCTCATGGCCGTTTGCTTTCAGTTCGCGGCAATATTCAGCAGTGCGGCGATCCTGCCAGACGATCGCATTACCTAACGGCGTGCCACTGGTTTTGTCCCAGACAACTGTGGTTTCTCGCTGATTGGTAATACCGATGCAAGTCACATCGCTCATTTCCAGTTTGGCGTCGGCTATGGCCTTGTGGCAGCTATCAACAGTGGTTTGCCAGATCTCTTCGGCGTCGTGTTCCACCCAACCATTGGCTGGATAGTGCTGCGAAAACTCCTGTTGCCCCAGGCCCAACTGATTGCCGTCAGTGTCGAAGATCAAAGCTCGGCTGCTTGTTGTACCTTGATCGATTGCCAGAATGTATTGCTTCATTAGTGCAAACCTGTTGTGCAAATAGCTCACGTGTGAGCATGATACACTAGGTGCCCTGAATCATTCATTCCGCTGCATAAACGTACCAACCAGAAGATATCAGTGACAGATCGCGATTCAATATTTGACCTGCTTGTAATAGGTGGTGGCATCAATGGCGCCGGCATAGCCGCGGACGCCAGCGGTCGCGGTCTGAAAACAATTTTGTGCGAAAAATCGGATTTGGCCAAAGCGACTTCTTCAGCGAGTACCAAACTGATTCATGGCGGATTGCGGTATCTTGAATACTACGAGTTCTCTTTGGTAAGAAAGGCACTAATGGAGCGCGAAGTTCTGTTGAAGGCCGCGCCTCATATAATTCACCCACTGGCGTTCCATATACCCAATCTGCCCCATACGCGCCACCCGTTGCTGGTGCGTACTGGTCTATGGCTCTACGATCACCTCGCACGCCGGGTGGCGTTCAAGAGTTCCCGCACAATTCGTTTTGATCCGAATGACAGTCCATTCAAGCCGGAAATCAGTTCTGGATTCGAATACTGGGATGGGCAGGTTGATGATGCGAGGCTGGTTATCCTGAACGCCATGCTGGCAGAACAGCATGGGGCATCTATCTTGAATCGCACTGAGTGCCGGGGTCTGCAGGAAGACGCCGGGTTCTGGGTTGCCAAACTCTATGATCGGGCCGGCGACCGGGAATACGAGATCAAGGCGCGGGCAGTAGTAAATGCAGCGGGCCCATGGGTTTCCAGGCTAACTGAGAGACTCACAGGCAAACCTTCCCTGTATGCAACCAGGCTTGTCAAAGGCAGCCACATCGTGGTTCCCAAAGTACATGAGGGTGATGAAGCATTTATGTTGCAGCACGACGATGGCCGCGTCATTTTTGTCATTCCATACCTCGACGAATATTCATTGATCGGAACTACTGAAAAGGAATACGACGACGACCTTGATAAAGTAGAAATTTCTGAAGAAGAGACTGCTTATCTGATTAAAGTGGTGAACTCCTACCTGAAGAAACAGCTAGAGTTAACTGACGTGGTATTTAGTTATTCAGGAGTACGCCCTCTGATTGATGAAGAAGGCAAGTCTGCAAGTAGCGTATCGCGTGATTATCGATTGGAGCTTGAAAAAGGATTTAAACTCCCATTGCTGTCAGTATATGGTGGGAAGGTGACCACCTATCGAGTGCTCGCCGAAGATGCGATGGATGAGCTCCGCGAATTTTTCCCAACCATGGGGAAAGACTGGACGCATAATGCAACGCTTCCTGGGGGAGATTTCCTGGACAGAAGTAAGCTGCTGCAAAAACTGCACGAGAAGTATGTATGGCTAGGCAATGAAATGGCCGACAGGTTGGTGGACAGCTATGGCACGCTGGCCTTCGATATACTGGCTGATGCGGATGGGGTGCAGGATCTTGGCAAACGGTTTGGCCATAACTTATATCAGAAGGAAGTCGATTACCTGTGCCAGGTTGAATGGGCTCAATCAGCAGATGATATACTCTGGCGCAGATCGAAACTGGGATTTCAATTTAACCAACAAGAGCGCGAAGCGCTAGAGCAATACCTGGACAGGCCTTCTCCGGGGGCATCGAGTCACAACCAGGTGTAACCCATGCTTGAACTCAAAAACATCAATAAAAAGGTTGGTGACACAACCTGCCTGCAAGACATTTCGCTGCAACTGTCGCGTCAGGAACTCAATATCCTGCTGGGCCCCACTGGTTCTGGAAAAACCACTCTTATGCGCATCATGGCAGGGCTGGAAAAGCCTGATAGTGGCGAGATCCTGTTTGATGGAGAGTCCGTGCTGGGCATTCCTGTACAGAAGCGCAATGTGGCGATGGTGTATCAACAATTCATCAATTATCCCAGCATGAGCGTATTCGACAATATCGCTTCGCCACTGACGCTGACAGGAGTCTCAAAGGGAGAAATCGAACGCAAGGTTAACGAGGCAGCCGAATTGCTGCAGCTGACGCCCATGCTGCGGCGGGCTCCCGACACCCTGTCCGGTGGTCAGCAGCAGCGCCTTGCCTTAGCACGCGCGCTGGTCAAGCAAGCCGATCTTGTATTGCTCGATGAGCCGCTCGCCAATCTGGATTACAAGCTACGTGAAGAGCTGCGGAGTCAACTACCCGCGCTGTTTGCTGACAAGGGAGCCGTGCTTGTCTACGCCACCACCGAGCCAGCGGAAGCCCTGGTGCTGGGTGGTAACACCGCATGTATGCATGAGGGAAGGGTCGTGCAATTTGGCCCGACTCTGGACGGGTATCGCCAGCCAAAAGATCTGTTAGCAGCACGTACGTTTTCTGATCCTCCACTGAATACGGTGAGTGTTCAAATGCGCGACGGTGCATTTCAGGTACCGGGTTCGGACTCAACTGCGGTTTTGCCAGGACTGCCCGCTGCAGAAGGTAGTTTCACCCTGGGTGTGCGTGCGCACCATTTGAGTACTGAACGCCGCACAGAGGAAGATCTGGTCATATCCGGTAAGGTTTCGGTAATCGAGATTTCCGGCTCCGAAAGCTTCGTGCACTTCGAATATGAAGGCCAGCCCTGGGTGATACTGCAACATGGGATTACCCAATTTCAGCAGGATGACAATTTTGAGAGTTTCGTGAGCATCAGGAACTTGCTGTTATTCGATGACAGGGGATATTCCTGTCAGATAAATTCGCAGAACAATAATTAAGAAATAACATGGCGCATATCCACCTTGATCAGCTGGGCCACCGTTACGGATCGGACTCCAGTGAAAATTATGCTGTTAAGCCTCTCGATCTGGCCTGGAATGACGGCGGCGCATATGCGTTGCTGGGGCCATCGGGCTGCGGCAAGACGACATTGTTGAACATTATCTCCGGGCTGTTGCATCCCAGTGAAGGGCGTGTGTTGTTTGACCAGCAGGATGTCACTGATTTAAGTCCAGAGCAGCGCAACATAGCTCAGGTGTTCCAGTTTCCTGTGGTTTACGACACCATGACAGTGGCCGAGAATCTCGCATTTCCATTACGTAACAGAAAACTCCCTGTGACTGAAATCGAGCAACGCGTACTTACCGTGCTGCAAATGCTAGGCATGCAGGACAAGGCTCACCACCGGGCTCGCAGTCTCAACGCAGATGACAAACAAAAGATTTCCCTGGGGCGCGGCCTAGTACGTACTGATGTCAACGCTATTCTTTTCGATGAGCCACTCACCGTAATTGATCCCCAGCTGAAATGGGAGTTGCGTACCGAGCTAAAAAAGATTCACCAGCAATTCGGTCACACTATGATCTACGTTACTCATGACCAGACAGAAGCGCTGACCTTTGCCGATCAGGTTGTTGTGATGTATGAAGGTGAGGTCGTGCAGATCGGTACACCTCAGGAATTGTTCGACAAACCTCGTCATGTCTTCGTTGGAAAATTCATTGGCTCGCCGGGCATGAATGTATTAGATGCAGAGCCCGCCGGGAGCGCTGTGATAATCGATGGACACCACATAGCACTGCAAAAGCAACTCGATGGCAAGGCCCCTTTACAGGTTGGCATTCGACCCGAACATATTCGACTTAGCCCCGATGGCGATATCCCTCTGCAAATATTTCGCATCGAGGATCTTGGCCGGCATCTTGTAGTGCATGGCTATTTGGGTGACCAGCAACTTTCAGTAGTTGTGCCTGAAGGCGCAGCGGTGCCAGACAATCCGGGTATCGAACTGGATGCTGAACGTATTAATTTGTATCGCGATGATATTTTACTGGAGCCTGTGTCGACATGAAGGTTCAGAATAACAAGGCGTGGTTCATGGTGCTGCCTGTACTCCTGCTCGTGGCAGTGAGCGCAATTATTCCGCTGATGACCGTGGTTAACTATTCGGTGCAGGATTCCTTCGGCAACAACGAGTTCTTCTGGGTCGGTACAGAGTGGTTCCAGGAGATGTTGACATCCGAGCGGTTCTATAACGCACTGCAACGCACGCTGCTATTCTCAGGGCTAATCCTGGTTATCGAAATTCCTCTGGGGATTGGCATTGCCCTCGCAATGCCAAGGAAAGGTATCGGTGTGTCAATTTGTCTGGTGTTGATGGCATTGCCTTTATTAATACCCTGGAATGTCGTCGGTACCATATGGCAGGTGTTTGGTCGTGTGGATATTGGCTTGCTGGGGCACAGCCTTGCGGCCCTCGGTATCGACTATAACTATACCCAGGACACCTTCGATGCATGGGTAACGCTCGTCGTCATGGATGTATGGCACTGGACTTCGCTGGTGGTGCTGCTTTGCTACTCCGGTTTGGTCGCCATACCAGAAGTCTACTATCAGGCCGCCCGTATAGATGGCGCTTCACGATGGGCGGTATTTCGCCATATTCAATTGCCCAAGATCAAGAGGGTGTTATTGATTGCCGTTTTGCTGCGCTTTATGGACTCGTTCATGATTTACACCGAGCCCTTTGTTGTCACCGGTGGTGGGCCAGGTAATGCCACGACGTTCCTGTCAATCGATCTGGTGCAGATGGCTGTGGGTCAGTTCGATCTCGGGCCGGCAGCGGCCATGTCGCTAATCTATTTTCTTATTATATTGTTGCTGTGTTGGGTGTTTTATACAGTGATGACTAGTCAGGACCAGGAAGAGCGAGCAGCAGGAGGTCAGAAATGAAACACTCACCTCTCAAAACTATGACGCTTGTAATTTACATTGTCTTTCTGATGCTTCCCATATACTGGTTGTTAAATATGAGTTTCAAGACCAACCAGGAGATACTCTCTGGCTTTTCATTGTGGCCAACAGACTTCACCTGGGAAAACTACGCGACCATCTTTACTGATTCTGCCTGGTACAGTGGATATATCAATTCCATGACTTATGTGGTGATGAATACGGTTATCTCGATCAGTATTGCACTACCAGCGGCCTATGCTTTTTCCCGTTACCGGTTTCTCGGTGACAAGCATCTGTTCTTCTGGCTATTGACCAATCGTATGGCGCCGCCAGCGGTTTTTGTTCTTCCGTTTTTCCAGTTGTATTCAGCGTTCGGGCTTATTGATACGCATATCGCAGTGGCGCTGGCGCACTGCCTGTTCAATGTGCCCCTGGCGGTGTGGATACTGGAAGGATTCATGTCGGGTGTACCAAAAGAAATTGACGAGACCGCCTATATTGATGGCTATTCATTTCCACGTTTCTTCGTACGGATATTTACTCCCCTGATTGGCTCCGGAATAGGAGTCGCGGCATTCTTCTGCTTCATGTTTTCCTGGGTGGAATTGCTGATTGCTCGAACGCTGACAGTGACCGACGCCAAACCGATCTCTGCTGTAATGACACGCACTGTGTCTGCGTCTGGTCTGGATTGGGGTGTGCTTGCAGCCGCAGGTGTGCTGACCATAATCCCCGGTGCGCTGGTTATCTACTTCGTAAGAAATCATATCGCCAAGGGTTTTGCGCTGGGGCGGGTCTAGCTTCCCTGGAATCAGAACTGGTTCATTAAGTAAGCAATTGTTAGTACCTGAGGTACGGTAACAAGCGGCAGGAAGAGTGCGATCCGCCAGGATGAGGTAGTTTCCTTCAACACCATTACTTCAGTGTAGTCAGTTGAGACTCCGGTCATCAAAAAGGCAAAACTGTTTCCAGGAGCATTGGCGCGGGTCAGCAAATCTGCGGCAATAGGTGTTGAGCCCTCTGAACATACTTCCATAATGGTAGCCACGACGACGGTTAGTGTGAGCCCTACCAAGGTCGGCCCAAAATAAGTTTCAAATAAGTCGAGCGGCATAACAGCACGAATCAAGGCTGCCAGAATCACTCCGAAAAATATCCAGCGCATCACCATGCGGGAATCCTTGATCCCCGTAATTAGCAACCGCAGCAGGCTGCCTGGCTTGTAGCTGGCATTGCCAAGCTCATTGCGCACGGCTGGCCAAAATCTGAAATCAGACGGTAGATCCCTGGAAGCCTGGTTTGCAGGTAAAATTTTGCGCCCGACCAGATAGTCGAATAGCAGACCGCTTATCACCGCTATCAACATGGACAGAATGATAAAAGCCAATGTCCAGCCCCAGCCAATCAAAGTAATCAGAACCAGAGTAAGCGAAAATGAATTCCATGGGCTGGATATCAGAAAGGCCATGACCTGGCCCAGCGAAGCTCCGCGTTCATAGAGTTTGCTACCCACCATCAGAATTCCGTGGCTGCACAGATCCAGCAGAACGCCAGCCGCGGTAGCACGGAGAATGCCCGAGACACCGCTGCGTGTACCAAGCGCAGACATAACAAGTTCACGTGGAATCTGTGCCAACAAACCTATCATTATTATACCCAGCACAATGCCGACCCACATGGTATTGATCAGTTCAAACACTGATTGCGCAAATAACGTGACCGCTCCGATGTTAATCTGGCCAGGCAGGTTAAGAAGGACAGCAATATAGGTTAGAAGAATTACACTGCCGCAGATACGCAGTAACCAATCAGTCTTATTGCCCGTATCGTAGCAGGATGGCGTGTGTGTATGGTTTTCCGCGTCTTTGACGTTGTCTTCGTCGCAACAGTGATTTTTTTCGCCAGTCATGATGGTTTCCTGACATTTGCCTGAGTGTCTGAAAGATTGGCCTTCCTATGAGTAATACATTGCGCTTTTGTGTAGAAATTTCAACCTGATTTTCAATTTTGGAATGGACAGGGGGGCATTCTGCAGCCTTGCCCTGCCTGTCATGTAATTCCTGAATGGGTTAGGCTTGGAATCGGTTTAAATCACATATCCAATATGTTCAGCGATGCCATCCTGTATTGAGTATCAGCAAGTCAGCAAGTCTTACGACAGCAAGCCCGTACTGTCTGATTTCAGTCTTTCTATTGCAGCCGGGATAACTACGGCGATTGTCGGCGAAAGTGGCAGTGGTAAATCCACGTTGCTGAAACTGGCGAATGGGTTGGTGTTCCCTGATCAAGGGCAGGTCTCTGTCTTTGAAAAACCCGTTGAGACTGAAAAAATACACGAGATGCGGCTCGGCATGGGCTACAGCGTGCAGGGTGGTGGGTTGTTTCCCCATTTGACTGTTTTTGAGAATGCGACTTTGATGGCACGGCTGCAAAACTGGCAGCAGACCGCCATAGAAGAACGATATCGCCAAGTGATGGAATTACTGGGCCTGACAGCTGACCTCGATGACCGCTATCCTTTTGCGCTTTCTGGCGGGCAGCAACAACGGGTAAGTCTGTGCCGTTCACTGATGCTTAATCCACCGCTGCTACTTCTGGACGAGCCGTTTTCAGCACTCGATCCCCTGACTCGCGATGCGATACATGCAGAATTCAAAATCATGCAGCGAGTCGAATCACGCTCGATTGTGCTGGTTACCCATGATATGGGTGAAGCCATTGACCTGGCCGACGAAGTCATAGTGCTGCTGGAAGGCAAGGTCGAACAACATGCCGCGGCTGATGAAATTGTGAACAACCCGGCCACAGCTTATGTAAGCGACCTGCTGGGAGTGCATATCACATGACTCGGCTGAGACACTCACTGGCATTATGCTGCCTTGTGCTTACCAGCTCCGTCTGGGCGCAACCAGATACTCTCACGGTGGGCAGCAAGAACTTCAATGAAAACTATCTGCTGGCAGAAGTCATTTCCCAATTGCTGGAAAACCATGGCTTTAGCGTGGCACGTAATTTCGGCATGTCAGGCACCATGATTATCCATGAAGCATTACGCAGCGCTGAGGTTGACGTGTACGTTGAGTACACGGGGACGTTGGCAGAAGTAATCTTCGAGATGGATCGCACCAGTTCGATTGCAGACTACAATGACAGGCTGAGTGAATATGCAATTGAAGCGCTACCTTCGATTGGATTCAATAATACCTACGCCATCGCCATAAAGCGGGAACAGGCAGCAGCGCTGGACATCAGTACTATTTCTGAACTCGCCATGCAGCCGGACATTGATCTCGGATTCAGTGTTGAGTTCATGAATCGCGAAGACGGTTGGAGTGGCTTGGCGCGGACTTATGGCTTTTCCCAGCAACCAATCAGTATGGACCATGGCCTGGCTTATCAGGCCATCGACGAAGGCCGTATTGATGTTACGGATGCGTACTCTACCGATGGCGATATCGACCAATACGAATTGCTGATTCTGGAAGATGATCTGAATTTTTTCCCTCAGTATTTCGCAGTGCCCCTGATACGCTTCGATATGGACCCCCGGGCACGCGCACTGATAGCACAGCTTTCCGGTATGATAGACGATGCCCGCATGCGGGAACTTAATGGTCGTGTGTTACTCGACGGCAAGTCCTTTGCTGAAGTTGCCGCAGAATTTTTGGCTGAAGAAAACCTCGTAACCCGTGCCGCCAATGTCAGCAATACCGGTAGTTCCCTGTGGCAGAATCTGTGGCGCAATACGCTGGTGCATTTACGTCTGACCCTTATTGCCTTGACGCTGGGTTGTGCAGTTGGTCTGCCTATGGGCGTGGCGGTGTATCGGTCACGCAAGCTATCGCGCGCATTTATCTATGGGGCAGGGCTTATGCAGACTATTCCTTCCATAGCCTTGTTAGCGCTCTTTATTCCGCTGGTTGGCATCGGTCAGACACCAGCGATTATCGCCTTGTTTCTCTATAGCCTGTTACCAATATTGCGCAATACCATTACTGCACTGATAACGATTGATCCCAGGCTGAAACAAGTTGCTGAAGCCATCGGCATGACGCGTTTGCAACAACTCACAAACATTCTGATTCCGCTTGCATTGCCAAACGTGTTGGCGGGCATCAAGACTGCGGCCATTATCAGTATCGGTACAGCCACGTTAGCAGCCTTTATTGGTGCCGGCGGCCTGGGCGAGCCAATCGTAACAGGCCTTGCTCTGAATGATCCCAACCTCATCCTGCAAGGTGCAATTCCGGCTGCCTGTCTGGCCATTCTGACTGAATTGTTCTTTGAGATTCTGGAACGCAGGCTGGTCAAGCCACATATGCTGGTGGGTCAGTTGCCAACCTGAGTCTGTGATTGTCGCAACACGCCCCAGCCAAGGCCTGCCATGGCGATAGCCAGCGGCGCATTAAGATAATTGAAAAATGCATAGGGCAGATAGTCCAGCACCGGCACGCCCAGTGTCGCAGTATAAAACGCACCGGCAGTCGTCCATGGAATCAAGCCCGTGGTTAGTGTCGAACCCTCCTCTACCGACCGCGACAGCATGGCGCTGTCCAGCTTCTGTGCTTTATAACGCGCCTTGAACAACTGACAGTTGAGAATAATTGAGATATAGGCTTCGCCCATGGCCATATTTCCCAACAGGCCGGAACCCATGGTCGTGGCAACGAGGGCCGTGCTGCTTTTTACCCGTGCGACAATCCCGCGCAGCAGGACTTCAAGAATGCCCGACCCGTGCAACAGGCCGCCCAGGGCTAAAGCCATGAGTGCCAGTATGAGAGTCCAACTCATGCTGTAGATACCGCCGCGTCCCAACAAATCATCGAGGTTGGGGATCCCGGTGGCTGGAGCGGAGTTTGACCAGAGAGCATTCAGAACCAACGCCAGATTGTCGCCCTGCAATATCACAGCGATCATAACGGCCAGCAGAATACTGGCTGACATGGCGATCTCGGCCGGCACGCGTTTCACGCTCAATACCAGCATCAACACAATAGGAAGCAGCGTGATTAACGGCATTAATGTGTACTGGTTTTCCAGTGCCAGTTGAATAGCACCGATTTCGGTTGTCGGCAGATCGCCAGCACTCATGGTCACACCATAGATGGCAAAAATTATCAGTGCCAGGATGAAAGTAGGCAAAGTTGTAAACAGCATCGCGTAGATATGATGATACAGGTTTGTGCCGGCGCTCATGGCTGCCAGGTTGGTGGTATCGGAAACGGGTGACATCTTGTCACCAAATGTGGCGCCGCAGACTATCATGCCAGCTACCAACGGCAATGGTATGTTCATGGCGCTGCCAATACCAATGAACACAACACCAAGTGTGCCTACTGTTCCCCAGGAAGTGCCAGTAGCAACTGACATGATGGCGCACAGCAACATACCCAGGGGCAGAAACAGAGCAGGGCTTATCCAGTTGAGGCCGTAATACATCAGCGCGGCAATAGTACCGCTGTGCATGAAGCTGGCGATTACCATTCCAATAAGAATAAAGATGTAAATGGCCGGCAATGCGCGAACAATTGCTGCCGCCATCATCTCTCGTATGGCAGTGAAATCATGACCAAGGCAGAAGCAAAATCCCCCCGTCCATAGCAGACAGAGGAACATGATGCTGTGCAGATCAATACCGTAGACAAATAGCCCAAAGGCAATTAGCAGGACAACACCGGCAAAACAGGTGCTGGCCATGATAAGGCCGGGAGGCCTGGATTCCGTATGTGTTGGGGCCATTTGAGTGCTAGCATATAAACAATTGGGGTCGGAGTAAAATTTTGCTAAGCTGAGCCGCGATGCGGTAAAGCCCGCAAAAATAACGAAAAATCAGCAAACCCATATATACAGACACCACAAGGTAGCGCATGGATTTATCCTGGATGGCCTGGACCCAGCCCACTGCAATATTCTTCACGGTTATTGCGTGCCTGCTGTGTGCCATGTCGGTCTGGGAGTTCTTCAGTCCTGGCGGCTCGCCCCGAACCGGTATTCTGCGTTTCGAAACTACCCGCGGGGACCGATTGTTTATTTCCCTGTTAGGCAGTGCCTTTATTTGTCTGGCCTGGCTTGGTCTGGTGAACACCAATCTCTATTGGGCACTGGGTTTGTGCCTGATCTACGCCTTAATCGTTTTTATCTTGGTTTGAATCTCTGGCAGGAAACTTTCATGAATAGAACTGTTATTACCCGCGCAATGGGCTTATCCGGATTACTGCTAATCGCAACCCAGGTATGGGCCGATGTTGAAGATGCCCGGCGTTGGCTGCCTGAGTTCCAACCATCAACGCTTTCAGAACAGGAACAGCTGGCAGAACTACAGTGGTTTATCGATGCGGCAGCACCTTTCGCCGGCATGGAGATCAAAGTTGTTTCGGAAACGATAACAACTCATGAGTATGAAGCTCAGACTCTGGCGCGAGCGTTTACCGAGATCACCGGCATTGAGGTTACCCATGACTTGATCGGGGAAGGTGATGTGGTAGAGAAGCTGCAAACTCAAATGCAGTCTGGTGAGAATATTTACGATGCCTATGTCAATGATTCGGATTTAATCGGCACCCACTTTCGATATCAACAAGTACGCAACCTTACCGATTGGATGACTGGAGAGGGGGCAGATGTCACATCTCCAACTCTGGATCTGGATGACTTTATCGGGATTTCATTTACCACGGGCCCGGATGGCAAAATCTATCAACTGCCAGATCAGCAATTCGCGAATCTGTACTGGTTCCGTTATGACTGGTTTACCGACCCTGAGCTGAAAGCGCAATTTCGTGCCAAGTACGGTTACGAGTTGGGCGTACCAGTTAATTGGTCGGCTTACGAAGATATCGCCGAATTCTTTACCATCGATGTGGGAGAAATTGACGGTCAACGCGTTTATGGTCACATGGACTATGGCAAGAAAGATCCATCACTTGGCTGGCGCTTCACCGATGCATGGTTGTCTATGGCTGGTGCCGGAGATGTGGGGACGCCGAATGGATTGCCAGTCGATGAATGGGGCATTCGGGTAGAGGGCTGCCGCCCGGTAGGTTCTACTGTGGAACGGGGTGGGGCGACAGATGGCCCGGCCGCAGTTTACTCGCTTACCAAATATGTGGACTGGCTGCAGCGTTTTGCACCACCTGAAGCAGCAGGCATGGTTTTTTCCGAAGCTGGCCCGGTTCCCGCACAAGGTGCGATTGCCCAGCAAATTTTCTGGTATACCACTTTTACTGCCGATATGGTGCAGCCCGGGTTACCTGTAATGAATGCAGACGGCACGCCCAAATGGCGCATGGCGCCTTCTCCGCACGGTGCCTATTGGGAAGAAGGCCAGAAGCTCGGCTACCAGGATGCTGGTGCCTGGACTCTCATGAAATCAACACCAACAGAGCGCGCCAAGGCGGCCTGGTTATACGCCCAGTTTGTGACTTCAAAGACAGTCTCTCTCAAGAAGAGTCATGTGGGGCTTACCATCATCCGCGATTCCGATATTCATCACGAGAGCTTTACCGAACGCGCCGCTGAATTGGGCGGCCTGGTTGAATTCTATCGGTCACCAGCGCGTGTACAGTGGACACCAACGGGCACCAATGTGCCCGATTATCCGAGACTGGCGCAACTCTGGTGGCAAAACATCGGTGATGCAGCCTCTGGTGCAAAATCACCCCAGGAGGCGATGACGGCCCTGGCGGTCGCGCAGGAGCGTCTCATGCAGCGCTTGCAGCGTGCTGGCGTATTGGGCGATTGCGGCCCTGAGTTAAACGATCCCCAAAGTCGGGAATACTGGTTTAACCAGCCAGGCGCGCCCAAACCTCCGCTGGCGAACGAAAAGCCACAACCTGTTACAGTAGACTACGACGAGTTGGTGCGTAGCTGGCAGTAAGTAATATCATCAGGAAACCTGAAACTATGAAGCAATTGAACAAGACTATACTGCAGGCCGTGGTACTCGGTGCCAGCCTGATTTTTGTGTTGTATCTCAACCAGGCTCGGGCAGCAGTGCCTGATGCAACGATTACTGGTCCGATTCCGGTCGAGCCACATCCCTCACTTAACTCCATCTATAGCGCATCGGCCATTGAGCTAACGTCCAATGGTTATGTGGAAGAAGAATACTTTATTGAAGGCCTGGCTAATCGCTATACCAATCCGGACATGGAGAATGCCGAAGTGATCGATAGCGGCCACCGGTACACCACACGATTTATCGTACGTCGCCCGGTAAATGCAGAAGACTTTAACGGTATCGTTGTCGTGGAATGGATCAACGTGACTGGCGGTCCCGACAAAGACATTGATTGGTGGCAATCCGGAGCGCATCTTATCCGCAATGGCTACGCTTTTGTTGTGGTATCAGCCCAGCAGATGGGCATAGATACCATGCAGGAATGGAGCCCGGAGCGATATGCCAGCCTCGACACTACGCATGATGGCATGGTGGAGAACGATGCCCTGTCATACGATATTTTTTCTGCAGTCGGCAAGGCGATTCCTCGTGTTGGTGAATCAAGCTCGAGTAATGATGTCGATTTTCTCGGTGGACTGCAGGCAGAGATGATTCTTGCGACTGGTCACTCCCAGTCTGCCAGTCGCTTGGCCGCTTATCTCAATAACATTCATCCTCTTGATCCTGTCTATGACGGAGTCATGGTTCATGGCGGAGGAGGGCGCATTCGCGACGATCAGCCGGTTAAAATCTTCAAGATCATGGCGGAAACCGACATGCCGCGTCGGGCCGCTGAGCCGCAACCCAATTCAAACAACTTCCGACAATGGGAAGTCGCAGGTACTTCCCATGTTGATGTGCCGTTCGAAGTCGAATATGCCAAGGTACGCCTGTTACGTGAAGGTCTGCCTCTGGTCGACGCTGCACCACGCGATCCGGGTTGCGCATTGCCAGCCCACAGTCGGGTACCATTTCGTGACGTGATGAACGCAGCATTTGAACACCTGGTACGCTGGGTGAGGGAAGATATTCCACCTCCGGTTGCCGAACCCCTTCAGGTCGCGCAAATGACCCCCCAACTGGAATTCGCCCGCGACGGCCATGGCAATATTCTTGGTGGTATCCGCCTGGCTGAACACGCCGTGCCTACGGCAAAGAATACCGGCATGAATTCCGGTACAAACGGATTCTGTTTTCTCTATGGCTCACATGAACCGTTTGCGCAGTCCACGCTGGATGCCATGTATCCTACTCATACCGATTATGTGAACAAAGTGCGTGCAGTAGTGCAGCAGAATCTGGCAGATGGTTTTATTCTGCCTTATGCCGCCGAGCGCACGATTCGTGACGCCCAGGCGCGCGACATTGGACGCTAGACATTATTGGTAGGCAGGCTGCCTGCTGACAAGGTGGTTTAAAAGCGATTGGCGAGTGCCCGAAAGCGCGCAGACCAGTCGCTTTTGATACTACCGAGCAAGTTTTCCAGCCGTTCATCGGGTTTGATACTTAGCTTTACCCTGGTTTTTTCCGCGTCAATTTCTTCAAATCTTACTGTTATCTCGGATGTGGCCTTGGGCATGGAGCTGACAGTCCAGGTAAAAGCAATATGATTGGGGATGCGCATCTCCAGATATTCACCGCTATATTTTATCTTCTTGCCCATGCGCGAGACTGCAAACAAAAATTCCCCGCCTTTGCGCACGGAATTTTCAAGGTTGATAACCTGTTCCTGGGTTTCATCGTTAAACATCCACTTCTCCAGAAAAACCGGAATGAGCCATTGGTCGCAGACTTTTTGCAGGGGACCATTTACAGTTTTTGTGAGGTTTATTGCGGTCATTGAACGTCAGTCGTAGTTCTTGTTAGTGCTTATTCAGCTTGTGCAGTAAATGGATTGGGTGGCAGTAAATGCGTTGGCAGGTTCGGCCGACGACTCGCGTTTTTGGGGCCGTAGTTCGCGGCCAGATAATCCAGAATAATATTTTCTGTTGCTGGATTCAGTTCGCCCAACCCCTGGGTGTCCTGCATCCAGGTAATGCGGCTGGCCCAAACAGCACGCGTGCCAGAGTTCTGTGTAATCAATTGAGCAGTATGACATTCAGTGCAGTTAGCCTGCACCTGTTGCCAGCCTTCCGCTTGCACGAGTCCAGTTACCCGGTCAATGGTCGTGTCATTCTCAGCAGCCATAACTTCCAGGTAAGCCATCATCGTAACAGCTACCACGAAGAGTTTTGTGTTCAGTTTGATTGTCATGATTTCTACACTACCTGCACAGCAATACGATGACAGGCATTATTCAGATAACCTCTTGGATTCCAGCCAGGCACAACCATAGGTTGTGAGCGTCCCTGACCATCCATGGCTCGAGCCCAGATTTCATAGTAGCCAGTTTCGGGAAATTGAACCCAGGTCTGCCAGCGTTGCCAGGCCAGCCTGTTCGCTGCGGGTTGTAGCGCAGAAGGCAACCAGGTTTTACCAAAATCTATGGAGACAAATAATGCGCTGACCTGATCGTCACCAGCCCAGGCATGCCCGCGAATATCCAGACGCTGTCGCAGGTCATGAGTAATTCCGGACTGCGGGAAAGTCACCAGCGATTTCACTGGCATGGATTCGATAATCATCATTTCGTTGTCGGGCACTATGGTGCCAGGTGCAACGGGCTGGCGTGGGACAGTGTAAGAAGGAGCAGCCATTTTTTCACCGTCATGCACTTTGTTACGCACTACCAGCCGATTCAGCCATTTGCCCGAGACTGAACCGGGCCAGCCAGCGCAAACCAGGCGCAGCGGGTGGCCGTTTTGCAGGGGGATGTCTTCACCATTCATGGCAAAAGCGATCAAGGATTCACGTTCCATGGCCTTGGCCATGGGAACGCCCCTTGAAATAGGATCCAGGTCAGGATTACCGCTAGTGTGCGTGTCGGCGCCATAGTAACCGAGGTACACGGCATCTTCATTTACACCGCAATAATTCAGAACGTCTCTTAATCGAACACCTGTAAATTCCGGGCAACCAACCGCACCCGTTGTCCATTGATTGCCACTCGCAGCAGGGACAAATTCACTGCGACCATTACCACCGCATTCCAATTGCAACTGTAATGTGACTGTTTCGAAGCGGGCGCGTAGTTCTGCAATGGAAAAACTGGTCGGGCGCAGGCAAGATTCGCCATCGACTCTTAATTCCCATGTTTCCGGATTGATATTTTCCGGAGGAATACCGTTGTTCCGTACAAACAAGCGATGATTGGGGGTAATGTCATCATCCAGCAGGTGTGCGGGGGTTTCGGCATTCACTGGACGGTCGTTAAGAATGATCAAGCCGTCTTTGCCTAGAATTTGCGCGGGCCCATTCTCGGCTGCGAAGGCGGCAGGTACCAGGCCAGCTGGCATATAACGTGCGAAAGGAATATGCATGCCCAGTGCGGCCGTGATCGAATAGAGTCCAGCCTTGCGCAGGAAGCCGCGGCGAGTAATTGGATCAGTTTCGCGCCCCCATAGTTGGCGATCCGCCGCAAGCGGGTCCTTCTCATATTTCTGGCGCAACAGCTTGGTTTTGTTGTTTTTCATAAGACAGGAACCCTGATGTTCGGGCCTTCTATGTGGTGACTGTTGAGATTAGCAAATTTACCGGGGCATGGCGAAACAACTATTCACCGGGGTTTGGTCAGTTTCAATAAAAAGCGATCAGTGTTGCGGTTCAGGCGTGGGTCGAAAATGCTCCGGGAATGATCGTCATTTGCTGCATGGAGTAAATCGCTGGACTCGACGGCAAAACCAGCTTCTTCGGCCAGCATAATAGCCTGCTCCAATTCCATCCTGTGCATTGCACGATTGTCCCGACCTGCAATCCCCCTATGATCAGTTACGCCAATTACGCCGCCCGGTTTGAGCAGGCCTTTTAGTTGAAGTAATAAATTCAGGGCGCGCTGTCTGGATGGATTGAAATAGTCATGTAGCACCTGGGCCAGAATAATCGCATCTACGGATTCTGCGGCTATAGATAATTCTTCAACGCGCTGTACGAGATGCTGCACGTTACTCAGGTTGCCCTGGCGTATTTTGTTCTCCAGCGCCTCACCTTGACTGATTTCCTGTCGGTCTTCTTCGAAACGCAACCCCCTCGGTGTATTCTGGGCATAGACTATACCTTCGTCGCCCACGGCCTTGGACAGAATAAACGTGTAGTATCCACCCGCGGCGTAAACATCAAGCACTGTCATGCCGGGGCTGACCCCAAGGAATTCCAGCACCTGGACCGGTTTGCGCACCTCATCCCTGACGAAATCTGTTACCTCACGATCAGGTCCTGACAATGCCCGGCGCAATGCATCTGCATCCAGTGATTGCGCATCTGCAGTCGCATCTACTACTAGCCACAAGAACAGTAAGCTCAGACTGATTGTATATTTCATTATTTTCTCAGTCCCCAGTTATAAATGTTATGAGGGTAGCCCGATGCCACGAGTCATCAAAAAAGCCAGAACAGGAATGACTGGCAAGATGATAATCTCCAGTCGTAATAACAAGGAAATGGGCTTGGGTACGCTGATCGTGTCTGCGGTGCTGTTGCGATGGCGCAGAAAGAACACTGTCGGATAAACAGACATCAATCCAACCAGCAAGAATAAGCCGATCTTGGCGTGGAATACCGGGTTTGCGTTATAAAACTCTGCCGGCTTGCCGACCCCGAACCACAGCACGAGACCGAATACCAATACGAGTGCTGCGCTTAATCCGTATACAGCATCCACGCGAGCGAGATTGCGGGCATCTTCCCCGGAAATTACCGGCTTGATTGCCATGTTCTCGATCACGAGGGCTCCGGCTAGGCCAATCAGAGCGAAGAAATGCAGATATCGAAAGAGGATATAAGACATGACTGAATGATACTTGAATTGGCCGGTAAGTGGGGGCGTAATTTTCTGCGTCTGGGCGGAAATTCCTGTTATGCTTGCCGGCACATATCGAAGAAAACAATAAAAGGGGGAGATATGACAACAGATGATTCCGGCGCGACAGAGTTAATTGATGAGGCGCATTTAAAGAAGAGCATGCGCAAAGTGGCACTGACCGCTTTGGCTGGTACCAGTATCGAATGGTACGATTTTTTCCTCTACGCCACTGCCGCCGCCCTGGTATTTCCTGCTGCATTCTTCCCTGACAGTTCACCGACTGTCGGGTTAATCCTTTCATTTGGTACGTTCGCTTTCGGCTTTATCGCGCGGCCAATTGGCGGCATCCTGTTCGGCCATTTTGGTGACCGTATGGGTCGCAAACGCACGCTGGTTGTTGCCCTGATGCTCATGGGCATTGCTTCCACACTAATCGGACTACTGCCAACCTTTGCCACGATTGGTATTGCTGCGCCTATACTGCTGACCATACTGCGGTTCGCCCAGGGGCTGGCTATCGGTGGGCAGTGGGGCGGTGCCATGTTGCTTGTCACCGAGAGTGCACCGGATGACAAACGTGGATACTACGGTGCCTACGCCCAGGCCGGTGCCCCGGTTGGGGTAATTCTGGCTAATCTGGCCTTTATTATTATCAGCGCCAGTGTCTCGGAAGAATTTTTCATGGAGTGGGGTTGGCGTATCCCATTTCTGAGCAGTGTTGTGTTGATCGGTATCAGCATGTATGTGCAGCTGCATATGGAAGACACTGAAGCATTCAAGGAACTGCAGGCTTTGCGTGAACTGCAGGAAGCACAGGCCGCTGATCAACCCAAGGCGCCAGTCAAGCGTTCTCCAGTATTGGAAGCACTGATCAAGTATCCCAAGCGCATAGCACTTGCCGCCGGGGCGTTTCTCTCGATACAGGTGACGTTCTATATTCTGATTGGTTTTGTTCTGGCCTATGGTGGCGATCCCACTGGCGCCAATATCTCGCGCGATACGATGCTCACTGCTGTGTTGATTGCATCGGCGCTGCAGATTCCCGCGCAGTTCTGGGCAGCATCCTATTCTGATCGCCATGGCCGACGGGGTATCTTCATGTGGGGTGCGATACTCACCGGGCTGTGGGCATTCGCATTGTTCCCATTAATTGATACCGGAAGTTTCTGGATGATTCTGCTGGCGGTTACAGGTGGTCTGGTCTTCCTGGGTATGATGTATGGTCCGCAGGCAGCGTTCTTCACTGAGCTCTTCAGTACCGAGGTGAGATATTCCGGCGCCTCACTGGGGTATCAGATTGGCGCCATCGTCGGTGGTGCATTCGCCCCAACGATAGCAACGATACTGTGGACCGAATATGCGGTTATCTGGGTGTCCGTATACATACTCATTGCGTCAATGCTGTCGCTACTTTCGGTGGTGTTATTAACCGAAACCTACAAGAGTAGTTTGCACTCTGCAGACTAGTTAATTCAGCAGCAGTTCTAAAATGAAAAACGGCAACATTTGTTGCCGTTTTTTTTCAGTGATTATGCAGGTAGCTGTGAAATCTGTGACCCGGGCGTTCCGGTGTCGGGTACGGGCGCTAGAATAATCATGCCAACACCGGAGCCAACCGAGGAAGTAGAAGAAGACAACGACTGTTAAGCGAATACTTTCGCCTTGGCGGCTTGCACAGCCGGGCGTGCTCCCATTGACTCATACCATGCACTTAACTTTGGATATGAGTGAAGGGATACCCCGGTGTTGTCCGTTATTGTCATATAAGCATAGGCGAAGCAGTCGGCAATGCTGATTTCACCTGCGGCGAGAAAGCTGTGCTGGCTGAGCAGGTTTTCCAGATAGGGCAGTTGCTTTTCCAGAAAACCGGCTGCCTCTTCCAATGCGGCAGGATCCGGGTCCTGTTGAAAGAATTTCGGCTTGATCAATTCCTCCCAGAAAAATATCGAAAGCCAGCGCCCGATATGCAGAGACATGGTGTCCATAATTTGATCGATCTTGCCAGCCTGAAGAAGGTTATCGCTATAAAGACTATTGCCCTGCGACCTGGCCAGGTAGCGGCATATTGCCGAACTCTCGAATAAAAACTCACCATCTACTTCAATTACAGGAACCTTGCCCATAGGGTGGCGTGCAAGATGTTCTTCCTGCATGTTCTCGCGCTTACCGAGGTCAACGAACACATAATCATATTCGAGCCCAAGTTCTTCCGCTGTTATAACTACTTTGAGTGGGTTAAATGTGGAATAGCCATATATCCTGATCATACAAATGCCTCTTTAATTCTATTTCGCCACCCAGTTGGGCAGAAAATCGGTGCCTTTGACTTGTTTGTCATGATTATAGGCAACGCCATGTTTGTCCAGTAACTCGCGCAGTTTCCCCGAGTCATTTGCATCCAGTGCATCTGTGGCTCCGCCAATCAGTTCACCACCAATAAAAATCTGCGGGATAGTAGGGGATCCAATTTTGGCAAGCAGTGCCTTGCGAATCTTGGCGCTCATATCATTTTTCTGGTACTGCACAGAATCAAGATCTACAGAGACATAATCAATATCCAGGGCCTTGAACATCTTGCGTGCTGCCCAACAGAATTCACACCATTGTAGAGCAAACATCACCACGGGTTGGTCCTTGCTCTGCAAAAAACCATCAACAGCGGCAACGGCCTCAGCCGGGGGGTCAATCACCACTGAATCTTCGGTATTTGCAGGAGCGGGTGGCGGTGTGGCTCCAAACTGATAGTTGGGAGTCGATTTCGATATGTTGATTTCGTCTTCGTTCATCTCACTATCGACACCGTCAAACAGTGGTGTGGAGAGATAGCGCTCGCCAGTATCGGGCAGCATGCAGAGTATGTTGCTACCTGGTTCTGCCTGCTCCGCAATAGCTATTGCCCCGGCCAAGGTAGCGCCACCGGATATACCGCAAAAAATGCCTTCCTGTTGCGCAAGTTGCTTTGAGTAATACAGGGCGGCGTCACCCGCAACTGGCATCAGAATATCAATGTGTTTATGTTCTACTGATTGGGCCAGAAGCTGTGAAATGAAATCCGGTGTCCAGCCCTGCATGGAATGTGGCCTGAACGCTGGATGGCTGGGAGCAGGGCCGGATCCTTCTGCTGTTGGTTGCGCTTGTTGGCTACCCAGTAGCTGGGCATTGTCAGGTTCACAACATACTACTCTGGTTTCCGGTCTCTGTTGTCGAAGCACTCTGGCTACACCATTTAAAGTGCCTCCGGTACCAAATCCTGTTACCCAGAAATCCAGTTTTTCATCCGCAAAATCCCGCAGAATCTCAACCGCGGTAGTTTTCTCATGCATGGCTGCATTCGCTTCGTTCTCGAATTGCCGGGTAAGAAACCAGCCATGTTCCTCAGCCAGTTCCTTTGCCTTGGCCAGCATGCCGCTGCCTTTCATGGCGGCTGGGGTCAATACAACTTTGGCGCCGAGGAAGCGCATGAGCTTGCGGCGTTCAACACTGAAGCTTTCGGCCATAACTATCACCAGCGGGTAGCCCTTTTGTGCGCATACCATCGCCAGGCCGATGCCAGTATTGCCGCTGGTAGCTTCAACTACAGTCTGGCCGGGTTTGAGCGCACCGCTGGCTTCAGCGTCTTCGATGACGCCAAGTGCGAGTCGATCTTTCACTGAACCAGCAGGATTAAACGACTCCAATTTGACGTAGAGGTTGACGTGCTTCGGGGCCAGTTTATTGATTTTCACTACGGGCGTATTGCCGATAGTGCCGAGAATGCTGTCGAATTTAGTGCCCACTTCAATCTCCTTTTGGATGTATTCCGCTGCCTTGAATGCAGGATACTCAGCCGTGACTGAATTAGTGCCAGTAGCAGGGAACATGCTCTTGGCGTGGTATCGAGGCCATACATAATAGGATTAATCTGGCTGGCAGGCCACCCTGACAGATGCCACAGGCTTTGACATTGGCGCCGAATTGGCTTGCAATAAGGGCGCTCGATGCATTCTCACAATAATCACAAGATCCCAGGAGAGATACGTGCGCATCAAGGACTGTAATAACGCGGCTGATTTCAGGAAATTAGCCAAAAAGAGACTTCCGGCACCACTGTTTCACTATATTGATGGTGGAGCCGATGATGAAGTGACCTTGCGACGCAATACCGAGGCATTTGATGATGTCAGGTTAATCCCCAATGCGTTGGCTGACTTGTCTGATATGCATCTCGGGGTGAACGTATTGGGTCAGGACATTGATTGGCCCGTGTTTTGTTCTCCTACCGGCATGACACGTCTGTTCCACCATGATGGTGAACGCGCCGTCTGCAGGGCAGCACATAAAGCAGGCACCATGTATAGCCTGTCGACACTCTCTACTGTCAGCATTGAAGAGGTTGGGGCGCTCACACCGGGCCCTAAATGCTTTCAGCTCTACATCCACAAGGATCGGGGATTGAGCTACGAGTTCATCGAGCGTTGCAAGGCAGCAAACTTTACATCGCTTTGCCTGACAGTCGATACATTGGTTGCTGGTAATCGTGAACGTGACCTGATGACCGGCATGGTCATGCCACCCAAATTTACGCTCTCCAGCATGCTCAGCTTCATGACCCACCCCAATTGGGGATTCAACTACCTGACCTCGGAAATATTTCAGCTAGCCAATGTTGCTGACAAAATTGAGGCAGGTACAGGCAAGCTGACTTCCGTAATTGATTATATTAACAACCAGTTTGATCGTTCCATTACCTGGAAAGACGCTGAGCAGGCCATACAGGCCTGGGGCGGTCCCTTTGCCATCAAAGGCGTCATGTCTGTAGAAGATGCCAGGCGGGCGGTGGACATCGGTGCCAGTGCTATCATGATTTCAAATCACGGCGGTCGCCAGCTTGATGGCTCGACCGCACCATTCGATCAGCTCGGGCCAATTGCGGATGCAGTGGGCGACCGTATTGAGATCATACTCGATGGCGGTGTGCGGCGCGGCACACATGTGCTCAAGGCGCTGGCGATGGGGGCGAAAGCCTGCATGGTTGGTCGTGGATATCTCTACGCGCTGGCAGCGGGCGGCGAACCTGCAGTTGAACGCGCGCTGGACCGCCTGCGCAAGGAAATAAAACGCGACATGATCTTAATGGGCTGCTCTTCTGTGAAAGAACTTAACCGCAGCAAGTTGCACTTCGACTAGCTTATGGCATCCACCGAAACTTCTGCAGAGTTTTCCTTATCGCGCAACGCGCCCTGGCTGCGGCCCGTTGAGTGGGTGAGCTATCGACCCCTGCGCGTGTTCTTCGCGCTTTTATTGATTTTGACTTTAGTCTGGAATCTGGCCTGGAGTTTCGAGGCTGGCGTTAACACCAATAGGACATTACTGATTGACGTCGGCATGGTGTCCATCTATCTATTGCCAATGCTGATGTTCTGTTATGTCTTGCGTTATGTCCGGCATGACGTAGTGACCCTGAGGGAATTCGATCCTGACCTGCCGGATTTCTCGTTTATCATGCCAACGCGGAATATTGCGGCAGTGGAGATATTTTTCGCAAGCTTTTTCGGTCTGGTATTTCTCATCATCATTTCTCCAATCGTTTACGGGTGGCCCGTATCAGCCTTGTTTCAAAGCTCGGAAGTACCGCTGCTGCCTATGGTTTTCTTGCTGGTTATGCTGCTGTTTATGAATACCATGACTATATTCGTAGTGATCTTTGTGGTCAGGTTATTAATACTGCTTACGAAATACGCGGATGTCATTCGCTTGTCGCTGTTTCGTTATCGAACTTATTCCATATTCTCCGGTTTGTTCGTATTGCTTTTTTGTGGCACTGTCATATTGTTTTCAGCCCTCCAGTTCATGGCGCCAGCACTTGGTTATGATGCTTTTCTGACCACTTTGATTTCAGTGCCTATATATATCCCGCTTACAATCTTTGTGGGTTTACCCATATGGCGAATATCCCGACGCATGGGCGAAGCCAAAGCGGCGGAATTGAATCGTGTTGAACGCTTGATTGATCAGGAAGTAACTGGCCACAAGGATGAATTGAATTCCAGGCTCGAACAGCTATTGAATTATGAGCGCCAGGTGCTGGATATCTGGGTCTGGCCTTTCTCTACCCAGATCAAACAAATGCTGTTCTTCGGCTTGTTACCGCCGCTGTCGTGGCTGTTGGGTGCTTTCATTGAGATTGCCGTAGAGCAATCGATCTAGAACTGATAGCTACTTCAACTCGAGTATCTGCCCACCCGCTGCTTCGGCATCTGCCCTGTCATGGGTGACGAGAATTACGGGTAATCCTTCTGCACGTAATGTAGCGAAAACCATTTCGCGTACTTCCTGACGTAATTCACTGTCCAATTGGGAAAATGGTTCATCCAATAGCACCGCCTTTGGTTGCGAGAGCAGTAATCGCAGTAATGCGACGCGTGATTTCTGCCCGCCGGACAATGTTGCCGGGTCACGGTCAGCAAAATTGTCCATGCCAAACTCTGCTAACTGCTGTGCCACTATGGTGTCTTTATTCTGTTCATGCGCAGGTAAACCGAAGCGCAAATTTTCCCCTACAGATAAATGGGGAAATAGTAATGGGTCCTGAAATAACAAACCGATACCACGTTGTTCAGGCGGTAATGCCGTCAAATCGAGATTATTTATTAAAACGCGACCGGAAGCTGTAAAGACATCTGGTAAGAATCCGGCGATAAATGCCAGCAACGATGATTTGCCGGATCCAGACGGCCCCATTACGGTGAAGACCTGACCCCCCGCAATTTTCTGATCGACTGCCAGCAAGGTCTTGCCATGCAGACTCATTTCGATGTTCTGTAGCTGTAAATTGTTGTGAGTCATTCAATTGATCTCATGCCGGCTCGATTGCGCCAGAGTACTTGTGGCAGGAACAGTGCAACAAGAAAAACCAATGCTGGCAGGGCGGTCTGGATCATGGCCCACACACCAATGGTTGATCTGCTGCCACCAGACGCCAGTGCCAGCGCTTCTGTAGTTATCGTGCTGATCCGACCCGCACCGATAAGCTGAGTTGGCAGAAACAGGCTGATACTTATCGCCATACCGAGCGCGCAGGCAGTCAGTATAGGCGCCAACACCATTGGTGCGCGCACACGCCAGAATGACTTCGAAGGTGATGCGCCCAAAGAAGCGGCAACCTGTGAATATCTGGGATCAATGTGTCGGTAAACCTCTGACAGGGATAGATAGATGTACGGCACCACAAATAACAGATGGGCAAAGCCTACCAGAAGCAATCCAGTGGGAATCTGCAGAAACTCGCTCAATATCACCATACCGAACAGAAAGACTATCTGGGGTATCAGGAGCGGCATATAAAGTAGCAGTGAGGTCCGCGCTTGCAGTGTAAAACTGTTGGTCCGAAAGCGCCACTCGAGGCTGGCGATAACCAGCACCACTGCAGCCAGGCTCGTGCCGATACCTATCAATAGAGTATTTGTCAGGGGCAGGCCAACTTCACCGAATAGATTCGCCCAGTGATCAAGTGTCCAATTCGCAGGGAGACTGGCAGGGTAGCGCCATTCACCAGAGAACCCGTTGATAGCCAGTGCCAGGAGGCTGCCCAGAATCGTTACCAAGGCCAGTGCTATACCGCTTCTGCCGCTGATTCTGATTAGCGCTTCTCCACGTTGTCGTTGACCCGCAACCATCCAGATTTTCGCCACTCGTGAGACGACGGATTCGGCACCCACCCAGAGCAATATTGCAATCATGCTTATGCCAAGCTGCAGCAATGCGGCTGCGGCAGCGAGCAGGCGTCTGCTCAGGTCCGGGTCACTGAACCACTGCAGGATTTGTACGCTGAGCGTCGGGGGCAATACTGGTCCGAGGATTAGAGCCACATCAACATTGGCAGACGCAAAAACAATAATGGCGAAGATTGGCAATCTAACCAGTGGATAAAGGGAAGGGGCGACTGTTTTTAGCCAGGCAACGGCAGGAGAGTAGCCTAAAGATTGGGCGATCTTCACCCGTTCCGCAGGGTTAACCTGGGTCAATGCTGCCAGTGACATTAATAACAGAAATGGAATCTCCTTGATCACCAGTGCTGCCATCATGGCAATGCCCCAAGTGTCATTGATAATCAACAAATCAGGTGGTCTTTCCCAGCCGCTGATACCAGTCGACACCCAGCGACTGAGTAAACCGGCTGGTGCAACAAGAAATGCAATACCAAAAGCCGCAGCAGCATGGGGTATGGCCAGCACTGGAGAGATTAATCGACGCACCCAGCGATCAAAGCGTGAGCCATTTATGCTGGCGAGGAATGCAAACACTATCAACAATGTTAACAACGGCGTCACAACACCAGCCAGAAGACTGACTAGTAAACTATGTGTCAGGCCCGGAACAGCGAGCAAATCCCTCCACACATTGAGTGTAAATTCAGTAGCGCCCACTGCCGGGAAATATCCAAACGCCGGAAGGGTGGCGATCACAGTCCCTGCCAGTATCGGCAATCCGAGTAAGCAAATAATAGTGGGGTACGCGATGCGCAGCATGAATTTCAATGGATTAGATAGCGTTGCAGCCAGGCTGATTCCAACGCTGGCATCCAGGAACTGTGCGGTTCCTGCAGCGTACGGCTCAAATCATCCAGCGAGGGAGCGGCAGGACCGGCTTTAATACTTTCGAATAAACGCCGTTGTGCTGGTGTGAGTTGGTCCATGGAAAGCACGGTGAGATTGCCAAGATGGGCAGGATCGTATGCGCGCGCCTGCGCGGCAGGAGACAGAAGAAAATTGGCGGTTACCATCGCTGCTGCCTTGTTGCGGGCATTAAAGGGAATAGCCAGGAAGCTCACATTTGCGATAGTTCCCCCGCTCAGTACATAACTGCGCACGCTGTCAGGCAACTCGCCACTTGCAATACCGGTAAGTGCTTCATTGGGGCTGAATGAAAATGCCAGGGAAGTTTCTCCATCACTCAGGAAAGTTCTCAGGGCAGCGCCATTAGTGGGGAAATAGCGACCGCTGCGCAACAGTTGGGGGTGCAGGGCGTCGAGATATGACCATAACGGTGCGGTGACTTGCTCAAATTCCGCAGCCCTCATGGGTTCATAGAGTGTTTCTTTGTTCGTTACGAGTTCCAGTAGCGCCTGCTTGAGAAATGTTGAGCCAAGAAAATCCGGCGGGCGCGGATAGGTAAATTCACCGGGATTGGACTTGCTCCATTCGAGCAGATCCCGAATTGAGCGGGGCGGCGATTGCAACCACTGCGTATCGTAGTAGAAAACCAGTTGTGCCCGTGTCCAGGGAGATTCCAGGCCTTCTACAGATACTGTGAAATCTTCTCGCATCTCTGGATTGCGTTCAGCGTCCACAAGCTCAAAATTTGGCAAGTCTTCTGCCCATGGACCATATAACAATTGATTTGATTTAAGCGCCGCAAAGTTTTCACCATTGACCCAGAGTAAATCGACAGCACCGTTGTCCAGATTGCCCGCCTGTTTCTCTGCCAGCACACGTGAGACCGCCTGCGCCGTATCGCTGAGTTTGACGTGTTGCAGATCAATACCAAACTGCGACTGCAATTCGCTTTTGGCCCAGTCGATAAAGCGATTAATGCGGGATTCGCCACCCCAGGCATAGAAGTAGATATTCTGCCCGCGGGCATCTTGCAATACCTCGTTCCACTGCGACGGGTCAGGTTCATCGGCAAGTAAAGCATTACAGCTAAAAATCAGTAACAGGCTCAGCAATAGTGTCAATATCGAGCTATTGGGTTGAGGCATATTCATTTTGGTTTGCCTAGCCATCACTGGCCAATACCTCGAGCCTGCCATTGCGGCGCTGTTGCTGTCGTTTGTACAAAATTTCGCCAAGCACGTCGGTATAAAATCGATCGCAGCCAATGCAGAGATTGCTATAGGCATCTCCGGCAGGTGTAGTGGTGTGGCAGGCTGCAAGAAATTTCTCTTCATCCCAGCCATGCGTCTTGCCCATGTGCTCCGGTTTGCCGGCATTGATAGCCTGCATGGATGGCAATTCTCGTAGGTCTTCCAGGATTTCAACCAGTGGCTCTTCTACCAGGTTGCCCAGCGGACTCGCCGTCTTGATACAACAAGGATACACATCACCGGATGGATCGACCGAAACCTCTGCACCTGCGTGGCCCATGTTGAGAAAATTCAAACCACCCGACCAATTGTTGCAGAAGTTGTCTTCCAATGTGGCATGTGACAAGCCATTTTCCCAGGCCCGGCCGCGAGGCCAGAGTTTGCCTATCCAGCTATCATCGGTGGCACCAAACATGCTGTAGACCGGGCCGCCCTGTTTGGCCCGGGTTTGACGATCCATGGCCAGATCTGCGGCTTTCAAACCGGCAGCTTCCAGCATTTCAATTATCTTGTTCGCCAGCACATTTTTCTTATCTCCTTCCATGCCGACATGGTAATCATCCATGCCAGAGACCGAGATCGACCAGATGTCACGCGCGAGGAGCTCATCAATAATGGCAGGGGTCAGGAGATCACCAGTGGTTTGCACGACAACATTGACGCCTCCCGTGAAACGGTATTTATCACGAATTTTTTCCAGCGTGGGATATAGCACGCGTTCTCTGACCGGGTCAGTCAGCACATCACCACCAGAGATGATAATGCGGCCAGTTTGCAACCCGGGTTCGTCTGCGCTCTTGAATTGCATGCTGTCAGGCAGGTTAGCCACAATATGAGGGGCATTGGCTTCGGCCTCGGCGACAACTGATTCCAGGTCGTCACGCACATAAGGCCGGAAGCGCGTTTCATAGCAATGCTTGCAGCGCCGATGGCAATGCCAGCAGAGCACGTAGTAAATAGATTCCATAGTCTCTCTTTATCGCGTGGTTACATATGTGAAAATCTGGATGCCTGTAAAACAAAGCTCCATAAATCCGCTTGATATCAGGTCTGCTGTTACCAATTTTCACACCCTGAGTTTCTTTCATTTTTGCACTATCTATGAAGACTGGCCAGTTAGTATAAAAATTGCAATAAATTGAAATATCTGGGGAATTTACCGGGTGAGAACACCTTTATGGTGCTTGTCGGCAAAGGGCTTTCTGGTAGAATCCGCGCCCATAAAAATACAAAATAAAATCCTAATCTTCTTACTTCTCACTCCTGTTTGCGCATCTGCCAGCGACCTCGTTCGGAACGGTACTGGTGCAAGTGGCATGGCGAGTGCCAACGTAATGGGCCTGGCCAATGATCCGCTATCTGCTATCAGTGGTAATCCCGCTTTGTTACGGGGACAACAAGCGGGTTTCCAACTCTCGGGCAGCACACTGTTCGTGGATTCGACGTTTACCAGTAATCTCGGAGAGAAAGACGATGCAGAGAGCGGCCCTGGAATTATTCCTGAAGCGGGGATGGTTTGGGCACCATCAGACTCTGATTTCACCTTTGGCGCCGGGTTATTTGCACAATCTGCCATGAGTGCCGAATTTGAGTTTGTCGATCCGCCAGGGGCCGGTGGTGTGACTTATGGCAATCAAGAGCACCGCGCCGAATATATAGTGCTATCTGGTGTTGGCGCTGCGGCCTGGTCTGTGAATGATGCACTGACTCTGGGTGCGACGGTTGGTGTGGCCTACAATCGCAATCAACTTGAAGCGCCCTATATTTTCCAGAGCCACCCGGTGCTCTCGGGTCTGAAAGTACTGGTTGATCTGGACGCCGATACCACTGCGTTAACTGCCTCAGCCGGATTGAACTATCGCGTCAATGATTCCGCATCTTTCAATGTGCTATATAAAATGGAGTCGGATTTCGATGCCGAAGGCTCTCTCAGCGGCAACCTGGGGCAGCTTGGACTCGGCATACAGGAAACTTTTAGTTATGACGCCGAAGTTGCCACAGGATTGCCAGCCAGTCTTGCAGCATCCTATGTATGGCAGGTAAACCAACGCTGGCAATTGGGTATTCAGGCGCAACGCATTTTCTGGGAAGAAACCTTCGCCGATTTGCCTATCGCATTAACTGACGGTACCAACGCCGACCTGAATGCCTTTCTCGGAACCGACCGCATTGATGATGTGGCACCGCTGGATTGGGATGACCAGGATGTTCTTAGCATCGGCGCCAACTTTCGAGACTGAAAACATTGGATTCCATAAGCGTTAACCCGTGCCTTGCTAGAGGTAGACTACTCCGCATGGACACAGGCGAAAGAAGATAGTTCAACCCTGATTGTGGTAAGTTTAATGTATCAGATTTTAGCCGGTATTATATTTGTATGAGTCAATCTGAAGCTCCAGTAGTGATAGGCTGGCGGGAATGGCTCGCCCTGCCTGACCTTGGCATCCCGGCGATCAAGGCAAAGATCGACACCGGCGCCAGGACATCAGCGATTCACTCTTTCGAGTTGCAAACCGTAGTCGAAGCCGGACAGGAATTTGCAGTGTTTTCCGTGCACCCGATACAGGACAACAAGGACGTCTGTGTAATTTGTCGTGCGCCGGTAAAAGACCGTCGAATCGTGAGAGATTCTGGCGGCCATGAAGAAGAACGTATTTTTATAGAAACCCTGATCAAGTTGCCTGATCGGCAGTGGCGCGCCGAATTCAGTTTAACCAGCAGGGAAAATATGTCATTCAGAATGCTGCTTGGCCGCACCTCGATGGTGGCAGGGGGCATCTTGGTAAACCCATCGTTGTCGTTTACACAGGGTCGTGAATTGAGCGATAGCTACAATGAAGCAACAGGACAGACACAATGAAAATTGCCATACTCTCGAGAAATCGTGAGTTATATTCAACAAAGCGCATCATAGAAGTCGCAAAAGAGCGAGGGCACGAAGTTAAGGTCCTTGATGTCTTGCGTTGTTATATGAATATCACTTCGCATCGGCCTAGCATTCACTATAAAGGTGAGGAGCTTGAGAAATTCGATGCTGTGATTCCTCGTATTGGTGCCTCGGTCACATTTTACGGTACTGCAGTACTGCGCCAGTTTGAGATGATGGGCGTATATCCTTTGAACGAATCAGTGGCGGTGTCGCGCTCGCGCGACAAATTGCGATCCTTGCAATTGTTGTCTCGCAAGGGTATCGGTCTGCCAATAACTGGCTTTGCCAACAAGCCAGATGATATCCAGGATTTGATCAAGATGGTTGGCGGTGCACCATTGGTTATCAAACTGCTGGAAGGTACCCAGGGGATTGGAGTAGTTTTGGCTGAGACGCGCAAGGCGGCTGAAAGTGTGATTGAGTCATTCCTGGGACTGAAAGTCAGTGTGTTAGTGCAGGAATACATCAAGGAAGCCGGCGGTGCCGATATTCGTTGCCTGGTTGTTGGCGGCAAAGTCGTAGCAGCCATGAAGCGTCAGGCAAAAGAAGGTGAGTTCCGCTCCAATATTCACCGTGGTGGTACTGCCAAGCTGATTCGTATTACTCCAGAGGAACGCTCCACCGCGACTCGTGCTGCTCGCACCATGGGGCTAAATGTTTGTGGTGTGGATATCCTGCGTTCTGCCCATGGACCAGTGGTTATGGAAGTAAATTCATCTCCCGGATTGGAAGGAATTGAGAACTCTACCGGCAAGGATGTTGCGGGTATGATAATCGAATTTATGGAAAACAACTGGAAGCAGGGTAAGACGAGGACCAGGGGAACCGGATGAGTCAGCGTGAATCGATTGTAATCGGTGATCGGGAAATAAAGCCTGGTGAGCGCTGCTCAGTCGAATTGCCAGTGCCCAGTCTGTATACCCATACGCAGTTGGAAATGCCGATACATGTGATTCACAGTAAACGGCCTGGTCCGGTATTGCTGCTTTCTGCAGCAATACACGGAGATGAAATAAACGGTGTTGAAATCATTCGCCGTGTGCTGAACCAGCGCACACTGAAGCGCCTGAGTGGCACATTGATCGCGGTACCCGTGGTAAATATTTTCGGTTTTATCAATCAGTCACGCTATTTGCCTGACCGACGCGATCTAAACAGGTCATTTCCAGGATCCGAATCAGGATCCCTTGCCGCGCGCATCGCTCATCTTTTTCTCAATGAAATCGTCAGCAAGTGCACGCATGCAATCGATCTTCACACTGGTGCCATTCACAGGGAAAATTTTCCGCACATTAGGGCTGTGCTTGATGATGAAACCACTGAAAACATGGCGCGGGCATTTGCCTCGCCTGTGGTCATAAGTACGGGCATCGTTGAAGGTTCACTGCGAGAGGCTGTTGAGGAGCAGGGGGTGAATATCCTGGTTTACGAAGCTGGTGAAGCGCTGCGCTTTAACGAAGTCTCAATCAGGGCGGGAGTGCGCGGCATCATCTCGGTGATGCGTGAGATTGATATGCTGCCCAAATTGAAATCCAGCAAGCCGCCACGCAAATCGCTAGTGGCCAAAACCAGTTCCTGGGTCAGGGCGCCGCAAAGTGGAATTGTGCGCATGATCAAGCCATTGGGTTCGCAAGTCAGTGAAGGTGAAGTACTCGGTATCGTGGCGGATCCGTTTGGCGAACAGGAAGAACAGGCAGTCGCGCCTTTCGATGGCATCATTATCGGCAAATCAAACCTGCCGCTGGTGAACGAAGGTGAAGCGCTTTTTCATATTGCTAAAGTGAAGCGTCCCGAAACTGCAGCTGAACGCATTGAGGAATTTCAGACCATACATGCGCCTGCAGCAGATGATGGCGAACTGCGAGATCCTCCGGTCAGCTAGTGCGTATTTCTAAAGCAGGCTGAAGAACTCGCGCAACCGCGCAGCATTCTTGCCAACGTCGCTCACTCCAACTCGTGACAATGAGCGGGCGTTGAGAATCGTCTCTCCACCATCTTCTGTAATGTAAATTACGACGTCATCCTTGAAACGAAACCAGAAGGTAGTGTCGGTTGCTTCTATACGTCCTGCTTCGCGCTCTGCTGCAATAATTTCCCAACCCAGACTGTTCGCTGCTGCCAGCGCCCGGTCGAAAACAGCTTCCGGTGTATCCTGAAAACGTTGCGGAACGATATCCGGATAGGCTTGTTGCTGAAGTTCGCGCAAGCGTTCAGGTGTCATATTGTTGCCTGCGCCATATTCCATGCTGTTAGGTGCATCGGCGCGCAAGGGCGCAATAGCAACATATTCCGGTGGATTTATCGTGTCGGTGGTGATGTCATGAATGGGCGGAGTGCCTTCGGGTGGGCGAAAGCTCTCGGGGACAAAATAGGCCAGTGCAGCACTCAGACAACCGATAGCAGCCATTCCGATAAAGCCATTGATATTTGCTACACCTTTCTGGCGTGCAATAAGATAGCTGCCTACTGCGATAACCAGACAAACCCCTGCAATCCAGTCGGAGTAGACATTTACAGTTTGCAGGTAGCCAAAACCCAGTCTGAAATCTGCCATGCCAAACCACACGGCAAGTGGCCCGGCCAGGGCCAATATGCCGATTCCCAGGCCCGCGATCAGCGCAATAACTGTCAGTATTTTGATTGTTAGTTTAATTTTTGCGGAATCCATCGTGTGGCTCCTTTGTTGTTGGCCAAAGACATGAGCAGACCCGCTGCCGAACTAAAACTATTCGCTTGTCTGTAAGATTAAAGACAACAAAAAAGGGGGCATATCTCTCGATATTACCCCCTGTATTCGAAATCTCGTATGCGTTACTGGGGCGAAGACATAATCATGGTGTGTTGCATATCCATCATCGCTCGTGAACGATTGCGTTCGGACTGCATAAGTTCACCAACTGCGGGTCCGCCCTGGTTATATATCCCGCCGCGTAATGCAAACAATAAATAATTCATTGGATCATCGGTATTTGAAGACTTGTTGGTGAAATCTGCAACGATTGCATCAATACGCTCTTCCTTTGCATCGAAGTTAGGAAAAACGAGGGTATCCGCTACCATGGTTTCCAGTACGTTCAGATTATCCAGAATAATGGCTGCCTGTGCTGACTGACTGTACAGGTTGGGGGCGATCGCCGGTGCCATTGGCAATTCGGTTGGTGCAGGAAACATGGACATGCCGCCAGCCGAGCCAATTTTATTCCAGAAGCGTTCCAGCGCTGTATCGACGCCATCTGACGCCTCTTCATCCAGGCTCTCAAGAATCACTGCTTCAAGTACCGCCAATTGCAACCATTGTTGGGTCCAGAGGAAACCACTCAATCGTGGGAAGCTGGTTTGGAACCCCGTGCCCTGTGGATGGCCCAGCAGGTAAGTGCTGTCCTTTGGATCGATAGCGACGCTGTGCTGGTCGTCTTCCAGGTAGGTGTCAATTGCTGCTTGCACGGCTGCCTGTTTGTCGCTGATGCTGTCATCAATGTAGATTTCGAACAGGCGATTTTCAAAGCTTCGTCCGCGTCGAATGACTTCTGCCAGATGCCGATTAACAGCGCTGCTTTCGATAAATGCTTCAGCGGCAACTTCATCAGAATATTCACCGCGCATCATTTCCAGCAATTCGACTCGCGCTTCAACTTCCTGCTCACCATATGAACCACTCATCATATTGCTCATATCGTGGCCCATGCCTGAGGACATCATCTCGCTCATGGTCATAGTGCTCATCATGCGAAAATGCATGGCAAGCTCGTTGCGAATGGCGCTGTTGGCTGGATCATTGGCGATTTCAGCCATCTTCTCGTAGGCGGCACCCTGGGTGACGTCAAAGGCATTGAAGAGGGTTGCCAGTTCGGGATACTCAGCGCGAATCAGATCTCCGGCCTGGGCATTGCCAGGGCCGCTGTAAATCACTCCCATCATGCTAATGCCCAGCACCGCTAACAGGCGTTTGGCACTATATAAACTATTGTTTTTAGTAGGATTCATGCTTCATTCCTCGGGTATTCAGTTCTTGCAACTGAGTATAAACGGTTCGTCGCTTGGGCGACAATTTCTCACTTGTGGCAGTGTGTGCCATCTGTCCGGCGGTATTATTCCGCACCGGCTGGAAACTTCCAGTGTCCTCTAAGGCCCAGCAAATACGGGGCGCTAGGGTACCTGAATCGACGCATTAATCCGAACGGGAATGCGGCAACTTATTGTGATTTTTTGTGACATCCCCGCCACCAATTTCGCATTGCAGAGAGGGGTTTTGCAAGGCTGTAAGCCAAATTGTTAACTGCTTTTCACCAGGCAAATCGGGCGAGAAACACGATGTAGATTATTGATACTGCGCTATTGGATATTGCTTTGATCAATAAAGCCGTCGGCATTTGGCAAGGTAATGTCAGGCAGTGTTTCATCGCTGATTGACACAGTTTGTTCAATGATGCCATTGAGGTAGAGCAAATACGCAGTGACTTGATACACCTCATTAGTTGTCAGTGACTTTGGTGCATTGGCTGGCATGGCGCGCTGAATATAATCGAACAGGGTCGTTGCGTGTGGCCAGTAGCTGCCGATAGTCTTTACTGGATTTTCTGCTTGCAAATTGCCCCCTGCCAATTGGGTGTTGGCGATCGTGCCTTCGCCACTGGCACCATGGCAGGCCTGGCACTTCTGTTCAAAAACTACCTGGCCCTGTATGGGTGTGCCATTCCCTGCCGGCAAGCCGGCGCCAGAAGGCTCGACAATCAAGTCGATCCCGGCAAGGTCAGACTCGGTAACAGGAATGCCAAGGTTCGGGTAATCCTGTGCAGTGACCAATACAGCGCATGCCAGCAACATGCAGCCGAGGAGCAGGCGCGGTGCATTAGGCGAAGACATTGCGCACCTCCCCACCATTGGCTACAGCCCAACTCTGGATGCCGTGAAAATGGTAAAAACCCAAAGTGCCGCGTTCATTGATTATCGCAGTGCGAGTGGGCTGCACATTGCCTGCGCTGTCAGTCGCCCGGCTTTGCAGTATGGCGCCGCCGCCGCTCCATTCCCAGGGGATGCGGAATCGGGTGAGAGAGCGATCAATTTGTGGGGAGTCCAGATGCGCATCAGCCCAACTACGCCCACCATCGGCGCTCACTTCTACGCGTTGAATGCTGCCATGACCTGACCATGCAATGCCTGTTATCTGGTAAATGCCCTGACTATCGAGTGACATCTGGCCCGATGGGGATGTAATAACTGATTTGCAGCCCATAGGAAAAGTGAACTGCAGAGATTGTCGGTCGGGTAGCGTGTCGGTGTACTTGCTGGTTTCGTCCCTGAATTGACTGGGCTCAGTGGTCAGTTTGAGCTGCGTTAGCCACTTTACGCTTATGTTGCCTTCCCAGCCTGGCACGAATAGGCGCATGGGATAGCCCTGCTCGGGGCGCACGGGTTCTCCGTTCTGGTACAGAGCTACCATGACATCGTCCAATGCCTTGCTCAGGGGAACTGATCGACCCATGCTGGCAGCATCAGCCCCGACTGCACTCACCCAGCGTGCTGTTGGCTGCACGCCAGCTTCATCGAGCAATGTTGAGAGCGGAATCCCGGTCCACTCGGCACAGGAAACCAGGCCATGGAGGCTCTGGGCGGTACCATCTGGTGGATTATCGCCTCGCAGTAATGCACCGCTATTGCCCGAGCATTCCAGAAAATGAATGCGGCTCACCATGGGATATCGCAGTAGATCTTCGTAACGAAAGGCCAGTGGCTGACGCACCAGGCCATTAATTACCAGAGTGTGTTTTGCAGGATCGATTGCCGGTATGCCAGCATGATGACGTTCAAAATGCAGCGCGTTTGGAGTAATTGTTCCCTGCAGGTGCTGCAGTGGTGAGCGCGAAGCGCCGCCGCCAGGATAAAGCGGATTAGGTCCTCCGGCCATGCGCTGGATATGTTCGGCATGAGGAGAGCGCTCGCCGTAGGCACTACTGCCTGGCCCTGGTTGTTTGCTCCAGCCCGGTATCTGCAGGTTGGGCAAGGCGTCTGCCGCCAGTACCTGCGAGGTAAGGGTGGCGCCGGCACCAGCCAGGCCAAGGCCCAGCAGGTGGCGGCGGCTTATCAATCCATTGCCTGCTACCTTTTCGAGATTCTTCTGCATGGCTTTTCCCTTTCTGCGTTTAATAGCCGAGGAACTGCTTGGCTTCTTTCACGGCTGGATGGCTATCGTCCGTCCAGACTGCCAACAAATCCATGTATCTCTGTCGAGCCTGTGTAGTGTGACCGAGCTCGGCATGACTACGCGCTGCACCGAGCAGGGACCAGGGACGATTGGGCGTACGCAATAGTGACTCTTCAAAAAAGCCCATGGCGGCGCCCGGTTCGTCGTGCCGCAAGGCGACTTCCCCAGCCAGTTCATGCACGGGCTTGAGCGGATTTGCTGCACCATTTGGCAATCTTTGTTGTTCGGTCAATGCCACAGCGTTCGCTAACATCTCCATGGCTTCGGCTTCCAGTGCCTGGGCCCGGGAATTCATACCGGAGGTGGCGGCTTGTCCGGCTTGTGTCAGCTTATTCAGCGCAGCAACCTCGGCATAGCTCACCTGCAAGGGCACATTGCCGGTCTGATTGGAAGCCATGTTCTCAAGTCGCATCGTTACATCATTGACGACTTCAGCTTCACCAAGATGCGCAGCGCTGAGTCCAAGAGCCAGCAATTCATTGGCGTCGAGATCAGCGCTTACTGGTTGAATTTCCCATTGCTGCGATTCAATGATGTGGCGGGCGCGCATACTGCGTATTGTTGATTCAGATCGTGCGTCGCCGGGGTTCAATTCCAATACTTCTTCGGCGCGTTGTATCCACATTTTTGAACGTGCCAGGTCACCCAGTTGCAGATCGCCGTACTGACCCCAGTCCGAGGAGTGGTTCTGGTCATTGGGTCGGTCGCCCGGTTGCCACAAAGCCGCCGCAGCATCGAAGGCAGATTCATTCCAGACAGACACTTCTTTCCACATACCATGCTGAATGAATATATGGGTGGGCATATGGCGAGCGTGAGACACAGCCGGTGCGATATCTGCATATTTGAACGCGGCGGCCAACGCGATGGGGGCATGAATTGGATCGTCGAATGCATGAATCACATAGTGAGCCGCCCCTGGATGGTTGGCATTTTCCCGAAATAATTCCAGTGCTGTTGCGCCAGCCCGCATATTGAGTCGCTCACGCTGGTCGCCGGCAGCAGTCGCGCCACTTAGCGTGGCGACGGCATAGAAAGCCTGTACTTCGCGATCGTCAGGAAATTGCTGGTAGAGATCTTCCATCGCATGCATCCAGGCAGTGCGCTTGGCCGGCATATCCCCCGGTGTCAGTGCAAAAGCTTCTGCCGCGCGCACGAACCCCTTTTCGCGCTCAGTGGGTGCCTTTGCCATGCGCTCTTCATGCGTGCGACCAAGGCGGTTCATCACCGCGGCGGGAGACTCCAGATCCCATACCACAGGAATAAAGGGGTGATTATACGTGAAGACTTCGCCCCAATAGGCCATGGCGAAATCCGGATCGATTTCCTGCGCCAGCCGAAATTCGTGCTGTGCCTGGATAAAGCCAAAACTGTGCAGATAACCCACGCCAAGCGTGAAGTGTTCGTGGGCCTGGGGGGAGCCGGAAGTCGGGAAGTTGAAACTCCCAATACTGTCCAGTTCAGCCGCATTGGCGAGGGTCAACAGGGAACCTGAGAAAACTACCAGAACGGCGGTACAGAAGGATCTGATCATGACAAAGCCTCTAGAGCATATTGTTATTGGGTTGGCTTCCATTCCACAGCTACCTCAAGGGTGCCAAGACCACGAAGGGTTTGCAACGGTTTTCATCGCTGGTTTGCGTGTGAGCCGCTATTGAACCGTGCTGCCACAGCAAGCTGGCTGGCGCAGCCAACACAGATTGGCAGCCAGGTAGAGCCTGTAGTATGTTGAGAATGACGATCAGAAATTTTGAGAAAAAACGATGATGAGGATTTCAAAGATTTTTCATGCAGCAGGTGCCGCTGTGTTAATGCTCAGCTTGCAAAATCTAACGGCACAGGAATTGGAGCTCGGTTGCGACGACATGCCGGGGTTTGCCGATTTCGATTTTTGGGTCGGTGAATGGGATGTGTTTGATCTCGCTACCGGGAACAGGGTTGGCACCAATAGTATCCAGCGCGAAGAGATCGGTTGCATGGTGGTAGAACGTTGGGAGAGTAACCAGGGTGTTACCGGCACCAGCATCAATTATTTCAATCCTGTTCTGGATGAATGGTGACAGGTTTGGATATCGGCTGGACGTTATGCAATCGATATCACTGGTGGCTTGCAGGGTGATTCCATGGTGCTGGTTGGATCAGCTTATTACTACAATGGTACTCAAGCAGAAATACGCGGTACCTGGACGCCCAATGAAGACGGAAGTGTGCGGCAGTTCTTTGAGCAGAAAAATGCGGATACTGATGAATGGGAACCCTGGTTTGATGGTCGTTATGTGCGCCAGTCCTGATATTCCAGTCAGTCCAGTCTGATCCAGCGACGTGCAGGCAATTGATCAGCATCTCAAGACTTTTTTCGCCTCGCCACAGCCGGATGTGCGTCGCATATTTCATGGCCGGGGACAGTGCTTCCCTGGGCTTGAACATCTTTGTCTGGACTGGTTTGCGCCAGTCGTTCTGATTTCTGCTTATGAGCCTGTGAGTGATCCAGCGGCGCTGGTTGATGTGATTTGCAGTGCCGATCAGCACGGCCAGGTCGCCACAATTCTTCTGCAAAAGCGTTTTGAAACTGGCTCTCCCACGGAGGCTCTGTTCGGCTCTGCCCCCAGGAAGGTGGTAGTCACTGAAGGCGATCTGCGGTTTGAAGTACAGCCAGGCCAGCGACGGAACAGCGGCCTGTTTCTCGACATGTCAGTTTTACGGGAACGTGTGAGGCAAGAGGCGAAAGAGTGCAATGTTCTGAACCTGTTTGCCTATACCTGTGCATTCTCGGTGGCAGCTCTGGCTGGTGGTGCGCAGTCGGTTACTAACGTCGACATGAGTAAGAATAGCCTGGCCTGGGGTGCAAGAAATCATGAACTGAATGGACAGGATGCGGCATTGGTAAAATACATTCCGCATAACTTGTTTCGATCGTGGGGCAGAATAAAACAATTTGGCCGATACGATTTGGTCATAATCGACCCCCCTACAAGACAACGGGGCAGTTTCGATGTTGAGAAAAACTATGGCAGTGTATTGAAGCGTTTGCCAGGTCTGTGCAATCCAAACGCGAAGGTCATCGCAACGCTTAATTCACCTTTTCAGCCAGTTGATTATTTGCTTGAGCTGTTCGCAAGGCGCGTGCCTGGTGCCGAACTGATAGAACAGTTATCAGCGGCACCAGAGTTCGTTGACAAGCATCCTGAAAGAGCCCTGAAAATCTGCGAGTTTGCCATGCCAGCCTAGAGCCTGCGTGTCAGAACATGCGCCTGATGAATTTCTGACGATCGATAAACTGGTGTTTCAGGGCGGCCAGAATATGCAGAAGAATCAGCAATTTCAAGATATTGGCAATAATGCCGTGTGCCGTATGGAATACATCTTGAGCAGCCTCGTTACTCATTTGCGCGATATTGAATACGCCAAATAGTCGTACATCCGTGTCCAGAAACAACCCCTGTAACAAGCCACTAAACACCATGAGGGGAACCAGTATATAAAACAGCAAATGTACGCGCTTGCCCCAGATTTGCTCCCATGTCTTCAGCTGCTCAAGAGGGGCAACAGGATGGTCGGAACGGAGCTTCAAGCGCCAGAGCATCAAGGCAAGGATGATCAATGCGCCTGATGAGTGGAAAATCAGGATAGTGGCTTTGTCGGCACCCTCCGCTTCTTCTACCAGTTCCCCGCTGACAAACAACCAAAACAAAAGTAACACGGCCAGTAACCAGTGTAATACTTTCTGTGATCGCAGATAGGACTCATGAGACATGACCAGACACTCCTCTTTCACCAATTATCATCGTGAATACTAGACCAGATGTAAGTGACTCAGTCTGATCCAGATCATGCTATTGGCTCCAGGGAAAATGAGAAAACCAGCGTTCGGTCATTAATTTACGATCCTATTGGCTGGTCTCGACACCTACGGTTTCCACCGGTCCCATGCCACGAATTTCAACTACCACAGGGCCGACGCGCGAGCCGTCATAATGCACTGCGCCGGCAGGATGGATCATAAAGCCACCGGCGGGAATTGCTGTGGTTGCGGTCATGTCGTGGCTGGCATCAGTGCCCGCATGCCAGGTGCCTTCTATCACCGTCACAAAACGATCCTGGGTATGGTAGTGGGGATTACTCGTACCGCCGGCGGGAAACCGCACGCGCATAATATACAAGCCAGCTTCAGAGGGGTTGCCATAGAGCACATGGCTCTGCACCCGATTGCTGGATTCATCCCATTCCAGATCCTCTAGCTGGACTACGATAAATCCGTTTTCCAGTTCGGCCGCAAAAGTGATCGGCAACAAAAATACCAACAGCGTCAAAAAGTAACGTAGTTTGTTCATGAATTTATCCCTTTATAATTGTTGTTCACAGAATAATATCTGTTTCGCGCCCGGTCGCAGCCCGGCCTGTGGCCGACACAATGTCGTGATACCGGGGCTGGCATCTGAGCTATGATTATACACAGTGCTGGCATGGCGTAGAGGTTTACGATATAGGCCTCATGATACCTGCCGATCAGCTTTTCTTTCCCGTTTCGGTAAAGAGTCTGAGGGGAAACACGAGCGATAAAACCTGATAATGGAGAGTCCCATGACTGACCAAAATTCCTCACCAGATGACAAAGGTGCAGCGGTTAAAATTCCACCACCTTTCATATTTATTCTCCTCGCTCTGTGCGGTTATGGGCTTGAGAATATTTTGCCAACCACACTGGGGGCCGCGCCTGAATTGCGATTTGCAGGTGTGGTTCTCATTGTTATCAGCCTGGCCCTGATACTGGTTGCTGCTGCGCAGTTTAAAAAGCATGCAACAGCTCTGGAGCCCTGGCGGCCTACATCACAAATTATTACAACCGGTCTTTATGCCTATTCGCGTAATCCAATCTATGTTTGCTTTTGCCTGTTTAATGTTGGCCTTGGGCTGGGAGTTAACAGTTTATGGATATTACTGAGCTTTATCCCTGCTGCAGTGCTGTTGCGCTATCTGGTCATTGCGAAGGAAGAGGCTTACCTGGAGACGAAATTCGGCTCGGAGTATCTAACCTACAAAGGCCGTGTGCGACGCTGGCTTTAGGCGCGCCAGCTTTCAACAAAGCAGGGTTCGGGTTAAGGTGGTGGTCCTTGTTAAAACTGGTATTGAGGTAGGGTAATGGTCAACAGAACGCAAGCCAGGCTTGATTCAGGTTTCGCAGCAAAGTCAGAACCTTCAGATATTCTCGCTGGCATAGAGTTGACCGGCAAATCGGTAATCGTCACTGGGGGTTATTCTGGCATTGGACTGGAAACTACGCGCGCGCTTGCCGGCGCTGGTGCAAAAGTCTACGTACCTGTGCGCAATCCGGCCAAAGCAGAGGAAAACCTGTCTGATGTGGGAGGTGAGGTGTTGGTAGACGCCATGGATCTGGCTGACCTTGCATCTGTCCATGACTATGCTTCACTTATCACCGAGCGCGAAACGAAAATCGATCTGTTAATTAATAATGCCGGCATCATGGCCTGTCCGGAAACGCGCATTGGCAATAACTGGGAATCCCAGTTCGCAGTGAATCACATCGGGCACTTCGTATTGACCAACGACTTGTTACCCATCTTGCTGAGTGCAGACGCACCGCGCGTAGTTTGCCTGTCTTCAATAGGACACCGGCGTTCGGATATTCTCTGGGACGATATTCATTTTCACGCAACGCCTTATGAAAAATGGACAGCATACGCCCAGGCCAAAACTGCCAACGCCTTGTTTGCTTTGGGGCTTGACCTTAAATTTCATGATCAGGGCCTGCAGGCCTTCTCGGTTCATCCGGGCGGCATACTGACCCCATTGCAGCGACATCTGGCCAACGAGGAAATGCAGGAACTGGGCTGGACTGATGCCGAAGGAAATTTATCAGAACAGGCCAGTGCCTTGTTTAAAACGCCGACCCAGGGTTGCACGACTACATTGTGGGCTGCCACATCGCTGCAACTGGCAGACTGCGGTGGTCAGTATTGCGAAGACTGTGATATTGCTGACCTCGCGACTGAGGAGAGCCCACGATATTTTCACGTGGCACCCTGGGCGACCAATCATGAGAGTGCGCTCAAATTGTGGGAAATGACCGAGGCTATGCTTACCTGATGCAATTTACCGGCAAGACAGCGCTCATTACCGGAGGCTCAAGGGGTATCGGCCGGGCCGTCGCGATAGCTTTTGCAGCGGCAGGGGCCAGGGTCGCAATCGTCTATCGATCAAACGAGGCTGCTGCAAACGCCACGCTGAAGGAGTTACAGGGCGATGGACATTTAGCATTGAGTGGTGACGTTGCCAATGCGAGCGACGTGGCACGTATAACAGAATCTGTCATCAATAAATTTAGCCGCATCGATATTCTGGTCAATAATGCAGGTATCGGAATATATCATCCGATATTGGAGGCCAGCTATGAAGACTGGCAACGTGCCTGGCAGGAGACTCTGGCAGCAAATTTAATCGGGCCCGCTAACTTTTGCTACTGTGTAGCACAGCATATGGCAGGAATTGACGGTGGACGAATTATTAATATCAGTTCACGTGGCGCCTTTCGCGGCGAGCCAATCAAACCCGCCTACGGCGCCAGCAAGGCAGGTTTGAATGCGCTCAGCCAGTCTCTGGCGGTGGCGCTGGCGCCCCATAATATCTTTGTCGGCGCTGTAGCGCCGGGCTTCGTCAATACAGATCTCGCCGCTGAGCGATTGGCCAGTGCTGAAGGTGAAGAGATACGGGCACAGAGCCCGCTTAATCGTGTCGCCGAACCGGAAGATGTGGCACATGCTGTATTGTTTCTGGCTTCCCCGGGTGCCGAGTTTGCAACGGGCACGATCATTGATGTAAATGGCGCGTCTTATTTGCGTAGCTAATTACCGTCTTGCTGTAGCAAGCTCTCAATTTGGTCAGCAGTAACTGGCGCACCACTATTTCCCCAGCTATTGCGCACATAGTTGATGATTGTGCTGAATTGATCAGCAGTGAATGCCTCCTTGAAGGTTGGCATCTCGCCGCGCCCAATCATCATTACCAGCGCCACATCGATTCCACTCCCGAGCACTGTCTCATTTCCAGCCAGGGCAGGATAGATGCCGTCGATTCCGCGCCCATGGGCCTGGTGGCACTCGGCACAATTGTCGAGAAATAGTTGCTCACCGGATTCTGCAGCCTTTAAAGGTCCGATCGCGGTCAGCGCGAGGCTTAGCAGCAGTGTGGAACCTTGAATTAACATGTTTCGCATAGTCGACATGTTAAGCCACAAAGCGGGAACGGAGAAGTTTCGCGAATCCAGTTCCGATTGCTCTCGCGGCGGAGTGCTACAACAGTAAACCGGTATGGGATTTGCGTGTATATTAGGTAGTAAGCAATGGAGTGAAAGATGTCAGTACCCAGAATAGCAATTAACGGTTTTGGCCGCATTGGCCGCACGATCATGCGCATCGCCAAGCTGCGCGGGCATTTCGACGTGGTGGCGGTGAATGATCTGGCCACCCCCGACCAGCTCGCCTATGCCTTCAAATATGACAGTATCCATGGCGTCTATCCCGGTACGGTGGAGTGTAAAGGCACCAGAATGGTGATTGATAATGATCCGTTTGATGTGCTGAGTGAGCCAGACCCTGCCAAATTACCCTGGAAGGAATTAGGTGTGGATTATGTCATTGAGAGTTCCGGTGCCTTTCGTACGCTGGACAAGCTCAAGCTGCACCTGGATGCCGGTGCCAGACGTCTAATTTTGACGGTGCCCTGTAAAGATGATCTTGATGCCACGCTCGTGACTGGCGTGAATGACCACGTTGTAAAGGAAACCACAAAAATTATCAGCAATGCCAGTTGCACTACAAACTGTGCAGCGCCTCTTGCCAAGGTGTTGCACGAAAATTTTGGTATCAAACGCGGATTACTGACTACGATACATGCCTATACTTCTTCGCAACGGCTTATCGACTCGCCGCACAAAGACAATCGTCGTTCCCGCAACGCCGCCACCAATATAGTGCCGACCTCTACCGGGGCAGCCAAGGCTATCGGCCTGGTGATGCCAGAAATGGCAGGCCGATTGGACGGGCTCGCAATGCGCGTTCCGGTGCCGGATGGCTCTCTGGTAGATATGGTTGTAGAGCTGGAGAAGGACGTAACAGTGGAAAGTATCAACGCGGCCATGCGTACTGCTGCCGAAGGGCAATTGAAGGGCATCTTGTCCTACTGCGAAGACGATGTTGTCAGCAGCGATATTATCGGTAACTCACATTCCAGTATTTTTGACAGCAAGCTGACCCAGGTGCTGGATGCACGCATGGCAAAAGTCGTGAGCTGGTACGACAATGAATGGGGCTATAGTACGCGCGTTGAAGAGCTTATCTCGCGCCTGGCTCGAATGGACGGTATGCAACCGGGGTAGTCTGTCAGGTGCTGCAATTCATGGTATAAAGCGCCGTATGTCATGGCTACCCGCTTCTAAAATTCGCTTCAAGTTGCTCAGCTGCAGTGGATTGCTGGCAGCCATGCTTGTTAGTGTTTTTCCCGCCAGCGCGCAGCTCGATTTTCCTGGTCCCGCTCCAATTCCGGATGGCCTGCAAACGGTCTCTTTCTATAGTCCAGCGGTAGATCGCCAAATGAAATTCGATATCGTGTTGCCAGCGGGCTACGACGAGACTGACAATCGTCATCCTGTGCTCTATCTGCTGCATGGCTATATGCAGAACTACACCGTATGGGGCCGTAATCTGGGTGCGGCTTTCTATGCACGCAATCTGCGTGACCTGATCCTGGTATTACCTGATGGTGGTAATACGTGGTTTATAAACTACGCGACCAGTGCTGAAGGCCAGCGTAATAACTGGGAAGATCATATTGTCGAAGATGTCATTGGCTATGTGGATAGCAATTTCCGTACAGAAGCCAGACGCGAAGGCCGTGCTATTGCTGGATTGTCTATGGGAGGCTTCGGTGCCTTTGCCATGGGATTGCGACACCCGGAGTTGTTTATTTCTATAGGCAGCACCAGTGGCGCCCTGAGCTATGCACGCAGCGTGGCGACAGAGCTGCAAGCTGGCAGCAGTCGAGAGCCACAGGAACGCTCAGCTGAACAAAGTGCACGGATAGCGGAGGCAGATGCATTTATTTCTGAAATTATTGATATCCCTGATTTCAGCACTCAGCCAGAACGGACTCCTGCGGGCGTCGAATTTGCCACCGCAGAGCAGGCGCTGGCTTACGATCCCTTCAACATAATCTATAATGTGCCGCGCAGTCAGATGCCCCATATTTACATCGATTCGGGAACTGAAGATGGCTTGATTCAGGAAGCGCGTGAAATGGCCCAACTACTTATGTTGAACAACGTACCCTTTGACTATATGCAAAGTCGCGGGCGGCACAACTCGGAATATTGGCGTCGTTCGATTGGCCATATGATGACGATTCAGCACGAAGTAATGCAACGTGCATTGGGCAACCGCCCTTAACAAGTAACAATAGTTATGAATACACCCCCGAGCTCCGAACATATTCAGCGCTTCAAGCAGGATGGCTATCTGGTTTTTGATTTTGCACTGGATGACAGCCTGCTCGAAGCTATCAAGAGGGGCGTTTATCCGCTTTATGATGAAAAATTTCGTAATGGTGAAGTACCGACAACCCGCGTTCAAGATGTCTGGCGTGAGGTTGAGGCGGCAAGGGTGCTGGCGCGTCAACCAAACATCATGGCCGCACTTGAGCAGTTATTTGGAAGCGCCGCGCTGCCTTTTCAGACGCTCAATTTTCCTGTTGGAACCCAGCAGCTACCGCACTCGGACACGATTCACTTCAATAGCAAACCCAGAGGATATATGGCAGGGGCTGGGTGGCACTGGAAGATATCGACGCCGACAATGGCCCGTTGATCTATTACCCGGGCAGCCACAGGCTACCGGAATATTCCATGCAGGATCTCGGATTGGGAACTGGTTACGAGTATTACAAGGACTATGAGCAGAAAGTTCAGGGCCTGATCAACAAACACGCACTTCAGCCTGAGTACGGGACCATCAAAAAGGTTGAGGCATTAATCCGGCACGCTAATCTTCTGCAAGGCGGAGCGCCACAAAAAGATATGTCACGCAGCAGACATTCACAGGTTACTCACTATTACTTTGCGGACTGCGAGTACTACACACCGATGAATAGTGATGGGAAGTCTGTACGGTACCGCAGACCTGAATGGGTTGCAGATGTGCCGCTTGATGAGTATGTGCCGGTACGACCATCCTTGCTTGAGCGCATCAAGCCCAGATTGATCCGTTAGTCGTCCACCGCTAAAGATCAATCGTCCGGGTTATAGGTAATTTCAGGCTCATCGTGAACATTATTCACTAATCTGGCATTCACCAGCGCTTTCAACGAAACTGACTTGAATTCACGCCGATACAACACCAGCACTGTAACGGCGCAGGCAACCATAAAAAACCAGCTATTGATAAACCATCCCAGAACAGCCATGGCGAAGTAATAGGCGCGTATGCCAAAGTTATAACTGTGGGCGGCACGGTCCAGCACTTTGGCCATGGCATTAAAATCGCGGTTTGCCAGAGTCGGTTTATACCCGGGCGCTTCCTTGTAGTACTTGACCGTATTAAAGGATGAGCCAAAAATAATGAAGCAAAAGCCGTATTGGCGGATCGACCAGGTAAATGTAAAAAATCCGTAGATAAATATAAAAATCATCAACAGGAGTTTGAGCTGCACTACTTCGAGAGGAACCTCGTCTACAAAATCCAGCGTATTGATGTTGAGAAACATGTCACTGGCAGTCGATAGCACTGTTACCAGGCTGGCAAGAATCAGTAAAGAAGTTGAGGCGAGAAAGGACACCTGACGTTCGAGGCTGGCCAACAATTCAGCATCGACCTCGCTCATTCCAGACAACGCCAGTTTGCGTATCCATTCCTTGCGGTAGCGATAGAGCACACTGGACAGACTGTTGCGACGGCGCGCCGCATGGCGCGCAAACAGGGAATATCCCATCCAGCACACACAAAACCAGATGAACGCTACGATATCGAGAGGGGCAAAGACCATGGCGCGCAGCTTACTTTCAGGTCGCGCTGAATGCAACTGCATTGCTGTATTTGAAGGTTGCTGATGTGGCAACATGACACGCCATGAACTGGGCAATAAAACTCTCACCGGGCCTGTGCCGACTGGGGCGCAGAACAGTGCTTGAAGTACCGGAATTACAACTGAAACCGGGCGAGCACTGGTGTTTTCTCGGCGCTAATGGCAGTGGTAAATCGACACTGGCTAATCTGATCAATGGCAAACGTCATGAGAGTGGCAGCTATGTTTCATATGCTGCCGATTTGAATCCAGCGCAGGATATCGTGGAGGTCTCTTTCTCTGCACAACAGCATTTGCTAGAGCTTGATGCGCGCCATGATATCAGCGAGTTCAGCGCCACTGTTTCTGATAACGGCACCTGTGTCGCTGTTTGTGTGAAAAAAATGCGTCGTGCGGACGACCCGGAATTTTTTGCTGAGTTGTGTGCTGCGCTGGATTTAGAGCAGCTACTGGGCAAAGGCATACGTTATCTCTCTTCTGGTCAGCTAAGGCGCGTCATGATCGCCCGTGCGCTCTACGCGCAAGAGCCGGGTATTGCCAAGGTCTTGATCCTTGATGAGCCTGTAGAAAGTCTGGATCGCGCAACCAGTGCCAGTATTGGCAAGATCATTCATCAGTTCCTGCAACCTGCAACAATAACCATCAATCTGGCGCGTCGTGAATCCAGTGTGCCGGAGTTCACAACGCACATGGGCTTAATGCAGCGCAATGATGAGCGACTCCGCCTGGTTGCCACTGACCGTATGGAAGTTGTTAAAAAGAGTACCGCATACAGGGATTTTGCCGCCAGGAAACCAGTAATTCCTACCGCCTGGTCTTTCGATACCGACATGGAATCCAGGGCAGAGCAGGGCGCAGTGCCCCTGATCGAGATGCGCGGGGTAAATGCGAACTATGGAGAGTTACAAGTCCTGCAGGGATTGCACTGGACCATGAGCGCAGATGATCACGTGCTTGTAGAGGGTCCCAATGGCTGTGGCAAGTCGACTTTACTTAGTCTCATCGATGGGGAGAATCACAAGGGCTACGGTCAACCACTACTTCTCTTTGGACAACGCAAAGGGAGTGGAGAATCTATCTGGGAGCTCAAGGCAAATTTCGGCATCGTGTCTAATGAACTTCATAACAAGTACATTCGGGGTTGGAAAGTACTCGAAGTCATTGTGTCAGGTTTCTATGACACCGTGGGGCTGTACGATGACAGCGGTACTTCAGAAAGAACGGCAGCACAAACGTGGCTTGAACTGATCGGACTCGCTGCAAGTGCCAGACACTACTACCATGAGCTTTCATTTGGTGAGCAGCGATTAGTACTTCTGGCTCGCGCCATGGTCAAACAGCCGCGCATTCTGGTGCTGGATGAACCCTGTGTTGGCCTGGATAACTATTACCGGCAATTGACTCTGGGACTGCTCGATCTGGTGGCCAGCCATGCCAATACCCAGATTCTCTATGTCAGCCATACCCGGGGGGAGCATCCGCAGTGTATCAACCAACACCTGGAGTTCCTGCCTGCTGGCTCCGGGGCTTATAGCCTGAGGCAGACCACACGTTAGCCCCGGATGTAGTTTTCCAGCTGCTCTATAGTGGATTACTGGTCATTGATCACGTCTCTTACCAGGTCACCGATGGAAACTACACCAATAACCTTGCCCGTTTCCACGACCGGCAAGTGTCGGATGTGATTGTTGGTCATGACGCCAAGGGAAAATTCGACGCTTTCTGTTGGGGCGACTGTGATGACTTGAGAGGACATAACTTCGCGCACTGCAGTGTCGCGGGATGCGCGCCCTTTGAGGATGACTTCGCGGGCATAATCGCGTTCGGAAATAATGCCTTCGAGTCTGTCATTCTGCATTACCAGCAAAGCCCCGGCCCGTTTGTCAGCCATGGATTGAATGGCTTCGTAAACGGTGGTATCAGGTTCCACTGACCAGATTTCATTGACTGCTTTCAGATTAAGTATTTGTTGTACTGTGTGCATCGTTCACCTCCAGGTTCGGGTAGTAGAGGATTGACAGGGCAAACTGACGCGTAATGCGGCCATGATTGCTTGTTGATGCCAGAGTAGCTGCGACTCGATAGAACTCTGCAAGAATCTCTCTCGGTCTTGTCTGGGCTAGCGCAGATCTGGCTGTGAACAGGATGTGCCAGCGTTTGATCGCGTGAAAGCTGAGGAAATTCAGATGCATAGCAATTCTCCAGCAATTATTGTGATTGGTTTGGGAGACTGCGCTTGAATCACTAGGGTGCATCTTCCCGGGTTCGCGGTCAAGGGCTGGAAATTTTCCTGATTTCCGCTTTCGCTGCTTTTTGGCGTGGGTTACAAATATAGTCTGATCAAGCGATACCGTGCAGGATATGTGAGCATGAACTCTGCGGGCTCCGGCCAGGGCAACCGACCAATATTCTCCAGCTTGGGCCTGATTGTGCTGACACTGGCTATTCCTGTTGCGCAACTAAGTACGCGCGTGCT
>Ga0181593_10000064_pt1 | contig 74503 bp, 58 predicted proteins | sample 071ome_19_FD_133756 | JGI IMG/M metagenome (GOLD analysis project Ga0181593, IMG submission 133756) | Coastal salt marsh microbial communities from the Groves Creek Marsh, Skidaway Island, Georgia - 071413AT metaG (megahit assembly) | ecosystem: Environmental > Aquatic > Marine > Intertidal... | reverse complement strand
TAATTGGCTAGGATCCAGAGCAGCAAGAGAACAAGGGACTATGCTACGTAAATCTGTTTTTGCGCTCGCCGTACTGCTCAGCAGTCTGGCTGCCCAGGTTTATGCGCTCGGACTCGGCACCGTAACCGTAGAATCCTATCTAAATCAGCCACTTAGGGTCAGAATCGAGATTCTGGATCTGGGAGGAACCCGGCTCCAGGATATCACCGTGCAGATGGCCTCGGTGGACGATTTCGCCCGTTTCAATATCGACCGCATCGGGTTCCTGTCCAATGTTCGCTTCCGGGTCGAGGAAACGGCTGGCGGCAACTATGTGATCCTGACCACCAACCAGGTGGTGCGCGAACCCTATCTCAGCTTCATTCTCGAAACCCGCTGGCCCAACGGACGCCTGTTGAGCGAACACACGATCCTCATGGATCTGCCGGTATTCAACGATCAGCCAGCCAATGCCGATAGCGCCCAGGTCCGGCGCCCGATCAGCCCGGTCCTGCAGCCGCCATCCAACAACACGGTGGATCAACCCTTTGTGGATTCCACGCCCGCCGCGCCCACCACAATCACCACCAGCGCCTCGGACACACTCACTTCCATCGCGGAGCAGGTACGCCCTGACCGCTCGGTGTCCTTGCAGCAGACCATGCTGGCGCTGCAGGAATTGAACCCGGATGCCTTTATTGATGGCAATATCAATCGCTTGCGTAGCGGCCAGGTACTGCGAGTGCCGAGTCGTGAGGAAATCGATTCCATCGATGCGGCAGACGCCGTAGCCGAAGTCAGCAGGCAGAACCAGGCGTTTGCCGATGTGCAGCCCCTGGCAGCACCTTCCACGGCAACGCCAGCCCAGGATCAGCCCAGCGGCCAGCTGAGCGTGGTCAGTGCCGATGATGCCATCGACGCCACGGGTGGCGGCGGTGAGCTCGATGATGAAGAAAACGCCGCACTGGATCGTCGCATTGCCGAACTGGAAAACCAGTTGGCGCTGCGCCAGGAAGAAGCAGATCGGGCTCGCATCGAGCGCGAGGAACTGGATTCCAGGCTGGCTGGCCTCGAACAGCAGATCGCCGCGGCGGAAGAACTGATACGTCTGCAGGACCTGCAATTGGCCCAGCTGCAGGAATCCATTGCCCAGGCTGCGGCCGAGGCAGAAGCCGATGCCGCTGCCCAGGCCGCCATCGCGGCAGCTCAGGCAGAACTCGAGCAGCAGCCACAGGGTGGTGGCCTGGTGAGCGACATCATGCGCATTCTCACTGGCAACACCATGATGATGATCTTCGGTGTGGTACTGGTGGTATTGTTGTTGGTGGTGTTGTTGCTACGTCGCAACAATGCCTCGGCCGCCCGCGAAAAGGATGAACTCGACGAACTCGCCGAACAGGAATTCGATGCCAGCACCGATACAGCGCCTGCTGCGATCAGGCAAGCTGGCGCTGCAGACAGCGATGCTGACTATGGCTCCGATTTCGATCAGGAACTGGATGACATTCTCGCCGCTACCGGGTCCGGCGATGCTGATGAGGATGAGGCGCCAGAAGAGAGTGAAGGGGATGAACAGGAAGGTAATCCCGTTGCCCAGGCGGATATCCTGATTGCCCATGAGCAATATGCCCAGGCGGCTGACCTCCTGCGCGAGGCTATTGCGGGGGGTGATGACGAATCGGCACTGCGCATGAAGTTACTGGATGTGCTGGCACTGGACGGCAACAGGGAAGCCTTCGAAGCCGAGGCCAGGATTATTGCCGATGAACAGAGTCCACGCCTGGATCGCGACGTCAACCAGCTGCGTGAGAAATATGGCTTCGATGCACCAGCCGGTGCAGCGCAAGAGGATGATCTCGAGACTTTCGCGCTGGATGATGACGGCGATACTGAAGACGCGGTCGAAGCGGCGCCGGTTGTAGAAGCCGTTAGTGAAGAAGACGCCGAAGAAGATGATGCGGAGACATCCTTCCTGGATGACCTGGGCATCGACCTGGATTCCTTCGACGCGGACAGCGACGATGATGATCTTGAGTTCTCCGACGAGATGGAAGAGAAGGATCCAGGGGCTTCCGCCGTCGCAGGCACTGCCGCTATAGAGGAAAAGAAAGCTGACGCCGATCTCGACATCGACGCTGATGATATGGATCTCACATTCGATCTTGGGGACGGAGACGAAGAAGCTTCCGATGCAGACGCCAGAACCGATGACAGTGACGAGATCGATCTGAGTGCAGACATGGACCTGGCCATGGATGACGAGCCTGCTCCCGAGAAAGAAGCAGAAACTGATGCGCAGGAATCGACATCGGAAGAGCTCGACCTTGATGCCGTGCTCGATCTGAACGACGAGGGGGAGACAGCAGAGCTGGCCAGTGGCAGCAGTAAAGACGCCGCTGAGCTGGAGATTGAATCCTTCGAATTCGATGCCGGTGACCTGGGGGGCGAAAGTGCTGAAGAAGAGGCGCAAGACGCCGCGAAGGACGAAGAGGATCTCGAGATAGAGACCTTCTCATTCGACGCCGAGGATACGAAGCCAGAGACTCCGAAGAAACCGGAGCCGGAAGTCGAGATCGATGCAGAAAACCTGATGGACTTCGATTTCGATGACGATGACAAGGCTGAATTGTCGACACAGGATGATACCAGCGCAGACGACAAGCCGGGAGACGACATCGAGTCATTCGAATTTGATATCGATGAATCCTCAAGCACTACGGTCATCGAACCCGCAGAGACTGTAGAAAAAACAGAGCAGGCGGAAGCGGCAGCCGAGACTACCGTCGATGATTTCGATTTCGATCTCGACGAACTCGAGACCGCGGAGCCTGGGCCTGCGGCGCAGGACAGCGGTGCCGATGATGATGTCATAGATCTGGATTCCGCCTTCGAAGGGCTAGAGGACAAGGACGCCAACCTGGACGACGATGTCGAGATCGATTTTGACGCCATCGAAGATGAACCCGCCTCTACTGCCGCAGCAGACGACGATGATGACCTGGATTTCCTGGCCGACGATGACGATGACGACGGCATCGAAATCGAATCTGTGGGCGATGTGGAAGAGTTCGACCTGCTTTCCGACGATGAGGAGACCGCGACCAAGCTGGAGCTCGCCTATGCCTATCAGAAGATGGGGGATGCCGAGGGTGCCAGGGAAATCCTGCAGGAAGTCATTGCCGAAGGCACGGACGAGCAGGTGAAGGAAGCCAGGGAATTGATGGCCACTCTGGATAGCGTCGAAGGCTAGCCACTTCCTGTTGCTAACGAATCATGACCGATCCAACTGAGTCGGGTTCAAAGGGGCAGCGTATCGCCCTGGCGATCGAATACGACGGTTCTGCCTATTCCGGTTGGCAGAGGCAATCCTCTCCAGACCTTCCCACGGTCCAGGCACACCTGGAGGCAGCGCTGTCGCAGGTAGCCAACCATCCCATCGCTGTTCATTGTGCGGGACGCACCGACGCCGGTGTGCACGCCACCTGTCAACTGCTGCACTTCGATTCTCCGGTAGACCGTGGCAATAAGGCCTGGGTGAGGGGAGTCAATAGCCTGCTGCCACCCACCATACGGGTCGTCTGGAGTCACGGGGTCGACGCTGATTTCCACGCGCGCTTTTCGGCGACGGGCAGGCGTTATTTCTACCTTATTCACCAGGCGGAGGTCGCCTCTGCCATGTTTTCCCGTCAACTGACCCATGTACGCAAGGCGCTGGATGTAGAGGCCATGCAAGCGGCGGCAAGCCATCTCCTGGGTGAGCAGGATTTCACCAGCTTCCGCGCGGCGGGTTGCCAATCCAATTCACCAAATCGCAACGTATTTAGTGTACGTTGGCGGCAACAGGGGTCGCTATTGGTTTTCGATATTCACGCGAACGCCTTTCTCCAGCACATGGTACGCAATATCGTCGGGTCCCTGATGGTGGTGGGCAGGGGAGAACAGGAGCCTGACTGGATACGCCAGCTATTGCTGGCCCGGGATCGCACCCAGGCGGCCATGACGGCCGCACCTGAGGGCCTCTACCTGGTTGAAGTAGATTACCCTGCAGAATGCGGTCTGCCCCGCTGCCGGCGGGTGCCCCTGCTGGTGGATGAACTGGCTGGCCAATAGGGCAGTGTGTTGTCTTTATTGATCGCCTGGAAGCGTCGGCGGGCAGCGCTGGAATAGTGCCGGGGCGAGGCTTTTGGTACTATTACATCTTTCGCGATGATGTCTATCCGCTGTGTCTGAAATCTGGACCAAAATCTGCGGCACTACCCGAGCTCAAGATGCAATGGCAGCCGCCCAACTGGGCGCCGATGCCGTCGGCGTGGTGTTGTATGCGCCCAGTCCCCGGGCTATTGCGGTCACTGCGATCGCGGAGATATTCGCGGATGTAGACAGCCGGGTGGCCAGGGTAGCGCTGTTTGTCGATCCCGATCCGCAATTGGTTGAGGCAAGCCTGTACAGCGGCATCATCAACCTGCTGCAGTTCCATGGCAATGAAGACCAGGCCTTTTGCGCCAGCTTCGGTGTTCCCTATATGAAAGCGATACGGGTGCAGACAGTCGAGCAGGCCCGTAATGAAATCGCCGCGCACGAGAAGGCGGATATGATACTCCTCGACAAGTATCAGAGAGACGTGCCAGGTGGCACAGGCAAGACATTTGATTGGGAGATGGCAGCGGCCATCGTGGAGTCAAGCAGCCAGCCAGTGGTGCTGGCCGGCGGTCTCAATGCGGACAACGTGGGTGATGCAATCGCACAGGTAAACCCGTTCGGTGTCGATGTCAGCTCCGGGGTCGAGGCTTCCCATGGCGTTAAGGACCTCGAGAAACTGGAACGGTTCATACACGCTGCGAAACACTGAACAGAAGTAACTGATTAACACAGGAAGCAAGAGTGTCTAGTACAGAGAAGCTCATGGAGCATTACACAGGTCCTGACAGCAAGGGGCATTTCGGTCCCTACGGTGGGATATTTGTCGGCGAAACCCTGATTACAGCGGTGGAAGAGCTGGCGGCAGTCTATAACAAGCTGTCCAATGATCCTGCGTTCTGGCAGGAATATGAGTATGAGTTGAAGCACTATGTGGGACGTCCGTCACCCTTGTACTTTGCTGAGCGGCTTACCCAGGCCAGCGGAGGAGCCCGGATCTATCTGAAACGGGAAGACCTGAATCACACCGGCGCTCACAAGGTAAACAATACGATCGGCCAGGCTTTGCTGGCCAAGCATATGGGCAAGACCCGCATTATCGCGGAAACCGGCGCCGGCCAGCACGGCGTGGCGAGTGCTACCGTCGCTGCTCGTCTGGGGCTCGAATGCTATGTCTACATGGGGGCCGAAGACATCAAGCGGCAGGCACCCAATGTGTATCGCATGAAGCTGCTGGGTGCGCATGTGGTTGCCGTCGAGTCCGGTTCCCGCACCCTCAAGGATGCTATGAATGAGGCACTGCGTGACTGGGCCACCAATGTCGACAATACCTATTACATCATCGGTACCGTCGCGGGCCCCCATCCCTATCCACAACTGGTAAGGGACTTCCAATGCGTGATCGGCAGGGAAGTAAAGACACAGTCGCTGGAAGAATTTGGCAAGCTACCCGATGCTCTGGTGGCCTGCGTGGGCGGCGGTTCCAACGCCATCGGCCTGTTCCATCCGTTCATCGATGACCGGGAAGTGGCCATGTACGGCGTGGAAGCCGGTGGTCATGGCCTGGAAACGGGTGAACACGCAGCGCCCCTGAGCGCAGGCAAACCCGGCGTGCTGCATGGAAATCGTACCTATCTGATGACGGACGAGGGTGGGCAGATACAGGACACCCATTCAGTCTCGGCGGGTCTCGATTATCCGGGTGTCGGCCCTGAACATGCCTGGCTAAAAGACCTGGGCAGGGTTCACTACGTGGCGGCGACCGATGAGGAAACCCTGCAGGCCTTCCACCAGCTAACCCGCATGGAAGGTATTATTCCTGCCCTCGAATCCAGCCATGCCGTGGCCTATGCCACGAAACTCGCCAGCACCATGAGGCCCGATCAACAGCTGGTGGTGAATCTGTCCGGCCGGGGTGACAAGGACATTGAGACTGTAGCCCGGATTGAGGGCATCTCGCTGTAGCCTGTGAGTCTTTGATATGAGTCGATTGCAACAACTAGCAAGCAAGGCCAGGGAAGAGGGCCGCAAATTACTGATTCCCTACCTAGTGGCCGGAGATCCGAACCTGGCAAGCACTGCCCAGCTGTTGGATGAACTGGTGGCGCAGGGCGCTGACATCATCGAATTGGGGATCCCTTTCAGTGATCCCGCCTCCGATGGACCGGTCATCCAGCAGGGGGTGGAACGGGCGCTGGCAAAGAAGGTCACGCTCGCCAACACCCTGGAACTGGTCAGACAGTTTCGGGCCCGTAACCAGGATACGGCCATCGTTCTCATGGGCTATCTGAACCCCATCGAGATCATGGGCTACGAGGTCTTTGCCGAAGCCGCAAGGGACGCTGGTGTGGATGGCGTGCTGGTGGTGGATATGCCACCCGCCGAATCCTCTGGCCTGCACGAGGCCCTGCGCAGCCGGGAACTCGATACCATCTACCTGGTAGCGCCCACCACGGGTGAGGCCCGCTCCCGGGACATCATCCAGCATTGCAGCGGCTATTTGTATTATGTATCCCTCAAGGGAGTGACCGGGGCCGCGCTCACCGATCACGATTCTGTCGCCGCGAGTATTGGTCGGCTGCGGACCCACACCGACTTACCCATCGTCATTGGCTTTGGTATAAAAGATGGTGCCAGCGCAGCCGCCATGGCGGCTCTGGCAGATGGCGTTATTATTGGCAGCGCCCTGGTGAATGAAATCGGAAAACTGGCCGACACAGAACAACAGGACGGAGACAGCCTGCGCCAGTCTTGCGCTGTAATTGGGGCTGCCCGAAAAGCGATAGATAAGCTGAAATAAGTACTTTATCTGTTTGATATTAAAGGATTGTTGTGAGCTGGATTGATAAGATATTGCCCTCCATTTCCACTGGCGGAGGTGATGCAAAGAAGCGTGCCGCGGTGCCCGAGGGGCTGTGGAAGAAGTGTCCCCGTTGCGATGCCATGCTCTACCAGAAATCCCTCACCGAGAACCATGAGGTCTGCCCCAAGTGCGACCATCACCTGCGGATCTCCGCCCGGCGCCGTCTGGAGCTGTTCCTGGACCCCGAGGGGCAGGAAGAATTGAACGCAGACATGGAGCCAGTGGACCTGCTCAAGTTCAAGGATCTCAAGCGCTACAAGGACCGCCTGTCCGCAGCCCAGAAGGGTACCGGGGAGAAAGACGCCCTGGTGGTCATCCGGGGCAAGGTGCAGGGCACACCGGCCGTGGTAGCTGCCTTCGAATTTGGCTTCATCGGTGGCTCCATGGGGGCCGTGGTGGGTGAGAAGTTTGTGCAGGCCGTGAATGTCTGCCTGCAGGAACGGCTGCCCCTGATCTGCTTCTCCACCAGTGGTGGGGCCCGTATGCAGGAAGCGCTGATCTCCCTCATGCAAATGGCGAAGACGTCCGCCGCTCTGGAAAGGATGCGCGAAAGCGGTCTGCCCTATATCTCGGTACTGGTTGACCCGGTATACGGTGGGGTATCCGCCAGTCTGGCCATGCTGGGCGACATCAATATTGCGGAACCCAATGCCCTGGTCGGCTTTACCGGGCCTGACGTGATTCGCCAGACCGTGCGGGTAAAACTGCCAGAGGGATTCCAGCGCAGCGAGTTCCTGCTGGAACACGGGGCAATCGATATGATCGTGCATCGCCGCGACCTCCCGGCGAAGATACAATCCATCCTCGACAAGTTACTCCAATACCAAGCAAGCGGCAGTTGAACACAGAGCCCGAAGCACCACCCGCCAACCTGGACCAGTGGCTGAGTTATATCAGTCGCATTCACCCCCGGGAGATCGAGCTCGGTCTCGCCCGTGTGCAGCAGGTGGCGGTAGCGTTGCAACTCGAGCGACCGGCAGCTCAGGTAATCACCGTGGCCGGCACCAATGGCAAGGGCACCACAGTCGCCAGCCTCGAGGCAGTGCTCTGTGCCCAGGGCGTGAGCTGCGGCAGCTATACCTCGCCCCATATTCATCGCTTCAACGAGCGCATTCACATCAACGGCGAGGAAGCCTCTGACCTCGATATTTGTCGAGCCTTTCATGCCATAGACAAGGCAAGGGGTCAGGTCTCACTCAGCTATTTCGAGTTTGCAACCCTGGCGGCGCTGCTGCTGATGCAGGAGGCTGGAATCGCAGTGGCTATCCTCGAGGTGGGGCTGGGCGGGCGACTCGACGCCGTCAACATCATCGATGCGGACGTGAGCATCATTACCAGCATCTCGCTGGACCACGAGGACTGGCTGGGTAGCGACCGGGACAGCATCGCCCTGGAAAAGGCCGGAATCCTGCGGGCGGGCAGGCCATTCGTCTGTGGCGACCCGAATCCGCCATCCACCTTGCTGGCGCGCAGCCTGGAACTGAACTGCCAGTATTACCAGTGGCAGCGTGACTTCCAGGTGATGCAGACCAGCGACGGTAACTGGCGCTGGCAGGGCAGGCTTCAGACCGGGGAGCCGGCGGAGCTTGAATTCGGCCCGCCTGTGGGCATGCTGCCCTCCAATGTGGCCTGCGCGCTGCAGGCGCTGGCCCTGCTTCCCGGCAGGTGGCCTGCGGCGGGGGCGGCAAACGCCCTGCAGGCGTGCCAGGTAGCCGGCCGCCAGGAATGGCGCTGCGACAGTCTCACCGGCGTGCCGGTGCTGTTGGATGTGGCCCATAACCCGGCCTCCGCTGGCGCGCTGGCCGACTGTATCGACGAATGGCGTTCAACTGCCGTTAATGGTGGCCGGGTTACTGTAGTGTTGGCGGTGATGGCAGATAAGAAAGTAGAAGATATGGCGGTTTGCTTACAAACAAACACCGACATCTGGTATATTGCGCAATTTGACGACCCGCGCTGCCTGGACTCCGCCAGCCTGCAGAAACGGCTGCTCGAGTCGGGATTCGAGCTACCCCTGAAGCGCTTCGAGAGCCTCGATGCAGCCTATCGGGAAGCCTGTACCCAGCAGGCCGCCGGTAACCTGGTCAAGGATCCGGACACTGAACAACTGGTCGTGGTCACGGGCTCCTTTATGACCGTCGCAGTACTACGCAATGCAACCCGCAATCCAGGGTAACGATTTTTGCAACAGAGCACGAAACAAAGAATTGTAGGCACGGTCGTCCTTCTGGCGCTGGCCCTGATCTTCCTGCCCATAATTTTCGATGGGCAGGGCAGTTACCAGACTCCTATATCCTCTCGCATTCCGGATCCGCCAGAAGTACCCGTACTCGCCGAGCCCATACCGACCCGTCCGGTGATTATCGCCGACAGCCTGGATCAGGTGGAGCCGGCAGCAGAGGCCACTGAACAGCCGGAGACAGCAGAGCCGGGTATCGAGGAAACGGTGGCCGAGGTCGACACCCCGGCGCCCGCCGCTGGCCCTGCCAACGACGATGGGGATGACGGTGTCGAGATAATCACCTCCCAACCCGCTATCAGCCGCGAGGTACCGCAGTTGGGCAGCGATGGCCTGCCCCAGGGTTGGAGCGTGCGGCTGGGCTCTTTCTCCGATTCGGACAATGCCAACAATCTACTGCTCAGGCTGCAGGAAGCAGGCTATCGCGCCTATACGCGCATCATTCCCAGTGATCGGGGCGATTTAACCGGCGTTTTCGTGGGTCCCTGGGTGGATCGCCTGCAGGTTAACGAGTATCAACAGGAATTGCAGGCGCAGTTTCAGCTGGCAGGCATCGTGGTGCCCTATGAAATCTAGGCAGAACAAGCCCGGGCGGGGGCCTCGTTGAGAACGGCATGACTCAGGTCGACACGGCGATTCTCATTGTCATAGCCATTTCCTCTGCGTTTGGCCTGTGGCGGGGCTTTATCAAGGAAGTGCTGTCATTGGTGAGCTGGATCGCAGCATTGGTGGTGGCGAGGCTGTACAGTGAGCCCGTGGCGGGGCTGCTTGAGAACATGATAGAAAGCAGCAGTATTCGCTACGTCACTGCGTTTTCTGTCCTGTTCGTCATGGTGATGTTGCTTGGTACGCTCATTAACCATTTTCTGAACAAGCTGTTGGCAGTTACCGGTCTCAAGCTTCTCGATCGCTTGATGGGCGCGCTGTTCGGCGTAGCCAGGGGGGTCGTCATCATACTGGCGATCCTGTTTATCCTGAGAGTGTTTGTATCTGAAACGGAATGGTGGCAACAATCGACCCTGATACCCTACGGGATGACTATGATTGAACAGTCACAGGGTTTCCTAGGCGATTTCGGGGACATCGGGAGCTTCGGCAGCCTGAACGATTTTAACAGTGCAGAACCGACCCAATAGGTCGGGGCGCAAAACCAGGGCGGTATTATGTGCGGATTGGTGGGAGTAGTTAGTAGCGACAATGTGGGGGTCTGTTTGTATGACACCCTGACAGTATTGCAGCACCGTGGGCAGGATGCGGCGGGCATCATGACCAGTGATAACGGCAAACTCAACCTGCGCAAGGACAACGGCCTGGTGAAGGATGTATTTCGCACCCGCCATATGCGCCGACTGACCGGCCAGATGGGTATCGGGCATGTGCGCTATCCTACTGCGGGTAGCTCGAGCCCGGCCCAGGCGCAACCCTTCTATGTTAACTCCCCCTACGGCCTGTCCCTGGCCCACAACGGCAACCTCACCAACACCGCCGAACTCAGTCGTGAGTTGTACAAGACCGATCTGCGCCACATCAATACAGACTCCGATTCCGAGGTGCTGCTTAATGTGTTCGCCCACGAGCTGGCGCGACAGAACAAAATAGAGCCCTCGGCCGAAGACGTGTTTGCCGCGGTAGAATCGCTGCACAAGCGTTGTCGCGGTGGCTACGCGGTGATCGTGATGATTACCGGCTACGGGATCGTCGCATTTCGCGACCGCAATGGTATTCGCCCGCTCATCTATGGCAGTCGTGATGGTGAGAACGGTAAGGAATATATGGTGGCCTCGGAAAGCGTGGCGTTGAACTCCCAGGGCTTTGCCATAGAGAGAGATGTGGCACCTGGTGAGGCGGTCTACATCGACGTCGATGGTAATCTGCACACCAAGGTCTGCACAGAGCCGGGTGAACACACTCCCTGCATCTTCGAGCATGTGTATTTCGCTCGACCGGATTCCCTCATGGACAGTATCTCGGTGTACAAGGCCAGGCTGCGCATGGGGCAGCGCCTGGGTGAGAAGCTTATCCGGGAGAGGCCCGATCACGACATCGACGTGGTCATCCCCATACCCGATACCTCCCGTACATCGGCCCTGGAACTGGCGAATCACCTGGGCATCAAATACCGGGAAGGTTTCGTCAAAAATCGCTATATCGGCCGCACATTTATCATGCCTGGCCAGAGCCAGCGCAAGAAATCGGTGCGACAGAAGCTGAATGCCATCGATCTGGAATTCAAGGGCAAGAACGTGCTGTTGGTGGATGATTCCATCGTACGTGGCACTACCTGCAAACAGATCATCCAGATGGCACGGGATGCCGGTGCCAGGAATGTGTATTTCGCCTCGGCCGCGCCCGCGGTGCGCTACCCCAATGTCTATGGCATCGACATGCCCGCCGCCTCGGAATTGATCGCCGCCGGCAAGACCGATCGGGAGGTGCAGGAACTGATCGGCGCAGACTGGCTGATCTATCAGGACCTGGACGACCTCATCGCCGCCGCGGCGGAAGGCAATCCCAAGATTCACCGCTTCGAGTGCGCGGTATTCGACGGCAAGTACATCACCGGTGACGTGGATGAAATCTACCTGAAACGCCTGGAGATGGCCCGCAACGATGCTGCGAAGAACGGCAACAAGAAAAAGAACAGCGACGACCGCCAGCAGAACCTGGTTGCCGATTTGCAGAGTGACGGCTAGCGTAAGGCATCTTGACCAAACAGTGGAGTAAGTCCAGTGTCCCTGATATCAGTTAATGCCGATAAGCAGGCAGCAGCACCCACTGCAGACAGCCCCTTCTCGCAGAAGGTTGAGCGTGCGGTGGGAGAGATCAGCAAGGCCTTGCTGGGCAAGGATCACCAGATTCGCCTCGCCCTGTGCTGCCTGTTCTCCGGTGGACATTTGCTCATCGAGGACCTTCCCGGCATGGGCAAGACAACCCTGTCCTATGCCCTGGCTCGCGCCATGGGCCTTGAATTCAATCGTATCCAGTTCACCAGTGATCTGCTGCCGGCAGACATCCTCGGAATCTCCATCTTCGACCAGAACAGCGGCAAATTTAGCTTTCACCCGGGTCCCATTTTCAGCCAGCTGGTGCTGGCCGACGAGATTAACCGCACCACACCGAAGACCCAGAGCGCCTTGCTGGAGGCCATGGAAGAGAGGCAGGTGACGGTGGAAGGCGAAACCCGGCCGCTGCCCGAGCCGTTCTTCGTGATTGCGACCCAGAATCCAGTGAACCTGGCTGGTACCTATCCCTTGCCGGAATCCCAGCTGGATCGATTCCTCATGCGTCTGCGGCTTGGCTATCCGGACCAGAAAGCCGAGCGCGAGTTACTGGAAATGAACACGGAGCGCGACAAGGTTGAACGGGTGCAGCAGTGTCTCACCACGGCCGATGTCGCGCAGTTCCGCATTCAGTCGGCCGAGGTGACAGCGAGCCCGGCCCTGCTGGATTACGTGCAGCGCCTGGTAGCCTTTACCCGCGGTAGAGATGATTTCAACTATGGCCTGTCACCACGGGGCAGCCTGGCGGTTATGCGTGCGGCCAAGACCTGGGCGCTCATGTGCGGCCGTGATCATGCCGTGCCAGAGGATGTGCAGGTCATCCTGCCTGCGGTAGTGGAGCATCGACTGCGGGGCAATAGCGATGAAGACGGTCACAGCGGGGCCTCACTGCTACAGCGCCTCCTCAACGAGGTTGATGTAATCGCCTGAGCGATCCACACTAGGGCGGCACGCCTCATTTACTTGCAGATAACCGGGGTTCTGGAACTGCAGCATGGCCTCAAAATTTCGGGAACAGTGGCAAGACCGGGTCTATCGCTGGATGCGAGGTCGCATCAAACCTGCCAGTCAGGTAAAGCTCAATCAGAAGATCATCTACATACTGCCGTCCGGCAGCGGGCTGGTGTTTATTACAGCCATTGCCCTGGTCTTCATCGCCGCTATTAATTACGCGGTGAGCCTGGCCTTTGGGCTGGCCTTCCTGATGGTGAGCCTGTTTGTGCTGGCCATCTTCCATACCTGGAACAATCTCAATCGACTTAGCCTCAGTGGCTTACCCACACCGGCTGTATTCTGTGGGGAGCAGATTCCGTTCAACGTGATGGTAAGCCGCGACCCGGGTCGCAGTCATGAAACCCTGGAGCTGCAATTTCATGAGCTGCCAGGACAGGGGCAGCAGACCCCCGGGCACAGTCACAGCAGTTTCATCAATCTCATCGATGCGGACCGTGACCAGGTCAAGGTATTCGCACTGGCGCGCCGGCGCGGCTATTACCCCGCACCTCTGCTGCGTATCTCAACCACATTTCCCCTCGGTCTTGCCCGTGCCTGGAGCGTGGTTGACCTCAATATGCATTGCCTTGTCTATCCCAAACCGATTCCCTTCCAGATGGAGGATTTTACCAGTGGTTCCGGCGGAAGCGATGATTCGAACATATCGAGGGAAGGCAATGAGGACTTCTACGGTATTCGGGAATACGTACCAGGTGACCCACTAAAGCAGGTTGCCTGGAAGAGCCTGGCCAAGGGGCAGGGGATGCAGGTCAAGGAATTCGTCGATTACGTGGATAGCCGAATCTGGCTGGACTGGGATATGTATTATGGCTCCTCCACCGAGGAGAGATTGTCCAGGCTTTGCTACTGCGTATTACAGCTTGCCAAACGCAGTGCGCCCTATGGTCTCAAGCTGCCTGATATAGAAATAGCGCCGGGCTCGGGCATAGAGCATCGTGACCGACTACTACGGGCCCTGGCTCTGTATGGCGAAACCGGGGAGCAGCGCTGATGGATGTGGGCTACCAGATACCCCGGGCATCCCTGCAATGGATACTGCTGTCCGTTTTGCTGGTGATTGCTCCCCAGAGCATTTACATGCCCATCTGGATATCCCTGATCGCCCTCATTTGTCTGTTGTGGCGTTATCTGATCTTCATCGGTCGCCTCAACTATCCCAGCCGCCTGCTGCGGGTCGTGATCGTGACCTTTACCTTGCTGATATCCATTGCCCAGATGCGTTCTCTTGGCGTTGGCCTGGAGAGTGCCTCCAGCCTGTTAACCCTGGGATTTGTGTTCAAGCTGGTTGAGATGCGGGAGAAGCGCGATATCTATGTTGTGATGTCCCTCAGCTTCGTCATGTGCATGGTGGCATTTCTCTATTCCCAGAGCCTGCTCATCTCGCTCTACGTGGCCCTGTGCATCCTGGTAATCATCGCGGCGCTCATCGCCCTTAATCGCAGCAGCCTCGAGGCAGACGCTGGCTCCACGGGCAGGATGGCGCTGCGGATTGCGCTGCAAGCCCTGCCGCTGACCATCGTGTTGTTCCTGGTGTTCCCTCGCATCGCACCGTTGTGGGCGGTGCCTGTGCAAACCACGGGCGGGACTACGGGAGTCACAGATGAGATGACTCCGGGCGACCTGGCTTCCCTCGGCCGCTCCAGCGAGTTGGCTTTCCGCGTGCAGTTTGAGAATGGTCCACCGCCATTGCATCAGGACCTTTACTGGCGTGGGCTGGTACTGGAAAATTTCGATGGTACGACGTGGATGCGCAGACGCTACCGTTCTGTGTATGGCACGGCCGCCGAGCGGGGCAATTTCCAGTTCAACTGGGAAAACCGCATCCTGTTACAGGGCGAGCCCCTGGAGTACAACGTGATCCTGGAACCAACCCAGCAGCCCTGGGTCTATGGCCTGCACCTGGCGGATCCGCTTAGCCGCAACCTGTTCCAGAGCCGTAATTTCGAGATCTATAACAACGGGCTCATCAGCAAGCGGTTCAGCTATGACCTGCGTTCCTATTTCGATAGCCAGACTGACCTGGTACTGCTGGACAGTGCCCGCGCCCGCAATACTGATATACCTGAATTGGGCAACGAGCGTAGCATCGAGTTCGCACGCACGCTGCGTCGCAGCGTAAACAGCGATCGTGATTTCGTCTATGCCGTGCTCGCCCATTTCCGGGATAACCCGTTCTATTACACCCTCAATCCGGCTTTGCTGCGAGACAATCGTATCGATGACTTCCTGTTCAATACTCGAGAGGGATTCTGTGAGCACTTTGCCAGCACCTTCGCCTTCCTGATGCGCTCGGCTGGTGTGCCTACCCGGGTGGTAGTCGGGTATCACGGCGCCGAGTACAACCCCTATGAAGACTACATGATGGTGTACCAGAATAACGCCCACGCCTGGAATGAGGTATGGCTGGAAGGTGAGGGCTGGGTGCGCTTCGATCCGACCGGTGCGGTGTCACCGGAACGCATCGAGCAAGGTGTGGAGGCCGCACTGCAGGATGATCTCGCCTTCATGGAACAATCCCTGTTCGCGGCCGTGAGAGGGCGCTTCAGCTTCATCAATACGCTGCGCCTGCGACTCGATGCGCTGGAGTATGAATGGAATCGGCGCGTGGTCAGCTACGATGATGAGGTACAGGTGGAATTATTCGAGCGCCTGATTAGTGAGATCACCGAGCAGAAAGTCCTGTTGCTGCTGATCGGCCTGGCATCATTGGTGATAGTGGCGGTGGGCCTGTCGGTGGTCAGCCTCGGGCCGCGCCGCAAGCTCGATCCGGTGGACCAGTTGTATCTGTCTTTAACCGCGGAGCTGAATAAAATCGGGCTGGCCAGGAAGACCGGGGAAGGGCCGCTGGACTACCGGGATCGGGTGGTGGCGGCACGACCGGAACTGGCCGAGATCATGAATGACTTCACCGCGCTGTATGTTGCTATCAACTACAAGGCGCCATTAAAGGATGAGCACATCGCCAGGAAGCAGTTAAAGGCGCTGAAACAGCAGCTCAGTAATCTGCGTGCTGTACTGTCGCCACTGCGCAGTCTCCGCAATCAGCAATGATGGCTGACTGAACGCGCTTAGCCGCCGCTCAGCTTTGCCTTGATGCCGCGGTCAGCCAGTACGGTCAGGGCCTGCTGCCGACAATCACCCTGAATTTCCAGTACGGTTCCTTTTAGGGTGCCGCCACTGCTGCAGGCTTGCTTGAGCTGCTTCAGTAGCGTGCTGAGTTCCGCTTTGGGGAGCAGCAGGCCGGAGATGAGCGTCACCTGTTTACCGCCTCGGCCCTTGCTCTGGCGTTCTATGCGTACTCCACTGCCGTCTGCTACTGCGGGCGACTCGGCGGGGCACTTGCACTTGTGCAGGGCCTTGCCACAGCGGGGACACTGGTTGTCGCCGGTAGTGGAGTAGACCAGTCGGGAGCCGGACATGGCGATCAGGTTTTGTACAGCGGGGGAAGGGCGTAGCGCGCTTCCTGGGCTTGCTGTTTCTGCACCTGCTTGCCTTGCCGGCGCAGCTCGGTGACGGTGCGCAGCAAGCCGGTGGCGTCGAATGCGCTGCGGTCCTCTCCGTTATTCCACAAGCCGGATTGCAGGGCTCTGGCGTAGTCGTGCAGTTGCGGGACTTCCTGCTGCTGCAGGATGTCTTCCATGCTGTTGATCTGACGGCTTCTGATGAAATGCCGAGTCCACAGGATCAGGGTCTCACGGATGCGATTGCCTTCTTTCAGGTTACAGGCCGTGGCCAGACGTTTGAAGGCGACCCCTTCGTTGTTGCGGGGATCATAGTAGGCCGCCACCCTCGCTTTCTGTTGCTGGATGAGTTCGGCGATGACAGCCTGGTTCGGCCGCAGCACCAGCCAGTAGATGCTCAGTAATACTACAGCAAAGGCAATGCCGATTACCCGGTTCATCCAGCTGGCATCCACTTCGATAAATTCCGCCTGTGCCTGCTGCTCGATCATGCTCTGATCGACTACCGGTACGGTCTGCAACAGCTCCTGAATATTCTCCACGCCGGCCACAGCCTGCTCTGAAGGCACCGCGCCTTCCACTGCGGCGATCTGCAAGCGTGTGGCGGGAACAACGGTAGCTTCCAGTTGATCGGTATCCACATTCCACCAGGGAATGACGATTTCCGGTATCTCGATCGTGCCGCCCTGGGTGGCGACGATGGTGGTCTGTTCGGTGCGGGTGCCGATAATCTCGCCGTCGACGAAGGTACGGTCGATCTCGGCAGGATCCGGATACAGATTGGCGCCTTCAATGTCGGTATTGCTGAACGGAGGCAATACGGCACCGTCGACTCCCTCCGCGACCAGGGTGACGGTGCGCACGATGGAACCACCCACCTGCAGATTGCTGATGTCCGTATCGAAACTCTCTTCTAGGGTAAGGTTCGAGACTGGCAACCAGAATTGGCTGTCCCGTGCGGCCTCCGGCCGCTCCTTGACGTCGATGGTGAGGCCATCGATGAAGGCGGTCACCCGTCGGGTATTCAGGTTGCGGAACACGAAATTGCTGGAACCATCGGTGACTTCACCGCGGAACAGGATGTCCGGGATTTCCAGTGGGCCGCTGCGCTGAGGAAAGATTACGTAGCGTTTTTCATAGACGCCGTAGCGAACGCCATCTATCAGCCTCTCGTACTGGTTCGGTGAACCAATCAGCTGGATCACCGTGTCTTCCATTTCCAGCTCGGTAAACTGGGGGTTACGTATGCCATTGATGGTGTAATAGAGCCGCACTGTGAACAGCAGTTGCTCCTGTACGTACACCGACTCCTTGTTGACTTCTACCTCCAGGAACAATTCCTCGGACGACTGGTTGGAGCGGGGGCCTTCATTCACTACGCTCACCGTGATCGGGTCCGTGCTGCTGTTGTTGATCTGCAGGGAAGGGATCTCCAGCTCGCCTTCGGTGAGGGGGAACAGTGTCACGATGTAGTCCGTCCAGGATTCCACATTGCCGTTGACACTGCGAATCTGGCTGGAGGTGCGTGTGCCCAGCACATCGAAATTTTCTGTTAAAGGCGTCAGGTCTAACTGCATGCCCTGGCGCTGGTCGAAGACGCGTATGGTGAAGGTCAGCGTTTCGCCACGGGCCAGTTCGGTGCGGTCTACATTGACTTCAATCTGCTGAGCTGACGCGAGGGAAGTAACGAGTAGTCCGAGGAGCAGGGTACTGAGCCTGATCAGTTTATTTATCACCAGATCTGCCCTCCATTGGGGACGTCGTTGGCCGTGCCATTGAGCTGCCGTTGTCGGTATTGGTAGCGGAACTTGCGTCGTAGCAATTCACCGGGGTCGTCCTCGATTCGGCGCAGCCACTGTTCCAGGGATTGCTGCTCCTCGAATTCCTCATTGGTGGATTCGCTCGGAGTGTTCTGTTCACTATTGGACTCGGAGCCTTCCTGCTCTTCCGGCGCCTCGTTCTGCTGTTGCTCCTGCTCCTGCTGATCCTGGTTGCCTTCCTGGCTCTGTTGATCCTGCTGCTCGCTGTTCTCTTCCTGTTCCGACTCATTCTGGGAGTTTTGCTCGGACTGGTTCTCTTCGCTCTCTCCCTCCTGTTGTTCACCGGATTCGGATTCCTGCTGTTCCAGCAACTGCTCGACGATCTCCTTGTTATGGATTGCGTCCTCGTGGGCTGGGTCAAGATTGATCGCGGTGTCGTAGGCGGCGATGGCTTCAGCAAAATTGCCGGCCAGGGCCAAGGCGTTGCCGCGATTGTAGTGTCCGTCCGGGGTATTGTTCGCGCTAAATGCCGCTATGGCAGCCTCGTAATTCTCGGCCCGGTAGTTAGCCGCACCGGACCATTCGGATGATTCAAACAGGGTGGCGGCCAGGGCATGGTCTTCCTCGGCAAAGGCTTCCGCCGCCTGCTGATCCGGGGTGAGCCACAGATTACGCCATACCTGTGCCTCGGCCTGTTGCACCGGCATCATCACGCCGGAGGTGGTGATGAGCGCCAGGCCGAACAGCCAGCCGCGGCGGAAGGTCATGGCCACCAGGGGCACGACCAATAGCAGTAGCCAGGGGCCAGCCTCGTACCAGACATCGAATTCTTCCTCAACCTCGGTCAGGTCCTCGTTGTCCAACAGGTCGAAGCCTGACAGCAGGTAAGCCAGGTCGGAATCTGCCAGCTGGATATCGTGATAAAGACCGCCGGTGCGGTTGGCGAGAGACTGCAGGACGTTGCGATTGAGGGTGGGTATGACCACGTTGCCGCTGGCGTCGGTGAGGAAACTGCCATCGCTGGTCTGTATAGGGGCGCCTTCCTCGGTGCCTATTCCCATGATCAGCAGTTCATAGTCTGTGTCCTGGATGCGGTCGGCCAGTATCTGTTCCTCGCTGAAGCCGTTGATGCCATCGGTCATCAGCAGAATGCGACCACGGGTAGCTTCCACGTCATCCAGCAGGCCAATGGCCATGTCGATGGCGGGCACCGGGCTGCTGCCGAACAAAGGCATGATATTGGGGCTGAGGGAAGGCACCAGGGCAGCGATGGTCACCACATCATCGGTGAGGGGTGTCACGGTGTGGGCATCGCCTGCATAGACTACCAGTGCGGTCTGTCCTTCTTCACGGAGAGCCAGTATGTCCCGCAGCTTGCGTTTGGCCAGGTCGAGGCGTGAGGGCGAGTGATCCGGGGCAAACATGGAGAGGGAGAGATCCATGACGATGACCAGTGCATCTTCGCGTTTCTGCACCGGCTGCGGGAGTTGATCCCAGACCGGTCCCGCCATGGCGACGATAGAGAGGCACCAGGCTGCCAGCAACAGCAGCAGCGGCGTGCGCTGGGCTGCATTCTTGCTGCGATCCAGCAGGAAGGGTAGCAGGGACTTGTCGATGGCCTTGTCCCAGGCGGTTACCACGGTATTCACCCGCCACAGGGCGATGACGAAGATAAGTGCGGGCAGCAAGGCCAGCAACCACAGGGGGCGCAGGAAATGGAAGTTATCCAGCAGGCTAGAGGGAATCAGCAACTCCATCAGGCATTGCCTCCCTGGGGCAAGGGCTCGTCGGACTTGTCCTCATCTTCGAAGTCCTCGACCCGCGCCTTGCCGGCCAGCGACAGCCAGGGTATGGAGAACAGCGCGAAGATAAAGCTGATGAGGATGGCGGCACCCAGGGGCCAGTAGAACAGTACCCGGGTCGGCCGATAGGTCTGCTCGTCCTGCTCGATAGTCTCGAGTCGGTCCAGTTCCTCGTAAATCTCCACCAGGTCATTCACATCCCGGGCCCGGAAATAGCGTCCGCCGGTGGATTCGGCAATCTGGGTAAGCACGGCTTCATCCAGCTCGGCGGAGGGATTGATGGCGCGGGCGCCGAAGAAGGTGCGCTGAACCACCTGGTCGGCACCGATACCGATGGTGTAGATCTTGATGTTTTCCTGCCGTGCCAATTGGCCGGCCTGTTCCGGGGACACGGCGCCTGCATTGTTCACGCCGTCGGTGAGCAGTACCAGCACCCGGCTATTCTCGGGGCGATTGCGCAGATGCAGTACGGCAAGGCCGATGGCATCGCCAATGGCTGTGGCCGATTCCTCGATGATGCCAATTTCGGCCTCTTCCAGCAGTTGGCCGACAGTCTCCCGGTCGAAGGTGAGGGGTGCCTGGATATAGGCATGGGCGGCGAACAGGATCAGTCCGAGCCGGTCGCCTTCACGGCGTTCGACGAAGTCGCCTACCACGGCCTTTACCACGTCGATACGGGAGGCCTGGCGATTTCCGACCACCATGTCCTGGGCTTCCATACTGCCGGAGATGTCCACGGACAGCATGAGGTCACGGCCGGTAGAAGGCAGTTGTACCGGTTCACCCAGCCACTGTGGGCGGCTGGCGGCGAGCACAATCAGCAGCCAGATGAGGCTGCAGCAGATCAGGTTGAGCAGGCGGCCGCTGGTCAGGTTCTCATTATCTGACTGCAGGCGGCTGAGGACGGAGAAGAAAGGAACATAGAGCGCCGCATCCTGCCTTGGGGCACGACTCATCAGCCGATACACCAGCAGGGGCAGGGGGAGGGCCAGAAATGCCCAGGGCCAGGTAAATTCGAGCATTGATCTTTGGTCCTTGAGAATTCCTTGGTAGCGTCTGTTCGCTTGTGGTGGTTTGTAGGTCCGTTATCAGGCCTCCCCGGTCAGGAAGCGGCCTCTTGCGCAGTTGCGTGTTTGTGTAGATACAGGCTTTTCACCCAGGCATGACCGAGGGCATTCAGCGCATCGGCATCGACGTCGCAACGGGGCTGGAAACGCCCGTGGCTCAGGGCTTTCGCGAGCTCCTCGTCAAGCAGGGAAGAGTCCCCTTTTTCCCGTATAAAATCAACCCAGGCACTACCGCCGAGGCTGGCCACATTGCGCTGGGGAAAGTGCACCAGGGCAACCCGCCGCAGCACCGAATTCACTTCATTTATGTAGTGCAGCCGGGCCTGGTCCGGCTCGTCTGTACTGTTCGCCAGTCGCTGCAGGCAGCGGTCGAGTTCGGCCAGTGCATACTGGCAAATCTTGCGCCTCTCCTGCTGTTTCAGCAGTTGTCGCACCAGCAGCGCCACGCCGATGAGCAGCAGCACGGCCAGTAGCCACCAGCCAGGGGCGGGCGGCCAGAAGCTCACCGGCTCCGGCAGGTGTATATCGGCCAGTTGGCTTAGTAGCTCTTCGCTATCCATTCCCGAATCTGCTCGACCACCAGGTCGTTGGTTCGCATTTTAATGAGACGAATCTGAAGTCGATCCAGTTCGCCCTCCAGGCGGGCCATGCGCTCCCGGAACTGCTCCCGGTAGCGCGACCTGGCCTTGGCGTTGTGCGTGTTGAGGGCGCCCTTGCGAGTGCCGTCGGTGATGCTGTAGAGGCCCGGCACCGGCAGGGACTCCTCGAGGGCGTCATACACCATGCAACAGATGACATTATTGTGGCGGCTCAGCTGGTTCAGGTACTGCAGGGCCTTGTCATCCAGGGTGATGAAGTCAGATATCACGTACAGGGTACTGCCTGGCTTGGTGATGCGCCGAATCTGGCCCAGGGCATGGGCCAGGCCGGGCTGGAAGTCGGGGTCGACCGGGGTCTGCGCCTCCGGATCCTTCACCGATTGCAGGCGCTGGTTGTACTGGTAGATCTGGTTGAGCAGGTGCAGGGCACTGCGTCGTGAGCGCTTCGGGCGTACCAGGGACGCATCCACGTCGGAATACACAAGGCCACCGACCCGGTCACCGTTGTCGATGGCCAGCCAGCAGAAAACGGCGGCGGCCTGCGCTGCGATCACGGATTTAAAGGCAACCTGGCTGCCAAAATACATGTTATGGGTCTGATCTACCGCTATAATGACGGGTCGTTCCCGCTCTTCGCGGAATACCTTGGTGAACGGTCGACTCGTACGCGCAGTGACACGCCAGTCAATGAGACGGATATCGTCACCGGGTTGGTAGGGCCTGAACTCCTCGAAGTCGATTCCCCGGCCCCGCATTCTGGACAGGTGCAGGCCGGAAATACCCGCGATGGAGCGGGAATGGGCCAGGTATTCCAGGGTCTTGGCAGCATAACGCTGAACCAGCAGCTGCTGCAGGGTAATGGCAGCACCGGTACTCTGGTAACGTGCGTGGTGGGGGTCGATAGCCAGTCGGCTCATGGAAGTCGAATCTCCAGGCTATCAGGCGGAAGGTACGCGTTCGCGGATGGTCTCCAGTACCTTGTCGGGGGTTACACCACTGGCCTCGGCTTCGAAGCTGAGCAGTATACGATGGCGCAGCACGTCGAACATGATTTCCTGCACATCATCCGGGCTCACGAAATCCCGACCCTGAATCCAGGAGTGGGCGCGGGCACAGCGGTCCAGGGAGATGGTACCCCGTGGGCTGGCACCGTATTCCAGCCAGGACGCCAGGTCATCCCCATAGAGTTGGGGATTACGGGTGGCCATGATGAGCTGGATAATGTATTCCTCGACTTCCGGGGCCATATGCATGGACAGGATTTCCTGGCGGGCCTCAAACAGGTCGGACTGGGCTATCTGCTGGGGAGTCTCGCCAACCTTGTTGGCGGCTTCATCCCGCACCAGATGCAGGATATCCCGCTCGGCGTCGATAGATGGGTAATCGATGGTGACATGCATCAGGAAGCGGTCGAGTTGGGCTTCCGGCAGGGGATAGGTTCCTTCCTGCTCGATGGGGTTCTGGGTGGCCATCACCAGAAACAGCGGAGGCAAGCTGAAAGACTCGCGACCAACACTCACCTGGTGCTCAGCCATAGCCTCCAGCAGCGCTGACTGTACCTTGGCCGGGGCGCGGTTGATCTCGTCTGCCAGCACCAGATTGTGGAAAATAGGACCCTGCTGGAAACGGAATGAACCATCTTCCGGTCGAAATACCTCGGTACCGGTGATGTCACTGGGAAGCAGGTCAGGGGTAAATTGAATTCGGTGGAAATCGCCTTCGATGGCGCGGGCCAGATCTTTAATGGCCTTGGTCTTTGCAAGACCTGGGGCACCCTCTACCAGGAGGTGGCCATCTGCCAGCAGCGCGATTAATAGACGATCAAGTAAGCGCTCTTGTCCTATAATTTGCTTGGATAGCCAGTTTTTGAGTTCAGTTATTATTCCATGGTGACTCATAGTACGGTTTCTCTCGTGGTTCGAGCGCTTTGGGCAAAGTCAGGGATTGTAACGGTTTTCCAATGTATGTCTAGGCGAACATTGTAGCGGAATGTGCCGCCCTGAAGGCGCTTCTAGATTTATTCAGCGCATGTGTCGAAATGGACATGCTACGCGACAATTTATAGTAACGCGGCGTAAAAAACAGCGCGGCGATAAAAATATTTTATCCAATTTACCTGAAGTTTATCTCTTGGGTCTGACAGGATCAGCAAACACGTAATCATGAGTACTCAACCAACAAGCACGAACGTCCTTCTCCTGCCTCTCAATCAGCAGATCGATGCACATTACAGTAAATCCCGGGCGGCGGTGCTCAAGCAGTTCGCCCGTCAATATTTCGCCAGTACTTCCCAGACCGAACTGGGCAAGATGACCGAGGAAGAATTATTCCAGTCCCTGAACGATGCCTGGGACTTCCTGCAGGATCGCAAGAGTGCACGGCCCAAGATTCTTTTTGTACAGCGCAAGCTGACCAAGGACAGAAAGCGGCAGACCGGTACCAGTATTTTCCTGTTGCTGGACGATATGCCTTTTCTTGTCGACTCCATCCGCCAGTGCCTCAATCGCATTGGTGTCGTCATACGCAACGTACATAACTGTGTGTTGTTCGTGGAAAGAGATGGCAAGGGGCGTAGTAACAGCGGCCGTCTGAAAAAGATCGCGCCGGGCAAGAATGAGGGTCACAAGGCAGAAGCATTGAGTAGCATCAACTGTGCGCACCTCACCGTCGCCCAGATCAAGGATGTCGAGACGGAGATACGGGAAACGCTAAAACATGTGTTTGCAGCAGTCAGCGATTACCAGCCCATGTGCAACCGTGCCAGGTCTATTCAGAATGCCTTGCTCGCCAACTCCAGGTTCGCGCCGGTATCCCAGGATGAGGTCAAGGAGTCCAGTGAGTTCATCTCCTGGCTGCTGGATAATCATTTTACCTTCCTTGGCTACGAGGAATATCTAATTCGTAACCTGAAACAGGGCAAGGTGATGGAGTTGCAGGAAGACTCCCTGCTTGGAGTCTCGCGCCTGAAGACTGACCTGAAGAAACGGGTGAACCTCAAGACCTTGCCATCGGGAACGGCAAACCTGATTCTGAAAAAGCAGGTGTGTAATTTTGCCAAGTCTTCCAATTTGTCAAAGGTGCACAGGCCGGCTTATCAGGACTACGTACTGATCAAGGAGTTTGACAGCAAGGGCGATGTGCAAATCGAGCACCGCTTCGTTGGTCTGTATACCTCCTCGGTCTACTACCAGACAGCGCTGGATATTCCCCTGGTAAGGAAGAAAGTGAACGCGGTGCTGGACCAGTCCGGCTTCGCCCCCAACGGGCACAGCATCAAGGACCTGTTGCAGGTTATCAACGTCTTTCCCCGTGACGAGTTGTTCCAGATCAACAAGGATCAGCTCTATGCCACGGCTCTGGAAACAACCCAGATCCAGGAGACGGCCACCAGTAAACTGTTTATTCGCAAGGATTCCTACGGAAAATTCTTCTCCTGCCTCGTGTACCTGCCGCGGGATATTTTCAATACACGGGTGCGTCTGCAGATTCAGTCTTTTCTCGAGAAAGAATTACAGGCCCGGGAAACCGAGTTCACCACCCATCTGTCAGAGTCTTCGCTGGTGCGTCTGCACTTCATCCTCAGGGTGAGTGACATTCAGGCCGTGAAATTCAACGAAGACCAGCTCGAGGAACGCCTCATCAGCCTGATTAAACCCTGGGACGATTACTTCCTCGATTCATTGCTGGAAGAGTACCCGGACAGCAAGGCGGAACAATTGCATGCCCGTTACCGGGATATCTATTCCGCAGCCTATAAGGAAGCCTATTGCGGTGAGGAAGGTGTCCGGGATATTACCCGCATCGAGCAGGTAGTGAATGGCAACAGCTTGGGGCTGGATCTCGATACCTGCTCATCGGAAGTGGGTGCCGAGCTCAGCTTCAAGATATTCAGCAAGGGAAATCAGCTGTTCCTGTCAGACGTGGCGCCTATTCTCGAGAATCTTGGACTCAAGATCATCAGCGAGAAGGCATTCCACCTGCAACAGGCTGAAGAATCCGTGTGGCTGCACGATTTTTCCCTGTTCGGTCTCAAGAGCGGCCGCTCCCTGACGCCAACGCTGGAAGTGAACTTTGAGCAGGCCTTCCAGGCTATATGGGAAGGCAGGGTGGATGACGACCGCTTTAACGAACTGGTGGTCACCGCCGGGCTCAACTGGCGTGATGCGGCGCTGTTCCGGGCTTACGCTGCCTACCTTAAACAGATTCAGTTTGCCTATTCGCCTGAGTTCCTCGCCGATACCCTGTCGCGGCATGCCGACCTGTGCCATTTGCTACTGGATTATTTCCGCCTGCGTTTCGATCCAACCCAGCCGGCGAGCAAGCGCAAGGGTTTGAACAAGCTGCGGGAGAGGATCCTGCAGGGTATCGATGCTGTTACCAATCTGGCCGAGGACAGCGTACTGCGCGCCTACCTGAACCTCATTGATGCAAGCCAGCGCACGAATTATTTCCAGAAGACTGCTGAAGGTGAGGACAAGGATTATTTCTCCTTCAAGTTCATACCCGGCCGCATCGAAGGCATACCGCTGCCGAAACCCCAATTTGAGATTTTCGTATTCTCACGACGCATGGAAGGTGTACACCTGCGTGGTGGCAAGGTAGCCCGAGGCGGCTTGCGCTGGTCGGATCGCCACGAGGATTACCGCACCGAGGTGCTGGGGCTGGTCAAGGCCCAGCAGGTCAAAAATTCGGTAATCGTGCCCGTGGGTGCGAAGGGCGGATTCGTGGTCAAGCAGAAGGCCGCCAACCGTGATCAATTCATGGAACTGGGTATTGCCTGCTACAGGACATTCATCAGCGCCTTGCTGGACATCACCGACAACCTGGTCGAGTCCAGGGTCATTCCGCCAAAGCAGGTGGTGCGCCATGATGAGGACGACCCCTATCTCGTGGTCGCGGCCGACAAGGGTACGGCCACGTTCTCGGACATTGCCAATGAAATTGCACTGTCCTATGGCTTCTGGCTCGGTGACGGCTTCGCCTCCGGAGGCAGCAACGGCTACGATCACAAGCAGATGGGCATCACCGCCCGCGGTGGCTGGGTATCGGTGCAACGTCACTTCCGTGAATTGGGTATCAATGTCCAGGAACAGGATTTTTCAGTGGTGGGGATTGGTGACATGTCCGGCGATGTGTTCGGCAACGGTATGCTGCTTTCGAAGCACATCTGCCTGGTCGCGGCCTTCAATCACCTGCACATCTTCGTGGATCCCAACCCCGATTCTGCTGCCAGCTTCAAAGAGCGGCAGCGGCTGTTCAAGAAGTCGCGTTCCAGCTGGGCCGACTATTCGAACCAACTCATCTCCCGCGGTGGTGGCATCTTCTCCCGCGCCGACAAGTCCATCAAAATTTCGCCGGAGATGAAGGAGTGCTTCGCCATCACCGCCGATAGCCTGACACCGGATGCCTTGATCAACGCCATACTGAAGAGTCCGGTGGACCTGATCTGGAATGGCGGTATTGGGACTTATGTGAAGGCTTCCCATGAATCCCATGCCGAGGTAGGCGACAAGGCCAATGACGGACTGCGCGTGAATGCCAGGGATCTGCGCTGCCGGGTCATAGGCGAGGGCGGCAATCTGGGGCTCACCCAGGCGGCCCGGGTTGAATACGGTCTCCGGGGTGGTATCTCGGTCACCGACTTCGTCGACAACTCGGCGGGCGTGGACTGCTCGGACCACGAGGTGAATATCAAGATCCTGCTCAATAAACTGATGGCCAATTCACAGCTCAGCCTGAAGCGACGCAACAGTTTGCTGGAGTCCATGACCGATGACGTCGCGGATCTCGTGCTGGACAACAACTATTCCCAGGTACAGGCCATCGGCATTGCCCAGACCCAGGCCGGCGAGCGGCACCGTGAGTACGTGGACCTCATCGGATTCCTGCAAGCTAGTGCGGGACTGGACCGGGACATCGAATTCATTCCCCACGATGACCGCCTGGAAGAACGCAGCGTCAAGGGCCAGTATCTGACCCGTCCGGAAATCGCCGTTCTTACTTCTTATATGAAGATGTATCTCAAGGCGAGACTGTCCCGGGTAGACTACCTGGACGAGGAATACCTGCGACCCTACCTGTACAGCGCCTTCCCGGAAAAGATCGTGCGCAACTACAAGGCGGAACTGGAACACCATCCACTGAAACGCGAAATCGTTGTCACTCAACTGGCCAACAAGGTGGTAAACATCATGGGGCCGAGTTTCATCTATCGCATGGTGGATTCCACCGCTTCCAGCGTGGACGATGTGGTGAAGGCGTCGGTGATCGCCATGGATATCTTCCAGATCGAGAAACCCTGGTCGGATATCGAGGCGCTCGATTACCAGATCGATGCGGCGGTGCAGGGGGATATGATGTCCCGGGCCACCCGCCTCATTCGTCGTGTCACTCGCTGGTTGCTCCGCAACCGGCGCAGCAGCCTCAACTTCGCGACAGAAACGGAGTACTTCTCGTCGCGGGTAGCCCAATTCAAGCGCATGCTGCCGGAGAGGCTGCCGCAGGATTTTCGCGATATGTTCGACGAGAAACTGTCGAGCCTCACCGGAGCAGGCGTGCCCGAAAAGCTGGCGCTGGAAATCTGCCGCATGGATTTCCTGTTCCCGGCCACCAGCCTCGTGGAAATCAACAACACTACCGGAGAGAAGCTGAGCAACGTGGTGGATATCTACTACAGCATCGGCGAGCAGCTCCAGCTCAACTGGCTGGGCAAGATGATCAACCAGTTACCGGTTTCAAACTACTGGCAGGCGCTGGCCCGGGAAACCTACCTGGATGACCTGTCATGGCAGCAGCGGGCCCTGACTTGCAACATCGTCAGTTCCCAGGGCGGAAGCAGCAAGCCTGTACAACGGGTGGCGGACTGGTCGGTGGAGCACGAACAACTGATTGTGCGCAGCAGCAAGATGCTGAAGCAGTTACAACTGGAGGCCAATCCCGATTACTCCATGTTTTCTGTTGCCCTGCGTGAGCTGCTGACCCTGGCCCAGGCTACCGCCAGGAGCGATGGCTGATATGGCCTCGGTGCGAGTGTCCCTCGAAATACCGGCAGAGCGCTATGTGGCGCTCTATGCCGGTACTGCGCGCTCGGTCTACGCCACGGCACAGGGCGGTCTGAGTGTGCAGTTTCCGGCGGCGGCGCTGCGCGGCTTTGTAACCCGCGACGGTGTGCATGGGGTATTCGACCTGCATTTCGATCAGGCAAACAAGCTGGTTTCTGTGAATCGGGTGGTCTGAGCACGGCAAGCGAATTCTCCCGCGCTACCCCTGATGTCTTTCTGGTAGAATTCTGCCTGCGAGAAAGTTTGTCATCTCGTAAACTATTTACAAGTCTATTAATCCTGCAGCAGGCAAGATGACGTGCCAAGACTCCTTTTTTACACAACTGCCGGTTGTCATCTGTGCGAGCAGGCGGCGGCGATGCTGAATGAACTGAAGGCGACCCGTGCCCTTGAGGTCGAATCCATCGACATCGCCGACGACTCTTTCCTGTTCGAGCTGTACGGCGTTCGAATACCGGTCGTGAAAAACGAGGAGAGCGGAGAAGAGCTCGGTTGGCCCTTCGATACGGAGCAGCTTGCTAGCCTATTTTGATATGCCAGGGTTCGGATCGAACCCCGAACAGATTATCCGTTGGGTAACGGATATCCACATAGCCCAGTCGGGCGATCTTCTTGTATTCCTCGGTGCTTGAAAAATCGGCCGTGAAGTTGCGCTCGCCGAAACCGATCTTGCCGATATCAAAATCCCCTACACCGTGATAGGAGTGACCCGGTGGCGCCAGGGAGCGGGATGCGCGTGACAGATTCCCATTGGCCTCGATAGTCTTGGCCAGGAAAAGATGCATCTGCTTCACGTTGCTGCGGACACCGGAGGTGAGGATGATCTGGCCCACATCGGCCTTCATCTTCTCATACAGGTTCAGGGATTCACCCTTGAGCAGGAAGTGGCCGGAATTGGGAATCTTCGCCACATCCTTGCGGGGAATGGCATCGGTGATTTCCAGGCTGATCTTCTTGCCGAAGAACCCATAGCGGTGTGGATTGGCGAAGAATATCTCTTCCAGGAAATTCAGTTCATCCGCCTCGAACGCGCCGATGCGCGAGAAATTTCTGCCACTCTGCAACATCTCGTCGAAGCTCATGAGATTGAAGTTGCCATGGCCAATATAGGACTCAACCCGGGCCAGGTGACGCGTGGTTTTTAGCAGGACCTGTTCGTATCTGGGATCGAGGTAGATATCGCTGGCGAATATGGCATCGAAGTTTCGAATCTTGCGCAGGTATTCATCCACCTGGGTGTCTGAGAGCTGCGTGACGTTGAATACATCCTGATTGGACTCCACCGCCGGTGGCGTCGTTTCCTGGGTGGCCGAAGAATCGGGCACCAGCACAGGTGCCGGTTTCGGCAATCCCTGCTGAGGCTGAACGGATTCGATTTCCAGTGGCGTGAAGCGAAAGCCCGGCGGCGCTGGCTGGTCAGTCTGCGGCAACAGCGTGTCGCTGACTGGTGGTGGATTGCTGGCGATGATGAGGGAATCGGGATTCTGCAGGCGGCGCCACATGAAATGGCCGCCCAGCGCCACCGTGCTAGCGGTAAAAAAGCCTTCTAGAAAAGCGCGCTTATCCAACAGTTTCTCCGTCGGGATAGCTACCCGCGAAACAGCTGCTTCCTGTTCCTGTCGTCAGAAGCTGCTGAGGAAAAGCTCCCGAGACCCCGTTCAAGTGGTTATAAAATATAGCAAAATTCTCTGAAAAGTATACCCGCCGCAGGGCCGGCAACGTGCGCTAACTCCCAATCCCGAACAAGTTACGGCTATTCTGGCAACTGTGCTGTGCGAGCTCCGCTTCGGGCTGCTCGCGGCATTCTGCGACTACTCTCAATACTTCGGTCAAAAAGCGGGGTTCATTACGCCGGGTTTTCGGTTTTGTTGGCAGGCTGCGCGGGAGCAGGTAGGGTGCGTCGGTCTCGATTAACAGGCGTTCGTCGGGAATGTGCCTCACCAGTGACTGCAGTTCCAGCCCCCGTCGCTCATCACAGATCCAGCCTGTGATGCCAATATACATATCCAGTTCCAGGTAATCCGCCAGCGCCTGCCCGGTGTCGGTGAAGCAGTGCACCACTCCGCCGGCGAGCCGCGGCCGGAACTGGCGGAGTATTCGTACAAAATCCTCGTGTGCATCTCTCTGGTGCAGAAATACCGGTTTCTGCGTGTCCACCGCCAGTTCCAGCTGTTGCTCGAAGATGCGCAACTGGTCGGCGGCGGGTGAGAAGTTGCGGTTGTAGTCGAGGCCGGTCTCGCCGATGGCCACCACTTCCGGTTCCCGGGCCAGGCCGGCCTGGGCTTCGAGGTCGGCGTCGCTCACATCTTTCGCGATGTGAGGATGGAAACCTGCCGTGCTACTGAAGAATTCGGGACGTTGCCTCGCCATGTTACACGCGGCCTCACTGGAGGCTAGATCGGTGCCAGTGAGAATGATGTGGACAATGCTGGCGTCGCGCGCTGTCTGGATGACTTCCTCGAAGTCATGCTGAAATGACTCGTGAGTGAGATTGGCGCCTATGTCTATGAGGTCCATGAAGCTGCTGCGGAGTCTGGAAAAGGGCGTGAGTCTAACTGAAGCGCCGGGACAGGGCCAGTTCCCGCCATCTGGTCATTCCGAAGGACTTGTTCGATAATATCGACCGCTTCAAACGAGACGCAGGATTTGAAATTGGACGCCAAAGTCAGCAAGAAAGAACTCAACTGGTCCGAACTCGGTTTCCAGTATGTAAAAACGGATTTTCGATTCTCCGCGATCCATCGCAATGGGGAATGGAGTGAAGGCGATCTGGTGAGCGACGACCACATCGCCGTGCACGAGGGTGCGCCTGCTCTGCATTACGCCCAGCAATGTTTCGAAGGCATGAAGGCGCAGACGGCGGAAGATGGCCGCGTCCTGTTGTTCCGTCCCGATCTTAACAGTCAGCGCATGAATGACGCTGCGAGCCGCCTGCTCATGCCGGAGGTTCCCCGCGAGTTGTTCATGCGCGGTGTGGAAGAGGCGGTGCGGGCAAACTATGCCTGGATTCCGCCCTATGGCTCCGGTGCCTCCCTGTATATCCGCCCGATGTTGATAGGGGTAGGGGAGAACCTTGGCCTCAAGCCAGCCCGTCAATTCGAGTTTCGGGTATTTGTATCACCCGTGGGGCCCTACTATAAAGAAGCAGGATTGGCGGTCATCAGCCTCGCCGTGTCTGGTATGGACCGGGCTGCACCCAACGGCACGGGCAGTTTCAAGGTGGGCGCCAATTACGCTGGCGGCCTGCTGGCAACCCGCAAGGCACAGGAATTGGGCGCCAACGAAGCCCTGTACCTGGATTCTGCCGAGGGGTGCTTCATCGACGAGGCGGGTTCGGCCAACATCATCATCGTCCTCAAGGACGGCACCCTGGTCACCCCGGCCTCCAGGGCGATTTTGCCCAGTATCACCCGTCGCTCCATCATGGAAATAGCCCGCACGGAGCTGGGCATGAAGACGGAGGAGCGGCCAATCGAGCTGCGTACGGAAATCGAGCAGTTCGAGGAAATGGGTGCCTGTGGCACGGCAGCGGTGTTGTCGCCCGTGGGCAAAATCTATTTCGACGGCGAATGGCATGTGATCCACAAGGATGGACAGACCGTCGGACCGGTAATGCAAAAGGTCTATGACAGCCTTGTTGAATTGCAGAAGGGTGATCGCGAGGACAGGTTCGGCTGGTTACACGAAGTCGAGATATAGCCGCTGCGGCCATTCCCGGCTGCGCATAACACACGCCCGCTACGCTCAATCAGACCCCCTAACCAGTGACACTTGGCACTTTTTAGGGGGTGTGTTCGGTCACAATTCAGTATTCAAACTATTTCCCGCCTGCGCTGATGCACAGGCGGTGAGAGTTTTCTTTTTTCCAGCCGCTCGGCAAATTCTTGGAAAAATTTTTAGCTAGCGCCTAAACTCTGGAGAAACCCCTCTACAGGCCGCGTAATTCCTGACCTGCAGGGGTGCTCCAACGCAGGGTATGGATGTGGGTCCGGTGAAGCCGGGCTTGACCGATGGCAATCTTGCCCTTATATATGTGCGCTGCTCGACAGCCGGGCAGCCACCACTAATCACATTGCAGGTCAGTCAGTAGGTCAGAATGTCCAAATCACTGGTAATCGTCGAGTCTCCCGCGAAGGCAAAGACCATAAACAAGTATCTCGGTCCCGAATTCGTGGTGAAATCCAGCGTCGGACACATTCGGGATCTGCCCACCAGCGGCAACAAGAAGCCTATCGACACCAAGGCAAGGGCCGCGGCAGCAGCGCGCACGCGCAAGATGAAGCCCGAAGAAAAGATTGCCTATAAAAAGAAGAAAGCCAAGGAACAACTGGTCACCCGAATGGGAATCGATCCGGAGCATGAGTGGAAGGCCAATTACCAGATTCTGCCGGGCAAGGAAAAAGTTGTGGCCGAGCTGCAGAGGCTCGCGAAAAACGCTGACCATATCTATCTCGCTACTGACCTTGACCGCGAAGGAGAGGCTATTGCCTGGCACCTCAAGGAGGCCATAGGCGGCGATCCCGATCGTTTCAAGCGAGTGGTATTCAATGAGATCACCAAGCGCGCCATCACCGAGGCCTTCTCCGAACCCGGTGAACTGGACATGCGCTATGTCGAGGCTCAGCAGGCACGGCGCTTCCTCGACCGTATCGTGGGTTTCATGGTTTCTCCCCTGCTATGGGCCAAAGTAGCCCGTGGTCTGTCTGCCGGACGGGTGCAATCGGTTGCGGTGCGCCTGGTAGTGGAGCGCGAGCAGGAGATTCGGGCGTTTATTCCCGAAGAATTCTGGGAAGTGTACGGTGACCTCGCCACCGACAAGAAGGCGAAACTGCGTTGCCAGGTGGTGCGGGAAGACGGAGAGAACTTCCGTCCTGCCAGCAAGGAAGCCACCGATGCCGCACTGGCCATTCTCAATGCCGCTGACTACACCGTGTCCAAACGGGAAGACCGGCCAACATCGTCCAAGCCAAGGCCACCCCTGATTACCTCAACCCTGCAACAGGCAGCCAGCACCCGGCTCGGTTTCGGGGTCAAGAAGACCATGCTCATGGCCCAGCGCCTGTATGAGGCTGGCTACATCACGTATATGCGTACGGACTCCACGCACCTGAGCAATGACTCCATCGCCATGTGCCGGGACTACATCGAGAAAAATTTCGGCGCCGAGTACCTGCCCGAGAAGCCCCTGCATTACAGCTCGAAAGAGGGGGCCCAGGAAGCTCACGAGGCGATTCGCCCAAGCGACGTGAAGATGATGCCCAACAAGCTCATGGGTATGGAGCAGGACGCCATTCGCCTCTATGACCTGATCTGGAAATTCTTCGTGGCCTGCCAGATGCCACCAGCGCGCTACCTGAGCAGCAGCATCACCATCGCCGCCGACAAGTTCGAGCTGCGCACCAAGGGCCGTATCATGCAATTCGATGGCTACCTCCGGGTCATGCCTTCGAAAGAGGAAGATATCGTATTGCCGGAAGTGGAAGTGGGTGAGAAGTTACGCCTGGACAAGCTGGACCCGTTTCAGAATTTCACCAAGCCGCCGCCGCGGTTTACCGAGGCCAGCCTGGTCAAGGAACTGGAGAAGCGGGACATTGGTCGCCCCTCTACCTATGCCTCCATCATTTCCACGATTCAGGATCGGGGCTATGTGAAGGTCGAGAACAAGCGTTTCTATGCCCTGAAGATGGGAGACATCGTCGCCGAGCGCCTGATCGAGAGTTTCAGTGATCTCATGGACTATGATTTCACGGCCAAGATGGAAGATTCCCTGGACGAGGTCGCTGAAGGCAGCACCAACTGGAAGAAGCTGCTGGACGATTTCTATGAGAGCTTCACCAGCCAACTGGCCGCCGCCGAAGCCCAGGATGGGGGGATGCGTGAGAACAATCCCACGGATACGAACATCAAGTGCCCGAAGTGCGGCCGTCCCATGCAGATACGCACCGCATCCACCGGTGTATTCCTGGGCTGTTCAGGCTATTCCCTGCCGCCCAAGGAACGCTGCAAGAGCACCATCAACCTGACTCCCGGTGAAGAAGCGATTCGCACGGACAGTGCCGAAGAGGCGGAAGAGCAGGAAAACATACAGCTGCGTCACAAGCGACGCTGCGCGATCTGTAACACGGCCATGGATTCCTACCTCATCGATGAAGGCCGCAAGCTTCACGTCTGTGGCCGTAATCCTGATTGTTCTGGCTACGAAGTGGAAGAGGGGCAGTTCAAGATCCGTGGCTATGACGGCCCGGTCATCGAATGCGACAAGTGCGGTTCCGATATGCAGCTCAAGACGGGCCGTTTCGGGAAATACTTCGGTTGCACCAACGAGGAATGCAAGAATACCCGCAAGCTGTTGCGCAATGGCCAGCCCGCACCACCGAAGATGGATCCGGTTCCCATGCCGGAGCTGGCCTGTGAAACCGTAGACGATCACTATATCCTACGAGACGGCGCGTCAGGCCTGTTCCTCGCTGCCAGCCAGTTCCCGAAAAATCGTGAGACGCGAGCACCCCTGGTGGAGGAGTTGCTGCCCCACAAGGGCGAGATCGATCCCAAGTACAGCTTTCTCTTCAGTGCGCCCACGGAAGATGATGAGGGCAACAAGACACTGGTACGTTATAGCCGTAAAACCAAAGAGCAATACGTACAGAGTGAGGTAGACAAGAAAGCGACCGGCTGGAAGGCCTTCTATAATGACACCGACGGCAAGTGGGAGACTCCCCGGCCCGAGAAGAAAGTCGCGAAGAAGAAGGTAAAGAAAAAGGCCAAGAAGAAGGCCGGCAAGAAAAGCGACTGATCCCTGCAGGCGAAGCGGTCAACTGCTCTCGTCGAGGGTCGAGGGTCGATAGTTGAAAAAGCGTCAGGAAGCACAGTTACTTCCTCTAGCCTCGCAAAAACCCGGTGCTCGGCGCTGGTGGCTGGGCAGGTGACTAGGCAGGTGACTAGATAGAGCGCCGAATCACACCGACACTGATGCCCTCGATGCTGAATTGCTGGCTGCGCAAGTCGACCTCGATGGGCTCGAAGTCCGGGTTCTCCGCAATGAGCCGGAGCTTATACTTGCTGCGACCAGTCTCCAGGCGCTTCACGGTGACCTCGTCTTCAATGCGGGCCACCACGATGTCGCCGTTGTTGGCGCGATCTGTCTTGTGTACCGCCAGCAGGTCATCCTCGTATATACCAATGTCCACCATACTGGTGCCCTTGACCGTCAACAGATAGTCTGCGGCAGGGCTGAACATGTCTGGTGGTATTTCGCAGTAGGAGTCGATGGATTCTTCGGCGAGGATTGGGCTACCCGCCGCTACCTGACCGATGATGGGCAAACCCAGTTGCTCATTGATCGGCAGCTTGATTCCACGGGAAGTACCGGGCAGCATTTCGATGGCACCCTTGCGCGCCAGCGCGCGCAGGTGTTCTTCCGCCGCGTTCGGGGATTTGAAGCCCATCTCCTCGGCGATCTCAGAGCGGGTTGGTGGAAACCCGGTTTCCTGCATATAGCTCTTGATGTAGTCGAGAATCTGTTCCTGACGTGTCGTGAGTTTGTTCATAGCCCTGTCTCTGTGTTGGTACCCGGCCTGTAGCGGCTAGTCAGGTGCTGATTTCAGGCCAGTTTACCCAGCCAGGTATCGCCCCGAATAGCGCGCGCCAGGTGCCCTGACGCGTGATACCTGTAATTATATACAGTTATCTGTCGTTGCAAAGGTTTCTTTAACACTTTTCGATGCGACGAGTGCAGCCAACGGATTACGGGCGCTACGCCGGAGCCGGGGCGGCACGCGAGGTTCCTGCTGCCGGGACGCGCGCTAGAGAATCTGGAAATCGTCCCCCAGATCCATCAGGTCCGGCTCGATATCGGCGAAGGGGTGAGAGAAGTTTTCCGGGATGAATGTCTGATCAGAGTAGGCCTGATCTTCGGCGCTGAGTTCGTAGGGACTGCGCCAGTCTTCCGGCGCTTCGGCTGGCGCGATAATGAGGGTTTGCCAGGTTGCACGATCGTACTCGCCGACTTCACCATCGACCATCTGATACTCGATAGTGCCACTGGCATCGTCGATGGCTACGACTTCGAACAGGTTTCCGCCGATTACTTCCTGATACCAGGCGGAAACTTCAGGCATGAGCGTATTCATGGCTGCGTCTCCTGGCTATTGTACTCTGCTACTGAGTGTTGTTAATTGACTCTGTTTGTTGGTTCTCCGCTGGGCAGGTCGTGTGGGGTCACCTTGTTGCGTGTTTCATTTGTAGTTCTTGATGGTGCTTCCTGGCTGTTCTTCTTGAATGTTCTTCTTGAGTGTACTGCTTTAAGTGCACTTCTTTGAGTGTGATACTCAATGCTTTAGTCAGCATTCTTGTCAGCCAGTTGTGGTCTGGCCGCCGGTCGAAGCCTCTCCGTGCGCTTACTATAGAGAGGATTAATCGCAAAAAGGAAGCATTTTTCGCAGGAAAATTGTTACAAGCTTAGTGACGGATTTAACACTGTTTGCTAACTGTCTGAACCATGGAAGAATCTTGAACTGCCCATAGTTGGCTAAGTCTGGCGAATGGGTAATAATTTCGTTCCCCCACTGTGAGACAGGATTAAAGTGAACGACGTGAAGTATTGCCCGGGCGCCCTCATGCTGGACCTGGAGGGATTGCATTTGAACGACGATGAGCGGCAGCTGCTTGCGCGTTCGGTGGTGGGTGGCGTGATCCTGTTCAGCAGGAACTTCAGTGATCCGCAACAACTGCGAACACTGGTCGCTGAAATTCGGGAGTGCAATCCGCAGTTGCTGCTGGCCGTGGACCAGGAGGGTGGCAGAGTGCAGCGCTTCCGTGAGGGCTTTGTGAAACTGCCGCCGCTGCACACACTCGCCGATGTCTACGCCGAATCCAGGGAAGAGGGCAGGCGACTGTCCCATCTGCACGCCTGGGTCATGGCGTCAGAGATTCTCTATTACGGGCTCGACTTCAGCTTCGCCCCGGTGCTGGATCTCTACAACCCTGAATCGGAGGTGATCGCTGAGCGGGCATTCGCTGACAACGTGGCCGCTGTCTGCGACCTGGCCACCGCGTATATCGAAGGCATGCATGAGGCAGGCATGATCGCCACTGGCAAGCACTATCCGGGTCATGGCACGGTAGTGGCAGATTCCCATGTCAGCCTGCCGCGGGATGAACGCAGTGCCGACGAAATTCTCGACAATGACTACAAGGTATTCGCCAACCTGGTGAACCTGCTGGATGGCGTGATGCCCGCCCATGTTGTTTACCCGCAGATTGATGGACAGAGTGCCGGCTTTTCGAAGGTCTGGATCCAGGAGAAGCTGCGCGCACAACTCGGTTTCGAGGGTGTGGTGTTCAGCGACGACCTGAGCATGGTAGCCGCTCACGCCAGCGGCGACCCTGTGCAACGGGCCGAGAAAGCGTTTGCGGCGGGCTGCGACATGGTGCTGGCCTGCAACGACCGGGACGCGGCGCTGGCTATAGCCGACTACCTGGAGGCTATCGAGCACCCCGGAAATCATCGTCTTGCCAATTTGCAAGGCACTCCCGGAACCGGGCTGTCAAACCTGTACAATAGTGATGCCTGGAGTGAGGCACTTGCCGCACTCCAGCTATTGCAGAGTTAGACCCGGGAGGAATTATCGATGGATGACGTACTGGCGCTGGATAGCCTGGAGCAGGCCCTGGCCCTGGATAATCTGGGAAGCATGGGGTGGGGTATCGAGCTGTTTGCCGTTGTCACCCTGACCCTGTTAGGTCGCTACGTGGCCCTGCGCTTGCTGGGCTTGCTGCAGCGACAGTTCGCCAAGACCGCGAATCTGTGGGACGACGCGCTGTTTGATGCGGCCTACAAACCAATAAGCTGGTTCATTCTCATCATGGGCCTGCTCTGGGCCGTCGATATCAGTGAAGGCTATATCGATTCCGAATTATTCTCGGCGCAAAACCTGAGCATCATTCGCCAGCTCACCTTCATCTTCCTCATCATGATTTTCCTGGTGCGATTCATTTCCCTGGGAGAGGCCAGGTTGCTGGAGCGCATCGAGGATGGTTCCGCCGGTGACGAGACGACTCTCGATGCCACCACCTTGCACGCCCTGGCCAAGCTGCTGCGCCTGTCGGTGATCATCTCCGGCGCTCTCGTCGCCTTGCCCACTTTCGGAATCGAAATCACCGCCTTATTGGCCTTCGGTGGTGTAGGGGGTATCGCCGTCGGTTTCGCCGCCCAGGATCTGCTGTCCAATTTCTTCGGTGGTCTCATGATCTATCTCGACCGCCCCTTCGCCATAGGCGACTGGATTCGTTCTCCGGACCGGGAGATCGAAGGTACGGTGGAAAACATCGGCTGGCGACTTACCGTGGTGCGGACGTTCGACAAGCGACCCCTGTACATTCCCAATTCCATTTTCAATAAACTGGCCCTGGAGAATCCCAGTCGCATGAGCAACCGCCGCATCAAGGAGACCATCGGTATTCGCTACCAGGACTCTGAAAAGATGGGCCCCATCGTGGCGGATGTGAAAGCGATGCTGCAAAACCATGAGGCGATTGACACCAACCAGACCCTGATCGTGAACTTCAATGGCTATGGTGCCTCGTCACTGGATTTCTTCATCTACACATTTACCAAGACCACCAACTGGATTCAATTCCACGAGATCAAGCAGGACATCCTGTTGAAGATCGTGGAGATTGTTCACAAGCATGGTGCAGATTTTGCGTTCCCGACTACCACACTGGATGGTCTGGAAGTGCTGCGTCCCGAGCCGGGTTAGTACTGCGTCATGCTGAAAGATTTTCACGGCGTACAGGCAAGAGCCAGGTGTCTCTATAACGAGTCCGAAGTGGAGTCAGCGCTCGACCGTCTGGCGCAAGAAATAAGCGCCGATTTTGGCGACAGTGACCCGGTCCTGCTGTGTGTCATGAATGGCGGCCTCATCATGACCGGCAAGCTGGCAACTCGCCTAAACTTTCCGCTGCAGATTGATTATCTCCATGCCACCCGTTACCGCGATCGCACCCACGGCAGTGAGCTGGTATGGAAACGTCACCCCCAGCTGAACCTGTCCGGACGTGCAGTAGTGATTCTCGATGACATACTGGATGAAGGGGCGACCCTGGCGGCAATCATCGCGCATGTCAAGGAGCTGAACCCGTCTCGCCTGGCGGTGGCGGTGCTGGTGGACAAGCTGCACGACAGGAAGACACCGGGTGTGCGAGCGGATTTCGTGGGCCTTGAAGTAGACGATTTCTACGTTTACGGCTACGGCATGGACTTCAAGGGCTACCTGCGCAATGCGCCGGGTATCTATGCAGCTGACCCCCGGGACTGCGACTAGCCGCTAGTAGGCTATTTCCACCAGTCGCGGAATGGACGTGAATAGCAGGGCGGTCCTGGTCGGGCGTGACTCGATGGCGGCGAACAGCGATCTGTAGTTCGCAAGCTGCGGTCCATGGTGGGTCATCTGCTCGTGCACAAAGTCTTCCTCGTTACTGTTATTCCCCGGTCGGCCCGACTTGTAGTCGATAATCCAGCGCGTTCCGTCCCTGTCTATGAAGCTCCTGTCTACCACGTAGTTGCTGACAAAGCCTCCAGGGCTCACGGCGCTGAGGGGAAGTTCGCAGGCGCTGTCTTCCTGTGATGAATCGAAGATCCAGCTCAGCGAGGGGTCATTCACGGTATGAATGAAAGACTGCTGGATAAAATCCAGGCTGGCATTCAGCTGTGCCTCGTCGAGCTCAAGGTGGCGCAATTGCAGGGTCCAGTAGTCCCGCAGCCTGCCGATCTGTTTCGCATAGTCTGCCTGATCTATCGCCTGCACATAGTGTTCGAGGCAGGCATGGAGCAGGGTGCCTAGTACGCTTTGCAACTCTGCATCGTCCTGTTGTTCTACGTTCGATCCATTTTCCGTTTCGGATCCGATTTGCCTGGCAATGATTGCCAACTCTTCGCTACTCAACTGCACAGGCGTGGTAAAACGTCGCACGGGTGTTGGCCTCGGTAGTTGCAGAGTAGCCTGACCCGCTTCGATGCTGTGTTGCGCGAGGTAGTCCTCGAGCCTGGTATAGCGTACGCGGTCCTGTGTAGTGAGTTGCGACCACATCCTGCTCAACAGGGAGCTGGATTCCGGATCCTTGACCTCATCATTCTTGTCCCTGCCGAGTATGGCTGTAAGAATGGCAGATTTCCGCGCCCGGGTGACGGCGATATAGAGCAACCTGGCACTTTCCAATAGCCCTTTGTTCTTCTGTTCGTGGCGCAGTAGTTGATAGAGAGGCGTATCTTCCGATCCGGTTTCGGTCACCCCGGCCAGGAACAGCCGTTCTTCATTGTGCTGGTTGAGCCGCTGGTGCCAGATCAGGAGATGCTTGTCATCGCTGCGTGGCGAGCGGTTGAGTCCGGGCAACAGGACATGATCGTATTCCAGTCCCTTGGCCTTGTGCATGGTAAGCAGATGCAGGCCGCCCTCGAGTTCGGCATCCACCGGGCTGGGGACGAAGGCCTCGGCCAGTATCTCCTCGAAGCGGAAATAGTCGGGCAGGCCACCCGCTACCTCCTGTTCATCCAGCAGTTCGTAGAATCTGCTGACACTCTGCTCATCGAGTTCATCCTGACAACAGAATCTGCCGCGCAGGAGTGTCCAGGCGGCTTCCACACAGTGACGCAGACTCTCCCGAAAGCGCATGTGAATGACGAAGCGCATGGCGTCGACAAAGCCCGGCAACACCGCCCTGGCTTCTGCCGACAGGCCTGGGAGGTCGCGGTATTGCTGGATGCTTTCCCACAGTGGCTGGTCAGTCAGCGTGCCGGCTATTGCGAACAGGTCAGCACTGCTAAGACCACACCAGGGGGCACGCAGCAGGGCCAGCCAGGCCAGTCGGTCGCCGGGGTGAAGTATGATGCGTACCAGGCTGCTCAGGTCGGCGATCACGGGCAGGGAGGCGAGCCGGTCTATGTCGGTCGCAGTCCATTGCAGTTCGGCGGCTCGCAAGGCGGGCACAAGGTTCTCCAGTTGTCCCCGGGTACGCACCAGTATGGCGATGCTGTCACCGGGGAAATCCCTGCGTAGCTGAACGACCCGGTTGGCAATCCAGTCGGCCTCGGCCAGTTGTGCCAGTTGTCGCTGCTCAGGGTCATGGTGAATCACGTCCACGCTGACACCGGTGCTGTCGCTACCCTCGTGGATGATGTCGGCCACGGAATAGGGCACGGCACCCCGGGAAATATTGGGCTGGGCGGGAAATACGGTCTGGAATACCTCGTTCACCCATTCCACCACCGGGCGTTGGGAACGGAAATTGCTGCTGAGTTGCAGCGGCTGCAGGGTCAGGTCTCCCAGCCCCTGTTCCAGCACGCCCAGATAGATACCGACATTGGCATTACGGAACCCGTAGCAGGATTGCATGGCGTCGCCAACCAGGAACAGGCTGCGACCGTCATCTGGCGCCCAGCCTGCGGTCAGCCGCTTCAACAGTTCCAACTGCAACTGTGAGGTATCCTGGAACTCGTCCACCAGTATGTGATGAATGACATTGTCCAGGGCCATGGCGAGGTCGGTGGGTTGTTCTGCATCACCGAGGGCCAGCAGGGCCGCTGCACCTGTCTGTGTGTAGTCCACTACCCGAAAGTTGCGGAAGGCGAGCAGCAGTTGCAGGTTGAGTGTCTGCAATACATGGCAGAGGGCCACCTGGAATTGCCATTGCTTGCTGTCCAGTTCGGGATTCGGCAGCAGGCTTATGTAGTTCAGGGCCTGCAACAACTCGTCATGGTCTTCCAGCCTCTCAACCAGGGCCTTGCGCTCGTCTTTCTCCGGCCCGGGAGGAAACCCGTGATTCCTGTTAGCCGCCTTCAGCCAGCTGCCGTCTTTCTTGAGGAACAGGGACAGCAACAGATGCCACAGGGGCAGGTCCTCGTGGTGAGCCGCGGGCAGCTGTTTGACAGGCAGGATTGCATTGAGACTGTCCGGCAAGTCGCCGGCTTCAATTCGTTGACTGAGTGAGTAGTTCAGCAGCCTTGCTATCAGCGATTCTTCAGCCTCCAGAATCTCTCGGACATCGCCGAGTGATTCGGCGATGAGTTCTTCCAGCCCCTGCTTCAAATAGCGCCGGGTCTCACTGTCATCACTGGTGATAGCGTGGATGTAGCTGGCCCACTGGTCTCTCTGGTACAGCAGCTTCACCAACTGCTGTTCCACAGTGGAGATATCGTTATCGAGGTGACGCAGCACAATGCCGATTGAGTGTGCGAGGGGCGTGTCAGTTTCCAGTTGGGCGAGGGTAGTCTTGGCTGCTTCCCGGAATACGGGTTCAACGTTTTCCGTGACGGCTGGATTACCCCCGACCTGGGACAGGATGGGAAGCTGGTTGGCCAGGTAGAAACAGAAACTGTCGATAGTTTGTATGCGCATGCGCCCCGGGTTATCCAGCAGGCGCCACCCATTCTTTTCGTTGGCCTGCAGCACCGCGGAAGCGATCTCGAGTCGCAGCGTGGTAATGGCATCCTCGGCACGGGCCTGCCCCAGCACGCACTGTTGTGCCCAGTTCAGCACATTGATGACCCGGTCGCGCATCTCGCTGGCCGCCTTGCGGGTAAAGGTGATGGCCAGCACTTCCTCTGGCTCCCTGCAGACGGCCAGCAGTTTCAGGTACCTGAGGGTGAGCAGTTCGGTCTTGCCGGAGCCCGCGGGTGCCTGCACGATGTAAGAGGCGCCTATGTCCAGGGCCTGTTCACGGGCCGCGTGATCCGGTAGCAACTGACTCATAGCAGGCTCTCCCGAGCGCCAGCGTCGGCCTTGCTCAGTTCATCGATGCGACAGAGGTTTTCCAGGGCACAGTAGCGACAGGTCAGCGTACCCTTCACCGGGTCGACGACGGAACAGCCTGCCTTGAATTCCCGGGCAATGGTTGCCACCTTGGCCGGGAACTCGGTGGCCAGTTCTGCCCAATCCTTCCTTACATAGTGATCATCGGCGCTGGGTTTGATGCCGGCATGGAAGCCCGGGTCGGCGGCCAGTCCGGTGTAAGCGATCTTCGCCGCATTGAGATGAGCGATTGCCACGGCATTGATCGGTGCCGGCTGCTGGCTACTCATCACGGTGTAATAGAAGGGTAGTTGCATGTCCTCCGGGCGTTCATCCAGCCATGAACTGTTAGCGGGGGCTGACTTGCCTGTCTTGTAGTCGATTACCGCCAGGCTGCCGTCGGCCAGTTGGTCGATGCGGTCTATCACCAGATTGAAGTGCATGCCTTCATATTGCCACTGGTGACGCTCTTCCCGTCCCAGCACATGGAAGTCGGCGCGACCCTGTTCGGCATCGGTGGAAAGCAGAAAGCGTTTCAGAAGGATCTGTATCCTGTCGTGCTCAATCTTTTCGAAGCGGGGAGTCATCAGCCGACTGTGCCGTGATCGCAACCAGCCAATGGCCTCGCTGGCGGCCTTGTGGCAGAGCGAATCGAGAGCCTCATCGCTCAGTTGCCTCAATTGCTGAGCGCTGTGTAGTTCCTGGTACAGGGTTTCCAGCGCGCGATGCATGGCACTGCCACGGGCCATCTTGCTGAGGCCGCTCTCGAAGGGATCGAGTGGTTCGGCGTGAAGCCGGTGCAGGGCAAAGGCGCGGAAGGGGCAGCTGGATTGATCGCTCAGCACCTGGTGTCCACCGAGGCTCTGTGAGTCTGCTTGCAGCGGTACGTACTCACTGTCCACCACAGTGTTCAGGGTCCGGTAGTCGGCGGGGTGAGCAGATTGCTGCGACTGTCGCTCGATCGCCTGATCTGTTTGTGCCAGTTCGAAGGCGGCGATGAAGCTACTGGGCCTGAATTCCTGGTCGCCATCGCTGGCATGATGGCTGGCACAGAGTTCCTGGCTGACCGCATTGCGTAGCATAGTGAAGGTGCCAGTGGCCATGCTGTGTTGAATATCGCTGTGAGAGCCCGGAATCTTCTGGTCTCTCTGCAGGCTATAGGGAAGGAAGGGATTTGCCTTTACCGAGGGCGGCCATACCTGGTCGTTGCAGTTAACAATCCATAGATGATCAAAAGCAAGACCGGCAGCTTCTTCCAGGCTGTACTGTGAGATTTGGCACTTATTATCGAAAGTCCGGGTCTGGCGAGAGCGCACGCAGAGATTACGCAGGCAGGCGATGGCCTTGCCAAGATCCAGCTTGCCGGTTACCGCACTCAAGCCGGCCAGGCGTTCGAGCGCCTCATCCCAGCGTTTGAGTAGCTGGACCTGGGGTGGCGTGAGTCGTTCGCCGGGCCAGTTGAATGCCTGCAGTACCTTGCTGAAGAGTCGCGACCAGGTACGTGGAGATTCCCATCTGCCAAGGCGGCGTGACTGTTCCCGTACCGACAACAGGGCTGCGGCGAGGGCGGGGCAGGAATAATCCTTGTCCCCGCGCTGCGCTATGCTGCTGATCTCATGGCTGAGACAGCGATCGGAGAGATTCCTGCGCATATATCGCTCGAGTTCATGGCGTTGCGAGGTCTCGCCGCTGTCGGCCAGTACGAAGGGCGAACGCAGCAGGCGACAGATGTTTTCGCTCACCTGTTCCTCCCTGAGCAGGTCCAGTATCAGGAAGGCGTCATGTATCACTGCTTCCTGGGTCAGGTTGCGAGTGCTGTGGCTGGTATTGAAGCGAGTGTGAGTAGCGTCAAACTGAATCTGATAGTGATCGTCCAGGGTGCTGGCGAGCACATGATGAAGCTGGGTCCGTTGCTTTTCATCCAATTCACCGATGATACCGATGTGGGCCTCGTCGTTCATTGCGAGTCGAGCCCTGGCCCAGTGTGCGATGTAGGTGAACTCGTCGCGCTGGCTGGCAAATTCATAACGCTTGCCTGTTGCCTGTGCCTGGGGATACTCATACAGGTGAGTACTCAGCCGGGTGCGGGCCTTCAATTTCTCGAACAGTTCTGCATACAGCGGAGGTGGCTCGTAGAAATTGAGTAGCAGGAATTCCTCTGCCAGTGGCAGCGCCACACCAGACTCGAGATCGGCATTGATCTGCACCAGGCAATCGGACAGGCTGGCGACCGCGCGCTGCTGGCAGCGTCGTTCGAAACGTGATGACCAGTCGAGGAAGGCCGCGATATCCGGGATGACCCGGTAGGATTCCAGCACCTGCAGATGATCCTCGTCGAGCCGCCACTGCTTCATGAGTTGATAGGCGCGGCTCACCGAGTTTGCCGTCTCTTCCGGATTCAGCAGGGGCAGTTCCTCGAGGGACTCCTCGATGATCTCTATCCAGATAAAAATCTCTTCGCTACTGGATAGCGCCTGCACCCGGGAGTAGGGGGCGAGACCCAACTCGCCCGCCCGTTGCCACAGGCGAGTGATCCAGACATCGATGCCCAGCACCTGGGGAGTGCGGTAGACGCCCGCCTGCCAGTCGGCATAGGCATGGCTCACGATATCCCGCAGTCGGTTGCTTGGCACCAGCACGGTAGCACCGCGGGACAGCGGCTGGGCGATGGCATCTATCGCGAGTCGATTCACAGGCATCGGGCTAGGTACGCTCACCGTTCAGGGATTGAATCCAGCGCCGGGTCTCTTCGCGGTCGCCCCTGAACACGATGCGTGAAGACTTCTTCTGTAATTGGTACTCGTACATGGGATCGTAGTAGTTCGTGAGCAGTTCCTCGATCCAGTTGCGGTGGGCATCAATGCCCTGGCCATTGCGCTGCTGTTGCAAGGCGTCTTCCAGTATCAGCCTGATACGCTGGTAACGCTCCAGGCCGAGCCGCTTGCGGATGCGGAACAGGGCGTCACCGAGGGAGTCGGCGAACAATTGCTCCGCCTGTTCGGGCTCGCTGTCCCGGAAGTCCTGGTAGTTGGACTGGATGTAGTCCAGGTGGATGGTATCGACGCGCCGCTGCAGGGTTTCCTCGATCAGGGCGATGGGAGACTGTAGCATGCGTTGATGCAGGTCCAGTGGAATGGAGAGGGAGCCGATGGCGCGACTCTCGTCTTCCAGCACAACCCGGCGATGATCGGTCCAATCCAGGTGCAGCAAGTCGAGGCCCAGGGCGTTCTCGAAATCGATCTGGGCCGGCTGGCCGGTGACCCGTTTGCCGAAGGCCGAGCCGCGGTGATTGGCCAGCCCCTCCAGGTCGAGACGGTTGCCCAGGTCGTTTATGAAATGGGTCTTGCCGCTGCCGGTCTTGCCGGCCACGATCACCAGGTTGTCAGCGCTGGCCAGGTCGGCGATCGTCTCCAGCAGGTGGCGGCGCAACGCCTTGAAACCACCCTCGATTCGGGGAATGCGAATCCCCCGCTCAGCCAGCCATTGCTGAACCGTGGAAGAACGCAATCCACCACGCCAACAGTACAGGGCAGCCTCGGGATGCTGTGCAGAGAATGACTGCCATTGCTGCAACAGGCTTTCCCTGAGGGGCTCGTTCACCAGTTCGTGCCCCAGGGCAATGGCCGATTCACGGCCATGCTGGCGATAACAGCTGCCAACCTTCTGGCGCTGGGGATCGGTGAGCAGCGGTATATTGGTGGCAGTCGGCAGTGCTCCCCGCTGAAATTCAATCGGTGAGCGTACATCCAGCAAGGCTGTTCTGTTACGTAGAAGGTCGGCGAAGGAATCCGCCCTGATGAGTTCAGTCATGTATCGGGTGTTGCCACCGGGGCTCAGTGCACGTGCGTGCCCAAGTGTAACACCGCCGCGAGCAGCACCCCAACGACCTTCGACCGCGAGCCGACAGGCGGGTAGCACCCCAGGTCAGGGTGGGAGGCTGGAATGCCAGGGGAAAAACAGAAATAGCCGGGAAATCCTTTCCCGGCTAAATCCATAACGAAGGGGCATCCTGCCCGAAGATCGCACTGGTCGCTCCGTCCAGCGGAGAGCGCTTCCTTTGCCACGTCCTGTGGCACGCTTTGCATCATCCTTGAATGCAACTTCCTTGTTTCAACTTCCACCGGGCTTGCGAGTCTGGGGAAGTAATTGTCGACGAGTGCGAGTCATCTGATCTTCTTGTAATTAACTATAGCAGCGCTGCAAAAAACGTTGATGAAACTTTGCACTAAGCGTAGTGCAGTGAAGGGCAATAATTGCATAACAGCTGGCGCGATTCCTGCTGTGTTTAGCGGTATACCCTCTACACGTCATGACGGCGGGCCGAAGCGGCAATACCTGGCCGCCCGCACAGGAGTCTAACGGTGATTAAACAGGCTATTTACCTCGGCGCACTCGCGCTTACTCTCAACAGCTGCGGCACTATGAACGCCGCCTGGCAGGAATCGCGGCAATTGTTCGAGGCCAGCCAGTTACTGACCACCACAGAGATTCGACGCGAATCCCGTTGGGTCATACCGGCCCATGCGTCCTTCTACATTGCCCGCAGCCAGCACATCAGTTCGGTAAGCCCGGAACATGCCAATACCCTGACCACGCTGCTGGAGACTGCCGTGAGCAACAACTTCAATGGCGTACGCATCGGCCTGTTCCCGGAATCTCCTGACTACGCCCTACGCTCGGCGCAGCGGGCTGGCAGTAATTACGTGGTCTACCCGCGCCTGCTGCGTTGGGACGATCGCCTTGGCTCCTGGACCGAGATTCTCGGCTCCCTGCGCCAGGACAGCAACGAGGAGATCGTCGCCAGTGTTGGCTTGGATCAGGCGCTTGTGCAGCTTATTATTGCAGACACCATGAGTGGCAAGCAGGTGGATATCGCCCGTATCGAGTCGGGTAGTGGCTGGCTGAGTCTCTATGGTGACAAACCGGCGACTATCCTGTTGCCCGGCTTGCTGGAATATTTCGACAGTTTGCGTGTTTAGGATTGAACAGGGCATGGCGGTAGCGACCACACCGGTCTGCCCAATAGCGGGTGGATTCTCCAATCGAGCAGAGTGACAACAAGACCGACGACAAACCGGCCAACAGCTTTCATGACGAGGCCAGGACTGCCGGCGAGGCTCCGGATCCCTTTGCCCTCGTGGCAAAAATAAAGCGCCGCGGCCCGGCACCCGTCCACCTGTGGGATCCACCATTCTGCGGCGACATTGACATGGTAATCCGCCGCGATGGCACCTGGGTGCATGAGGGCAAAGCCATACGCCGCCCCGCCATGGTGGAACTGTTTGCCTCGGTACTGAAGAAAGAAGGTGACGACTACTTCCTGGTAACGCCCGTGGAGAAGGTGGGTATACGGGTAGAAAACTGCCCCTTCCTGGTGACCGAAATGGATGTCCTGGGCAATGGTACTGACCAGGCCCTGCAATTCACCACCAACACCGGTGAACGCATCACTGCCGACGCTGAGCACGCCTTGCGCATCACTACCGATCCGGAGACCGGCGAACCGCATCCCACCCTGCACATTCGCAGTGGACTGCAGGGCCTGCTGGTGCGATCCGTGTTCTACCGCCTGGTGGAACTGGCGGTGGAAGCAGACGGGCAGGGAGCTAGCGTCTACAGCAAGGGCGTGCTCTTTAGCATTAGCGCCTGATGGCGCAGTTCAGAAACGGTCCCGCGACTGCCCCGGACTCACCGATTCTCGCGCCTGGGGCTTCACCCGCAGGCTGTCGCGGATGTCATGGGCCATGGTGCCGACAAACTCGGTCGTCATCCTGGCTCCCTTGCTGCCCTGGTCGCGGAGGTAGATTGCCGCCGTACGGCCCTGTTCGAGGCCATAATCTGCCGCTTTCACCGTACTGCCGGCCATCTCTGCGCTGGCCAGCGCCAGTGGTGCCGTAACAAAGCCGCAACGGCTCAGCAGCAGGCAGCAAACAATCAGGCCCAGACCGCGAGACTGGCGTCGTTTCTGTTCTCTTGTTGCATTCATTTCAGTCATCCCTGGAAGGCAATACCTGTCTAAAGTGTAGTCCAGCCATGGGCCCGCAAGGGGCGGTCTTATTGACCTGTCAGGGCAAAAACGGCAATATTAGCGCCTTTTTTTCGGGACCATCGACGTCCGGGCGCAGGAAGCCCCGGCTGTTTTCTCGCTGCCTCGCTGCCACATGCAGAACCCGGGTACGGGCGGGAATACGTGTCGATCGAATCCATTCACCTCAGCACACATCTCTGGAGAATCCATGAAGGTTCTTGTTGGAATTAAGCGCGTAGTGGATGCCTACGTGCGAGTCAGGGTTAAATCTGACGGCACTGGCGTTGATCTCACTAACGCGAAAATGGCAATCAACCCTTTCTGCGAAATCGCGGTTGAAGAAGCGATCCGGCTCAAGGAAGCCGGCGCGGCCAAGGAAGTTATTGCGGTTTCTATCGGACCCTCGGCAGCACAGGAGCAGATTCGCACAGCCCTGGCCCTGGGTTCGGATCGCGGCATCCTGGTGGAAACTGAGGAAGCGCTTGAACCCCTGGCGGTAGCCAAGCTGCTGAAAGCCATCGTCGAGAAGGAAGGCATCGACCTGGTCATTCTCGGCAAGCAATCCATCGATACCGACAACAACCAGGTGGGCCAGATGCTGGCTGCCTTGCTGGATGTCCCCCAGGGTACCTTCGCCTGCAAGGCGGAACTCAAGGACGGCAAGATTGAGGTTACCCGCGAAATCGATGGCGGCGAACAGACTGTGCTGCTGGACCTGCCGGCGGTAGTCACCACAGACCTGCGCCTGAATGAGCCGCGCTACGCGTCTCTGCCCAATATCATGAAAGCCAAGAAGAAGCCCATCGACACCCTGTCGGCGGCCGATCTCGGGGTGGAAGTGGCATCCAACATCAAGACCCTCAGTGTGGCGCCGCCTGCTGAACGCAGCGCCGGGGTGAAGGTCGAGTCTGTTGCAGACCTCGTGGACAAACTGAAAAACGAAGCCAAGGTTATCTAGGAGCACCCATGTCAATTTTAGTGATAGCAGAACACGATAACGGGTCTCTGAAGAAGGCAACCCTGAATACCGTGAGTGCCGCCGCAGCCATCGGTGGTGATATCGACATCCTCGTGGCCGGATCCGGCTGCGATGCCGCAGCCCAGGAAGCGGCGCAGACTGCCGGTGTTGGCAAGGTCATCGTGGCCGACAATGCCTGCTACGAACACCAGTTGCCGGAAGCAGTCGCACCGCTGGTGGCAGAAGTGGGCAAGGGCTATTCCCATATACTCGCCGCCGCCACTACCACCGGCAAGAACCTGATGCCGAGGGTTGCGGCCCTGCTGGATGTTGGCCAGATCTCTGACATTACCGAGGTCAAGAGCGAAGACAGCTTCGTACGACCGATCTATGCCGGTAATGCCATGGCGACCGTGCAGACTTCCGATCCCATCAAAGTGGTTACCGTGCGTACCACCGCGTTTGCGGAAGCAGCGCAGGGTGGTAGTGCCACGGTGGAAAGCAACGCTCACACTGTGGAGCAGGCCAAGGCTGTGTTCGTGGGAGAGCAACTCTCCAAGTCCGAGCGCCCGGAACTGACCGCCGCGTCTGTCGTCATTTCCGGTGGCCGTGGTATGCAGAACGGCGAGAACTTCGCCCTGCTGGAGAAGGTCGCTGACAAACTCGGTGCCGCTATCGGCGCTTCCCGTGCCGCGGTAGACGCTGGCTTCGTACCCAACGACTACCAGGTGGGCCAGACTGGCAAGATCGTCGCCCCCGACCTGTATATCGCCGTGGGCATCTCCGGTGCGATCCAGCATCTTGCCGGGATGAAGGACAGCAAGGTGATCGTGGCCATCAACAAGGATGAGGAAGCACCGATTTTCCAGGTCGCCGACTACGGTCTTGTGGCCGACCTGTTCAAGGCGTTGCCGGAACTGGAAGAGGCGTTGTAGGCGCAGCGCTTCTTTTCTCAGGCATAAAAAAAGCCCGGTTAAACCGGGCTTTTTTTTGTCTCGTCTTTTCCGCTAGCGGGCTGTATACCCAGAAGCTTCGCGACTGTGGAGCTACCCTACTCCGCAGAGGATGGTGGCGCTTCCTGTTGTTGGCGCTTCTTTACTTCCCGGGGGTCATTTGGCGCGCGACCCTGGAACTTTGTCTCCTGGGCCGGCTGGGCGATCCTGGTGACGCTGTCCTGCTTATCCTGCCTGGGCTTGTCCTGTTGCTGCGCCTGACCATCCTGCGATGGACTGGCAGCCGCGGGCTGCTGTTGCTGAGGCTTCGGAGCTGCAGGTGCCGCTGGCTCCTGCTGTGGCGCTGCAGTCGGGGCAGGGGATGAATTAGCTAAACCGGCAGCGTCCTGCTGTTTAGCTGACTGTTCCCGGGATCCGGAGTCTGTCTGTGCCGAGCTATCGTTTGCCTCTGCCGCAGACTGCTGTCCCTGATCCGCTGACTGGCTGTCTCCCTGCGCCTTCCTGCGGCGCGCGGGCGCCTTGCGCTCATGCCTTGGCTGCTGCGCGTCGTTTTCTGTAGCCGGATTCTGCTGTCCCTGTGCTTCCTTGTTAACGGGGTCAGCTGTCACCGATAGTGGCTGATTGTTGGCGCTGTCATCCGTGTTTTGCTCGGCGACCTGTTCAGGGCGCGGTCCGCGCTTGCGAGGCGAGGTATTGCGAGGCCGTCGTTCACCAGAGCGACGCTGACCGCCACCAGCCTGCTGCTTGTTATCCTGACCGTCCTGGCGTTCAAGGCTGTCATCGCGCTCGAGGTTGTCGTTACGCTCATTGGCGTCATTCCGGTCCCTGCGATTGCCACGGCTGCGGCCGCGACCACCCTCGCGATTTCCATCACGGGATTCTTTGCGGTTACCGCGGTTATCGGCACGCTCGTCGCTGCGATTGCCACTGCGACGGCTGTCCCTGGCTTCGCGCTGATCATCCTTGCCTCGCGCCTGTTTATCCTGGGAGCGTGACGTGCCGGAATCCTTGCGGCGGCTGTCTTTGCGTTCGCCGCGTTCCGCTCGATCACCACTGCGTGCCTGTTTGCCACGCTGGTTGCCACGGGAACGGCTGCGGCCACCGCGGGATTGTTGCTTGCGGTTGCCGTCCTCTTTTTTCTTCTTCTCTTCCTCGCTATCGCCGAAGAGGGCGGAGATGATGCTGGCGATCAGACCCTTCTTTTTCGGCTTCTTGGGTTCTGGGCGACGTGGGGCCGGGACATTGCTGACAGAAGGTTTCTGTACGGCGGCTTCCTGTTGTGCGTCCGGTCGCTTCTTGGTCTGAGGCTGGGGTTCTTTAACTGAATCCACTTCGTACACTTCATCCTGGCGGTTAACGCCAGTGATTTCGTAGTGCGGCGTTTCCAGTTCCGCGTTTGGCTTGATGACGAGTCGGGTGTTGGTGGCCGTCTCGATATCCGCCAGCGCAGTGCGCTTCTCGTTCAGCAGGTAGGAGGACACCACCAGTGGCACTGTGGCTGTCACCTCGGTGCTCTTCTGCTTGGCGGCTTCTTCGCCGAGGATACGCAGGATAGACAGTGACAGGGATTCAACGTCACGGATTGTGCCCTGGCCTGCGCAGCGTGGGCAGACGATGGCGCTGGTCTCACCCAGTGAAGGTCGCAGACGCTGGCGTGACATCTCCAGCAGACCGAATCGGGAGATACGACCGACCTGCACCCGGGCGCGATCCGATTCCAGTGCATCCCGCATGCGGTTTTCAACCTCACGCTGATTGCGGTTGGAGGTCATGTCGATGAAGTCGATTACCACCAGGCCACCCATGTCCCGAAGGCGCAACTGGCGAGCGATCTCATCCGCCGCTTCCAGGTTGGTGTTGAGGGCGGTCTCTTCGATATCTGCGCCACGGGTAGCCCGGGACGAGTTGATGTCGATTGAGATCAGGGCCTCGGTGGGGTCGATCACCACGGAGCCACCGGAAGGCAGGCTCACTTCGCGCTGGAAGGCGCTCTCGATCTGGCTCTCGATCTGGTAACGATTGAACAGGGGCAGCTTGTCTTCATACAGCTTGATGCGATCCTCATACTGGGGCATGACCTGCTGGATAAAGGTGAGGGCTTCCTCATAGGATTCCTTGGTGTCGATCAGCACCTCACCGATTTCCTTGCGCAGGTAATCGCGGATGGTACGGATGATGACATTGCTTTCCTGATAGATCAGGAAGGGCGCTGACTTCTGAGCTCCGGCTTCCTGGATGGCGTCCCACAGGGAGAGCAGGTAGTCCAGGTCCCACTGCAGTTCTTCATGTTCCTTGCCCACACCCGCGGTACGAACAATCAGGCCCATGCCATCGGGAATGTTGAGGGCGCGCAGCGCATCGCGAATCTCGGTGCGGTCATCCCCTTCAATTCGGCGGGAAATTCCGCCCGCCTTGGGGTTGTTTGGCATCAGCACCAGGTAGCGGCCGGCGAGGCTCACATAGGTGGTGAGGGCGGCGCCTTTATTGCCACGCTCTTCCTTTTCCACCTGTACGATGACCTCGGTGCCTTCGGCAACCAGGTCCTTGATGGTGGCTTTGTCGTTGCCGCCGGTATTCTTCTTGAAGTATTGCCGGGAAATCTCCTTCAGCGGCAGGAATCCATGGCGCTCGGCACCGAAATCCACGAAAGCGGCTTCCAGGCTGGGTTCCACTCGGGTCACCTTACCTTTATAGATATTGGCTTTCTTCTGGATTCGGGTGCGGTTTTCGATATCGAGGTCGTAGAGGCGCTGACCGTCGACGAGTGCTACCCGGAGTTCCTCTTCCTGGGTGGCGTTGATTAGCATGCGTTTCATAAGGGTTCACTTTCCTGTTGGCCAGGACAGTAAACTCAGGCGCATCGTTCGGCAGGGTAGATCCGGCTTGCCTGCGTGATTGCAGGGCTGCAGGAGCGGGGATTGTGCCCCCTGTGGCTTATTGGTGAAACAGCAAAAAAAGTAAGTCTGTGTACACGGACCTCTTTTGCAGGGAGTCCGGGCGTATTTGTAAGCGCGCTAAATCACAGAAAACGTAAATAACTTGTTGTTTTTAAAATAAACCTGATTGTTTCTACACTTTGCCCATGTTTGGCGGGCTTGGCCGGCCATTCGAAGGGCTGTCGAATAAATAACCTGATAAACTGTCTGGTCTCCATGCTGTCCTCAGCATGGGATTCAAATCATTTCATAAGTGAGCAGTACTGGCGGTTGCTGCTAATTCCTTGAATTAGTCTTAGGTCGCGCCAAGCCTGATCACGGCTCTTTTGTCACAATACATCACCGGTTTGCTTCCTCGTGCTCCGCAATCGTTGTAGTCGAAGGGGCCGGGACCCGGTGATCTGGCAACCTGGCAGCAGGGCCTTGGCCCGGTCTGGTCGCCATGTACCTGGATTGTTTCGGGGAAACCGTTGTTCCAGTGACAATCCATCTATCGGCTCAGTAAGGGCCGAATGAAGGGCCAGGGCGGGAATTGACTGATAATGTGGTCTTAGACCGGCGTCTGGCGCTTCCAAATACCCACACTACTAAAGTATGGATAGATGCTTGGGGCGGACTATAGCAGCAATGCCGGGCTCACTCAATAAATTGCTGGGTCTGGAAGTAAGAAAAATCACCAAAAAACAAAGGCCTGCGGCTGAAGATTTGGATGATTCTGGAGCTTTTCGGCCCCACTGCGGAGACACAGGGATTATGTCAGGGAAATCAGTGTATTATCTGTACACAATCAGCGCTTTTAGGCCCTCTGATTTCTTGATTCACCAAAACCCCTGTGGTTACAATAGCTCGCCACGTGGCTTCGCCACTGCGCAGACACATATACACGCGAAAATAGTAACAAAATCACCACTTTGCAGTGAATGAATAATAAAAGCAGCACGGCGGTGAATGTGTCAGCGAGGTAGCTGCCGGAGCGTCCTGAGCGACCGCAGCACAGCAGGATTTACCGCCTGTCGTGCCACGGGAGACAGGAACGAGGGCGACAGTTGGGGCGGGCGCCAGAGTGAACCCTGCAGGAGTCACTCAGGCCCAATCAAATAATTCGAATTCAAAGCGTGACCGGTCGATCCAGGCTGGCCCGGGAACTTTGCACCTCAAATCCCCGATAACAGGGGAAGCCGGGTGCAGAGCGGGGCCGCTACACGGTTCGAAACCGGGGTGGGGACCAGGAAATGACGATCTATTCTTACTACCGGACTTCCGAGCTGGAAGCTTCCATGGAAAGGGATGAACTGGAAGCGATACTCGAGCCGGAGATGCTTGCTATCCAGACTTACTGCCTGCAACACGGCTGGTTCATGACCGAAACCATTCGCGATCATGACTGCAGCTGGAACCAGGAATTCAGTAAACGGGAATTCGGCAAGAAGACTCTTGAAATGCTGCAGGCGGGTGACGTCATTCTGTGCAGCAAACTGGAGCGCATCTTCAGCTCCAGCCAGGAAGCTGTGAAGCAGATCGCCAAGCTGCGCGACCGCGACGTGCAATTGCATATCGTGGAACTGGGCGGTGATATCACCGATCCCGGCTTCACCGTTAATTTCCACAAGGCGGCAGAATTGTTCTCCTCACTGGAGAAGCGCAAGTCCGCCGAGCGCATCAAGGGCGTCAAACAGCGCCAGCGCAAGCAGGGTCGCTATCTCGGCGGCAGCCGTCCTTTCGGTTACATGATTCACGAGAACGGCAGGCTGATCGAGAACCCCATGGAACAGCGTGTATTGAAGAAGATTGTCGACCTGAAGAAGCAGGGCAAATCATTGCGTGCCATCTCCAATGAGGTATCCACCCCGGTCATGCCGATCAGCTTCAAGACCGTGCAGCGCCTGCTGAAGCGTCACGCAAACCAACTACAGGGCTAGGATAGTTGAGTGCCTGGCGTTAGCGCGCCAGGCCGGCCTTTCGGGACTGTCGCCGGCTTAGCCTGAAATCGATAGCCTGCAAGATGATCAAGATTCGAAAGTCCCGGCCCTAACAAGCTTTGCAGGAGTTCCGCGCAGGACTGCCAATGTTCAAACCCTTTCCCTTCTTCGTTGGCCTGCGCTATTCCCTGACCCGCAAGCGAAACCTGTTTCTTTCCTTTGTATCACTGATATCCATGCTCGGGGTTAGCCTCGGCGTATTGATTCTCATCGTTGCACTGTCGGTCATTAACGGTTCTATCGGCACATTGCGTAACGAGGTATTGAAGTCAGTGCCACATGTCACAGTATCGGCGCCGTCACTGGAACAGAACTGGCGGGCTGTGGGCGACAGCGCTCTGGCTTCTCCCGATGTATTGGCGGCAGCCCCCTATATCGAGGGTGAGGCCACTCTCAGGCATCAGGGTGAGACGATGTTTCTGCGTCTGCGTGGCATCGATCCTACTCTCGAAGCCACGGTGATCGAGAACAGCAATCGCTTCTACAGTGAATTGCTGGAGCGCCTGGCCAACACCCCGAATGGGATCATCATCGGCACCCAACTGGCAGGCGAGTTGGGCATCTTCAGCAGCACCGAGGTGAGCGTGGTCGGACTCGGCAGCCTGCTTAACCGGGAACTGAGTAATAGCCTCGGATTCGAGGTGCTGGGATTTGCCGACTTCGGCCTGTACGGCAACAACAATGTGGCGCTTGTAAACCTGGCGGCCGCAGACACACTGTTCGCCCGGGACCCGGGTGTGAACCTGCAACTTCGCTTGCGGGTCGCCGATGTCCTGCAGGCTCAGCAGATCGCGGAGAATGCACTGCAGGGCGTGCCGGGCATCGATATCCTGCCCTGGAACGAGGTACAGGCCAGTCTCTTCAACGCGCTGAAGATGGAAAAGATACTTACTTCCTTCATGTTGCTCATGATCGTTATCATCGGCGCCGTGAATATCATCTCCACCCTGGTGATGGTGGTATCTGACAAGGGGGCGGACATCGCCATCCTGCGCACTATGGGAGCGAGCCGGGGAGTGATCATGACCATCTTCATGGTGCAGGGGTTGATCGCGGGCATCATCGGCATCATTCTCGGTGGTATCGGCGGCGTGATCCTTGCGCTGAGTATTACCGACATAAGCCTCTTGCTGGAGCGGCTGCTCAACAGCCTGTTCAGCGGCGCCAATATCTATCTCATCTCACACCTGCAAACCCGTATCGAATTCAGTGAAGTGATGTTCGTGTGTTTTGCGGCCCTGATCATCTGTTTCGTGGCCACGTTGTATCCAGCCTATCGGGCGAGCCGGGTACAGCCTGCCGAAGTATTACGGTACGAATAAACATGGCAAACCAAGAACCCGTCCTGGCCTGTATCGACCTCGTGAAGACCTATTCCCAGGGTCCACAGGTCGTAGAGGTATTGCAGGGAATCAATCTCGAGGTCGCCCCCGGTGAGCGCATCGCCATCGTGGGCAGTTCCGGCTCCGGCAAGACAACCCTGTTAAACATGCTAGGCGGACTGGATCTGCCGACCAGCGGCACGGTGAAGGTGGCCGGCAGGAATCTGGCGGAGGTCAACGAAACCGAGCGGGGCATGTTGCGCAATCGGCACCTTGGTTTCGTCTACCAGTTCCATCATCTGCTGGGCGAGTTCACGGCATTGGAGAATGTCGCCATGCCTCTGCTGATCGCAGGCCTCGACAAGGCCACGGTGAACCGCCGCAGCGAAGCCATGCTGGGTCGGGTGGGGCTGGCAGCACGAGTAAGTCACAAGCCAGCAGAGCTTTCCGGTGGTGAGCGGCAGCGCGTGGCGATCGCCAGGGCGCTGGTGACCGAGCCCCAGTGTGTGTTGCTGGACGAACCAACGGGCAATCTCGATGGCCGTACGGCGCGAGAAGTACAGGCGCTGATGACCGAGTTGAACAAGGAACTGGGCATCAGTTTCGTCATCGTCACCCACGATGAACAACTGGCGGATTCCATGGCGCGTAAACTGGAATTGCGGGACGGCAAACTGCATGAGCAAGCCCGCTAGCCAGGCCGTCGGGCTTGCCCGAACCATCGCCCTGCGCTATGTAAGCGTGGGCAAGCGCAGCCAGCTGGTGTCATTCATGTCGGCAATCTCTGTGTTCGGCCTTGCCCTCGGCGTGGCGATTCTTATCACAGTGTTGTCGGTCATGAATGGGTTCGACCGGGAAATGCGGGAGAACATACTAGGCATAGTGCCACATGTCACTGTTTACACCGAGGAGAATTTCAGCAGCCAGGCCTGGGAGGAAATCCAGGCGCGGGTACTGGATAATCCGAGAGTCGCCGCCATGGCGCCGCTGATCCAGAATGCGGGTGTGGTGTCTACCGACAGGGCAAACAAGGGTGTACTGGTAAACGGCGTAGATGCCGGCCGGGAATCAGACATCTCTGTCATCGGTCGCTTCATAAAGGAAGGCAGTCTGCAGGCCCTCGCCGACAATCGCTGGGGAACGCTAATCGGAAGCACGCTGGCCACCCAATTGGGGGTCGAGGTGGGGGATGAGCTCACGCTCTACAGTCCCAACATCTCCATCAATCCGCTGACGCCACTGGCTACCCTGCGCCGCTTCACCGTCACCGGCATCTTCCAGGTCGGCACCCAACAACTGGACAGCGAACTGGTGCTGATCAACCTGGAGGCGGCCCGCGCCTTCTACCGCATGCGTAGCGAGTTCAACGGCCTGCGCCTGCGGGCCATCGATCCCTTGCAGGCCGATGAGCTCAGTCGCGAACTGGCCAGGGACCTGCCGCCAGGCATGATCCTGGAAAGCTGGACCCGGCAGCTAGGGGCCATCTACAGCAATATTCAATTCTCCCGCAGTATCATCAGTTTCATGCTGTGGCTGTTGATTGGGGTCGCCGCCTTCAATCTCATCGTCAGCCTGATCATGATCGTGCGAGACAAGCGCAGCGACATCGCCATCCTGCGCACACTGGGCGCCAGTCCTGGCCTGATCGGACGTATCTTCATGTGGCAGGGCTGCCTCATCGGCCTGATCGGTATCGCCATCGGGGTGGCACTGGGTATCCTGGGTTCGCTGCAGGTAAGCAATTTCGCCGCCTGGATCGAACGGCGTTTCGGTGTACAGCTACTCGATGCCGACGTGTATCCCATCGACTTCCTGCCGTCCCAGTTGCAAGTTGGCGACGTGATGATGGTGGCGGGGGCTGTGCTAGTGCTGGCGATCCTGGCCACAGTCTACCCGGCTCGCAGGGCGTCCGCCGTGCAACCCGCCCAAGCGCTGCGCAGCGCCGATTAATTAATAGTGGCCAATTCTGGCTGCAGGCAAATCCTTCTTCTACAGTAAGAGCTCGTTCCCTGCTGGAACGAAGCCAATCCTGCCACGATTCAAGGATGATTGTGTGTGCGAGCCACACTGCTGGCCTGTTGCCTCGGGCTGTGCCTGCCGGCCCTGTTTGCCAGCCTGGCCTGTACCTGCCTGTCTTACCGTCACTGCAGGCGAAGGCAGGTGCTGCACTGTGCCTGCCTGCTCGGTTTCTGCCTCGGCTTGAGCTGGCACTGGCTGTGGGCGAGTCAGCGCATGGCGTCCATCATCGACCCCCGGCTCGAGGGCATCGATGTGCGGGTACAGGGGAGGGTAGAGTCACTGCCGGTTCCCACCGACACCGGCCAGCGCTTCATCTTCGAGGTAAGACAGAGTGATGCCTGGCCGGCGAAGGCATTGCCGGTTCGGCTGCAGCTCTCCACCTTCCTGCGCGAGGATGACACGCTGTTTACGGTGCAATCCGGCGAATCCTGGCAATGGACGGTGCGCCTCAAGCAGCCCCATGCCTATGCCAACCCCGCCAGCAATGACAGCGAAGCCTTCCTTCTGCGCAACAACATCGCTGCCACCGGCTACATACGGAACAGCGAGCAGATCACGCGGCTCCCTGAACAGGATAAGCGTTTCACCGTCGAGGCCTTGCGAAATACATTGTGGCACTACCTCGACCGGCGCCTGGTCGGCTACAGTCAGCAGGATCTCATGCTGGCCCTGCTGATGGGTGAACAATCACGCCTATCGCCGCAGCGCTGGCAGTTGTTCAGCGACACCGGCACCAATCACCTGTTCGTCATCTCGGGCTTGCATATTGGCCTCGTCGCCATGGTCAGCTTCGCCCTGGGCTGGCGGTTGCTGGCCGTGATCGCCGGTCCCTTGCTGCCATGGCCGGCGCAACAGCTGGCGGCGTTGCTTGCCATGCTGGTGAGTTCAGCCTACGCGATGATGGCGGGGTTTGGCCTGCCCACCCAGCGCGCCCTGGTGATGGTGCTGGTTTTCCTGTCTGCCTATCTGAGCAAGCGCCGCCTGAGCCTGTCACTGCGCTACTGCCTGGCCCTGACCCTGGTCCTGTTGCTTGATCCACTGGCGACTACCAGTGCCGGATTCTGGTTGTCGTTTATGGCGGTGGCGGTATTGATCCTGTTTGCTGATTCGAACTCGCTACCCGCACAGGCGCCGGATGCCAGCGGGCGAATACTGTCGATACTCGGGCAGAGCTGGCGCGCACAGTGGGTAGTCTTTGGCGGCCTTCTACTGCCCATGCTCTACTGGATGGGTCAGGTATCCCTCATTGCGCCCCTGGTAAATCTGGTGGCCATTCCTGTGGTCGGTGTGTTGCTGGTGCCGCTATTGCTACTTGCACTGCTGATCGGCTTCATCGCCGATGACATGAGCGATCACATACTGCAATTGTGCAACTGGCTGCTGGAGTCGTTGCTGTCGCTGCTCATGACCGCGGCGGAGTACGGCAACGGGCTACACTATGCACCGTCCTTTCCAGGCTTGCTGGCCTGCCTATTCATCCTGCTTGCGATCGGCCTGTCACTGCTACCCCGGGGCACGGCCTGCCGATACCTTGCAGTTCCCCTGTGCTTACCATTGATGCTGCCACCCTTGCATAAGCCCGCTGAGGGCGAATTATGGGTGGACGTGTTCGACGTGGGGCAGGGACTGTCGGTGTTACTACGGACCCGCGAGCATAGCCTGCTCTATGATACCGGTGCCGGAAACCCGCAAGGCTGGAGTGCGGCACAAGCCATTGTCATTCCCGCGCTTCGGCGCCTGGGAGTGTACCAGCTCGACAGCCTGCTGCTGAGTCACAGCGACAACGATCACGCCGGCGGCATGGACGTCATACTCGATGCCTATCCCGCTGCACAGTTGCTGGCGAATACAGAATCTTCGCGCTGCCGGGCGGGACAGCGCTGGCACTGGGATGGCGTGCGCTTCGAGATCCTGCATCCAGTACAGATCGGCGCCACCGCCAACAACAATTCCTGTGTGTTGCGGGTGCAGGCTGGAGGGATGGTTGGAAGTAAGGTTGAAAGTCAGGCTGTGTTGTTACCCGGAGACATCGAGGCCGATATGGAATGGCAGCTGGCAACGCAAGCGGATACCGTACTGACCAGTGATCTGCTCCTCGCCCCGCATCACGGCAGCGCCACTTCCTCCAGCTATCCCTTCATCAAGCGCGTGAATCCGCAGCAGGTGGTGTTTTCGGCAGGCTACCTCAATGGTTTTTCCCATCCGGCAGCGCACATCGAGGAGCGTTATCGCAGTTGGGGTATTGCCCGTTGGAACACGGCCTGCACTGGTATGCTGTCCTTCAGGCTAGGCAGCCCGCAGCAAACCAGCCCCGAGTCAGACCCGGGCGCAGGGACGGTTCTGCAGAATCCGGAGCGATACCGCCACAGCCACCGAAAATACTGGAGTTGGTCAGGCAATTCCTGGTCTTGCCGATACCAATAAAAGAGGATTCTGGCGGGGTTATGGTACCCTTACGCGCCTGTTTTCTGGTGGTTTGATCCAGGGAACCTCTGACCCAGTATGTTGCCTCTGTGGCTGGCAGCCCGGGAGGGTGAGCCGATGGCCGTCTGCAGCCTTGCCAGGGGCTACGGCCATGGCCATGGCCTGCGCACGGCCACGACAGTCTCCGCAGAGACACAACATACTGGGTCAGAAGTTCCCCAATGCAGTCTGGCACGGAGGTCCTGGGTGGTAGAAATAGTGAGAGCGGGTGGTTGGCTGATGTTGCCTATCCTCCTGTGCTCGGTGGTGGCGATCGCCATCATCATCGAGCGTTTCTGGACATTGAGTGCGGCGCGCATCTCGCCGAAGTATGTACTGGCCCAGGTGTGGACCTGGCTGAAGAACAACCAGCTGGATTCCACCAAGCTGCGGGAGCTGCGCCTGTCATCACCCCTGGGACAGATCCTGGTGGCGGGGCTGCTCAGCTCCAAGTACGGCCGGGAAGCCATGATCGAGAGCATCGAACAGGCCTCAGCCCAGGTCATCCACGACATGGAGCGCTATCTCAACACCCTGGGCACCATTGCCGCCATCACGCCACTGCTGGGCCTGCTGGGTACGGTGGTGGGCATGATCCGGGTATTCAGCGAGATCATGCTGGAGGGAACCGGTAACGCCAATGCCCTGGCGGGTGGTATCTCGGAAGCCCTGATCACCACGGCGGCCGGGCTCACGGTGGCGATTCCGACGTATATGTTCCATCGCTTCTTCAGTCGCAAGGTGGATTCGCTGGTGCTGAACCTGGAGCAGGAATCCATCAAACTGGTGGATGCGCTACATAGCGATCGAAGAGTCGAGGTCAAATAACAGGCGGCGTCGCTACTTGAAGCCACTGCATCCATACCATGAAATTCAGACGCAAAATTCGCGAAGAGTTATCAGTCAATATCACGCCGCTGATCGATGTGGTGTTCCTGCTGCTCATCTTCTTCATGGTCACTACCACCTTCAACCGGGAAACCCGCCTGCTGGTGAACCTGCCCGAGGCCAACGCGGAAACGGCAAGCACGCAAGCCGACCAGATCGAGATTCTGGTGGCGCGGGAAGGCACGTACTCCATCAATGGGCGTAATTTGATCAACAATCGCATCGAAACCCTGATCCGCGGGCTGGAAGTGGAGTCCGGCGGCGACCGGAACCTGCCGGTGCTGCTGGTGGCGGATGCGGAGGCTACCCACCAGTCCGTGGTGACCGCCATGGACGCCATCGGCCAGTCCGGTTTCACCCGGCTCAATATTGCCACCCAGCGACCCGTAGAGCAGGGCCAGCAGCCGGCGGTGAACTAGTGGACGAGTCGCATTCCAAACAGCCGCCTAGTGCCGGCTCTGCCAGCCCGGCCCTCACCGATTCCCAGGCCGGTTGGCTGCTGTACAAGCGCCTGCTGCGCTATGTGCTGCACCACAAACTCGCGCTTACCCTGGGCATCATCGGATTCGTCATCTTCGCAGCATCGGGACCGGCCGCCACCCAGTGGCTGGGCTGGACCCTGGACTCCATTAACTCGGAGAACTACGAAGAAGCGCGCATTCTCAGCCCCTTGTTGTGTATCGCCATTGCCCTGTTTCGCGGCGTGGGTTCCTTCATGGGTGGCTACTCCATGGCCAGTCTCGCCCAGCGGGTTATGCATCAACTGCGGTATGAACTGAACCAGCAACTGGCACGTTTGCCTGCCATGTATTTCGATCGCCACACCGCCGGTCGCCTGGTTTCCAAAGTCACCTACGATGTGCAACAGATCGCCGGCGCCGCCAGTGAAGCCATCACGGTCGTTTTCCGTGAAGGCCTGACGGTGATCTTCTATCTCACGCAGCTCTTCATCATCGACTGGCAACTGACCCTGACCTTCCTGGTGATCGCACCCATCGTCGGCTGGATCGTCAGCAGTGCATCCCGGCGCTTCCGCCGCTACAGCACCCAGATGCAGGACTCCATGGGTGAGGTTACCCAGATCACCAACGAAACGATCAAGGGTCACCGGGTCATTCGTACCTTCAACGCCGCCGACTATGTAAATGACAAGCTCTACCAGGCCTCGGAGCGCAACCGCCGGCAGAACCTGAAGATGGAACTGACCCGCAACATCAGCACGCCACTGGTGCAACTCATCGTGTCAGCCGCCCTGGCATTGCTGGTATGGCTGGCCATGTCGCCGGAGTTTTTTGCCGGCCGCACGCCGGGTGAATTCGTGATCTTCCTCAGTGCCGCCGGCCTGTTGGCCAAACCCATTCGCCAGCTCACCCAGGTCAATTCCGTCATCCAGCGCGGGGTCGCAGCATCGTCCAGTATCTTCAAGCTGCTGGATGAAGCACCGGAAGTGGATAACGGCCGCCACGAGGTTGAGTCGGTGCAGGGACTTATCGAGTTTCGCCACGTGAGCTTCTCCTACGGCGGCAACAGCAAGGCACTGGATGACGTGAGCTTTGTCGCCGAGCCCGGGCAGACCATCGCGCTGGTGGGCAAGTCCGGTTCCGGCAAATCCAGCCTGGTGAGTCTCATTACACGCTTCTATGATCACGGCAGCGGAGAAATCCTGCTGGACGGCATTCCGGTGCAAGACTACCGCCTCAGCAATCTGCGTCATCACATTTCACTGGTCACCCAGCAGGTGGTGCTGTTCAACGGCACCGTGGCAGAGAACATCGCCTACGGTGAAGCGGAGGTGCCGCGCGAAGCCATCGAGGAAGCCGCCCGCAATGCCCACGCCCTGGAATTCATCGAGCAACTGGAGCAGGGGTTGGACACCCAGGTAGGCGACGACGCCAGCCTGCTGTCAGGTGGGCAGAGGCAGCGCATCGCCATCGCCCGGGCACTGCTGAAGAATGCCCCCATTCTTATTTTCGATGAGGCAACCTCGGCACTGGATTCCGAATCAGAGATGCACATACAGGATGCCTTGCAGAAACTGATAAAAGGACGTACAACTTTCGTTATTGCCCATCGGTTGTCCACCATCGAGAACGCCGACCAGATCCTGGTGATGGAGCAGGGCAGGATCATCGAAGCGGGCACACATGCCCAACTCATTGACAGGAACGGGCATTACTCCAAACTACACCGCATACAATTCTCAGAGAGTTCAGCAAGCAGCGATTCATGAGTTTTCTGGAAAGGGCCTGGTCGAAACGTGCAGCCTGGTTATGGGTCCTGTGGCCTGTAAGCCTGTTCTATCGGTTTCTCGCCGCAAGTAACAAGCGGAGAAATCTGGCGCGGCAAAAACCTGTACCTGACATACCCGTTGTCATCGTCGGCAACATCGCCGTCGGCGGCACCGGCAAGACCCCATTCCTCATCGCCCTGTGCAAGCATCTGCAATCCTGTGGCAGAAAGCCCGGCATCATCAGCCGTGGCTACAGGGGCAAGGCCGGTCATTATCCGCTGTTGGTCGATGCGGACTCGGCGCCCGCGGAGGCGGGTGACGAACCCGTGCTCCTGGCTCAACGTACCGGGTGTCCCGTTATAGTCGATCCCGACCGGGTGCAGGCGCTTGAGTGGCTCGTCGCCAATCACGATGTCGATATCGTGTTGAGTGATGACGGCCTGCAGCACTACGCCTTGCCCAGACAGCTGGAGATTTGCCTGGTCGACGGCCAGCGTATGCTGGGCAATGGCCTGTGCCTGCCCGCTGGCTTCCTGCGGGAGCCGCCGCAGCGACTGCAGGAAGTTGACCTGGTGGTGATCAATAACCGGGAACTGCAGGTCGCTGATAGCGATGACGAGGAAGAGCCTGAGTCAGACCCCGCGGCCGAGCAGGCCATGCTGGAGGCGAAGCGGGCGGCACTGGCGGCGGCATCCGGTGCCGCAGTGTCTAACATTTATACTACGTCGGTGGTGCCTGCCAGGCTGATTAATCTCGCCACCGGCAAGAAGCGCCCGTTTGGCGGAGCACCGTTCAATATGGGTACCCGATTGCACTGCGTCACCGGCATCGGCAACCCTGAGCGCTTCATGGCCCTGCTGGAGCAGCTGCCTTATCCGGTAACACCCCATTTTTTCCCCGATCATCATCCCTTCAACGCCGACGATTTTGAATCATTGGCCATCGATAGCACCCAGCCCATCGTCATGACCGAAAAGGATGGGATAAAATGCCGGGACTTCGCCGCCGCGAACTTCTGGACCCTCGAGATAAACATGGAACTCGATCCGAAACTGTTAGCGGCATTCGATGCCCGACTACAGCAAGCGATCGGAGACTGACCATGCTGGACCAAAAACTGCTGAGCATACTGGTTTGCCCACTATGCAAGGCGGAGCTGCGCTACGAGAAAGACCAGGAAGAACTAATCTGCCTGCCCGACAAACTGGCCTTTCCCATTCGGGACGGGGTGCCGGTGATGCTGGTGGACGAGGCCCGGGTAATCGATAGCGAAGAACGCGAGAAATACGCGTGAGCTTTACCGTCATCATTCCCGCCCGCTACGGGGCCCAGCGCCTGCCGGGTAAACCGCTGCTGGATATCGGTGGCAAGACCATGGTGCAGCATACCTGGGAACGGGCCAATGAGAGTGACGCCGACAGGGTGGCCGTCGCCACCGACGATGCGCGCATCGCCGAGGCGGTGCAGTCCTTCGGCGCCGAGGTGCTGATGACCAGCCCCGATCACCGCTCCGGCACCGACCGACTGCAGGAAGCCGCTGCCCAGTTGGGCCTCGCCGAGACTGCCATCGTGGTCAACGTACAGGCAGATGAGCCATTGTTGCCAGCTAGCTGTATCAATCAGGTAGCGAGCAACCTTCAAGTGAATCCTGAGACAGGCATCGCCACCCTGTGCGAGGTTATTACCCGCCAGGATGAAATCAGCGACCCCAATTCGGTGAAGGTAGTGATGGACGCGCGCGGCCATGCCCTGTACTTCAGTCGCGCCACCATTCCCCATGGCGCCAGCGCCTCGGCCAAGAACAGCCACCGCCACATCGGTCTGTATGCCTATCGGGTGGCCGTGCTCAACCAGTTCGTGCAGTGGCCGGCGGCGGCCCTGGAACTGGAGGAGAAGCTGGAACAGCTACGGGCCCTCAGCAACGGCATCGCCATCCATGTGGCGGTGAGCGATGCCCGCATCCCGCCCGGGGTGGATACCGAGAAAGACCTGGAGCAGGTGCGCCAGCACCTGGCCAAACTGTCCGCCGCCGGGGCCGACTAGCGTCCATGGCAAGCCCCCCAGCCACCCCCGCTATCCGTGTCCTGATGGTCTGCCTGGGCAATATCTGTCGCTCGCCCACGGCCCATGGCGTGATGGAAAAACTTATTCAAGACAATGGCCTGGAGGCTCACATTACGGTGGATTCTGCAGGTACGGGCAACTGGCACATCGGCGAGCGTCCCGATGGCCGGGCGACCCAGGCGGCGGCGCGGCGAGGCTATGACCTGAGCGGGCAGCTGGCCCGACAAGTGGACAATAGCGACTTCGCTCGCTTCCATTACATCCTGGCCATGGATCGCCAGAACCTGAAGGATCTGCGGGCCCGCTGTCCGGCCAATCACCAGTCCCGCCTGCACCTGCTGCTGGACTATGGTGACACCGAGCACGACGTGGTGCCGGATCCCTATTACAGCGGTGCCCAGGGCTTTGAACTGGTCCTCGACCTGGTAGAGGAGGCCTGCGCCGGCCTGTTACACGCGATCCAGCGCGAGCACTTTCCCACCGGCGCCGGGGCCCGCTAGCCATGGAGATACGCCAGGGCGTGGACCTTGCTCCCTATAACAGTTTCGGCATCGCCGCCCACGCCGCCCACTTCGTGTCCGTATCCCGGGCCGATGAACTACCGGCCGTTTTCCGCCATGCCCAGCAGGAGAAGCTGCGGGTGCTGGTGTTGGGCAGTGGCAGCAATATCCTGTTCGTGAACGATTTTCCCGGCCTGGTACTGCACATGGCCAGCACCGGCATCGACTTCGATTCAGGTAGCGGTCGGGTGCGGGTGGCGGCCGGGGAGATCTGGCACGATCTTGTGAAAACCTGCATGAATAAGGGTTTCCATGGGCTTGAAAATCTTGCACTTATCCCTGGAACGGCAGGCGCGGCACCGGTGCAGAATATCGGCGCCTACGGCGTGGAGCTGGCAGACTTTGTGGTATCGGTCAGGGTCTTTGACAGCACGGAACTGCGCTTCCGTACCCTTGACCGGGAGGCCTGCGAGTTCGACTATCGCCACAGCCTGTTCAAGCAGCCGGCCGGGGCCGATCTGGTGATTACCGAGGTGGAGTTACAGCTCCACCGGGATTGGCAGCCTGACACCCGCTACAGCGCGCTCTCAGAGGCCCTGCAGCAAGCCGGCATCAGCGAGCCTACCCCACAGCAACTCTTCGATACCGTGTGCCAGGTGCGCCTGAGCAAGCTGCCAGACCCGGCCACCTTGGGTAATGCCGGCAGCTTCTTCAAGAATCCCGTGGTATCTGAACAGAAATACCGCTCCCTGCAGGCCGACTTTCCCGCCATTCCCGCGTTTCCGACCGATGAGCCCGGGCTGGTAAAAATACCCGCCGCCTGGCTACTGGACAGCCTGGGCTGGAAGGGGCAGACCCGGGGCGGGGCGGCGGTATATGACCGGCACGCCCTGGTGCTGGTGAACAAGGATCGGGCCAGTGCCGAGGATATCTTCATGCTCGCTCAAGATATGAGCTCTAAGGTATTGACTCGCTTTGGAATCGCTCTGCAGCCCGAAGTCCGAATCATCTAACTGACCGAAATTGGCCATAATCCCCTCAAACGGGTAGTGTGAACCAGGTCGCATTTTTTCTGCGCAATATTTGTTCAGGCCCAGAGGCCGTGGTACTAATTCGCTTGTCCACAAAATCAACGGGAAGCGGGGCGAGACGAGAAAAATCGCCGATGACACGATCGTACTGCCCAGACGGTCACCGTCCCGCCGGAAAAACAGAAGAGGCACCCGAGTGTCCCAGAGTACCCAGCAAACTTACTGCGAGCGCCTATGAACGCCATAGCCAAGAAAATCAACATCCTCCTCGTTGACGACCACACCCTGGTACGTACCGGAATCGCCCGCATGCTGGCGGACGAGACCGATATGGAAGTAATAGGAGAGGTCAACAATGGTGAAGAAGCCATTGATTTTATTGAAGGCGAGGCCAATGCGATTCCCGATATCGTGCTCATGGATGCACGCATGCCAGGCATGGGCGGCATCGAGGCAACCCGCCAGATCCTGGAGCGGGCGTCCCACTCCCGCATCGTGGCCATGTCCTCGGTGGTAAGCGGCGTCATCCCGTCCCAGATGTTGCGGGCAGGGGCGCTGGCCTTCATCACCAAGAACATCGAGATCGAGGACATGCTGAAGGCGGTGCGCACCGTGGCCGAGGGCAATCACTATGTCACCCCCGAGGTCGCCACCCACCTGGCCCTGGATCCCTTCGCCCATAACGGTGGCTCCGTGTTCGACAAACTGTCCCGCCGCGAACTGCAGATCGCCCTGTTGCTCACCGACGGCAAGAAGGTGAGCCAGATCTCCGACTATCTGGACCTCAGCCCCAAGACGGTCTACAGCTACCGCTATCGCATCTTCGAGAAACTGGGCATCGACAGCGATGTCGAGCTGACGATACTTGCGGTAAAGCATGGGCTTACAGACGATACCCAGGATTACCGTGAAATCGCGCTGGAGACCCGCAAGGCGGGCTAGGCAGTTTCCTCCCACCCCACACACCCTAGCCCGGTGACTGATTCCGGGCCGGAGCGGGCATCCCTGCATTGAGCCCCGGCCTCCCATCCTATACTCTGCACACCCGTTGAATTCTCCGGCCCTGGCCGGTCTCTGTCATGGCTGCAGCACCCGACACACCCGTCTTCGATCACAAGCGCTTCCTGGCCCGCCTCACCAGCCGTCCCGGCGTCTACCAGATGCTGGACAAGGATGGCGAGATTCTGTACATCGGCAAGGCCCGCAACCTGAAGAAACGGGTAGGCAGCTATTTCCGGGCCTCCGGGCTGGCCACCAAGACCATGGCTATGGTGGAGAAGATCCAGGACATCGGCATCACAGTCACCAACAGCGACACCGAAGCCCTGTTGCTGGAGCAGAACCTCATCAAGCGCCACCGGCCGCCTTACAACGTGGTGCTGCGGGACGACAAGTCTTACCCCTATATCCTGCTCACCGATCGCGAGGACTACCCGCGACTGGGTTTCTACCGGGGCAGCCGGAAGGGGGGTGGCCGCTACTTCGGGCCTTACCCCAGCGCCCATGCCACCCGGGAGACTCTTCAGATTCTGCAGAAGGTATTTCGGGTAAGGCAATGTGAGGACGCCTATTTCAGGAATCGTTCCCGACCCTGTCTGCAGTACCAGATCGACCGCTGCACCGGTCCCTGTGTGGGCCTGATCAGCCCTGAGGACTATGCCCGGGACGTGCGCTATTCCACCCTGTTCCTGCAGGGCAAGAGCGACCAGTTGATCCGTGAACTGACCGCAACCATGGAACGGGCCGCCGAGGTCCAGGACTTCGAGCGTGCTGCAAAGATACGGGATCAAGTCATTGATTTACGCAGAATTCAGGCCGATCAGATCGTGGCTAACCAGGGCGGCGATGCGGACATCCTGGCCGCGACCCTGGACCGCAGCAGTGTCTGTGTCCACGCCATCTACGTGCGGGCGGGGCGCATCATCGGCTCCAAGAGCTTCTATCCCCGGGCCCGGCTGGCGGAAACCGCGGAGGAGGTGCTGGAGAGCTTCATCTCCCAGATGTACCTGGGAGACGAAAAGGCCGCCTCCATTCCCGCCGAGATCATCCTGCCGGCCCCCATCGAGGACGGTGATGCCATGGCCGAGGCCTTGTCCTATGTGGCCGGGCGCAAGATCAAGCTGAGCCAGCGGGTACGGGGCCACCGCGCGCGCTGGGTGGAACTGGCCCTCACTAATGCCCGGGAATCGCTCCAGCTTCACCTCAGTAACAAGCAGAGCATTCATAAGTGTTTCATGATGTTGCAGGACAGTCTTAAACTGAAAAATCAGCCACAGCGCATCGAATGCTTCGATATCAGCCATACCGGGGGCGAGGGCACGGTAGCATCCTGCGTGGTGTTCGACGAGAACGGGGCCGTGAACAGCGACTACCGGCGTTTCAACATCAAGGACATCACCGGTGGTGACGACTATGCCGCCATGGCGCAGGCCCTGGACCGCCGTTTCACGCGGCTCAGCAAGGGTGAGGGCAAAATCCCGGACATCCTGCTCATCGATGGCGGCAAGGGGCAGCTCACCCAGGCCCGCAAGATCCTGGAGAAGTTCGCCCTGCCGGAGATCCAGCTGCTGGGCATCGCCAAGGGTATCAGTCGCCGTGCCGGCCAGGAGACCCTGTTCCTGAGCACCGAGAAGGGCTACCGGGAGATCGCCATGCCCACGGAATCTCCCGCATTGCACCTGCTACAGCAGGTGCGGGACGAGGCCCATCGCTTCGCCATCACCGGTCACCGGCAGCGCCGGGCCAAGGCACGCAAGGAATCCGTGCTGGAACAGATTCCGGGGCTGGGCCCGAAGCGCAGGCGGGCGCTGCTTAAGCATTTCGGTGGCCAGCAAGAGATTCGCAGGGCCAGTGAGACAGAAATTGCCCGGGTAACTGGCATAAGTAAGAAATTGGCCGAAAACATATATGCGCATCTGCACAATATTGAGAGCGCGAACTAGTTCACAGTTTGAATGACCTCATTCAGACTGGGGCTTTTAGCGCATAATTTACTTCTCTTTTTGAATATAGAAGTCTGATTTCCGGAACATTAATTTTTCAGGCCGATAATGAACTGGGCAAACCTGGTCACCTATTTCCGACTTCTGCTAATTCCTCTCGTGGTAGTGAGTTACCACTCGGAACTGGTTCACAGTAATGTGTACGCTGCCCTTTTCTTCACCATCGCCAGCCTCAGTGACTGGCTCGACGGCTACCTGGCCCGCAAACTGAACCTTACCTCGGAATTTGGTGCCTTCCTGGACCCGGTGGCCGACAAACTGCTGGTAGTGACGGTGCTGATCCTGTTGGTGGAGAACCAGTCGGGACTGCTGCTGGCCACTATCGTCATCATCGGGCGGGAGATCCTGATCTCGGCGCTGCGGGAGTGGATGGCCAGTCGGGGGCACCGCGATGCGGTGGCGGTGGCTTTCTCAGGCAAGCTGAAGACCACTTTCCAGATGATTGCCATCATCTTCCTGTTGCTGGTGTCTGAGTTGACCCCGGTGTGGATGTTGTGGATGGGCTTCGGGATGATCTATATCGCGGCTGTTTTAAGCCTCTGGTCGGCCATGCATTACTTTAAGGCCGCTAGGGCTTACCTGTTTCCCAAGTCTGAGTCCATGTAGTCGCGCTTCTTCCCTGCATTCTTTTGCGCAGTTATTGAGCTATTTCATAGCCTTAAGAGAATAAGCTACGCGTCGCCCGAGGTTCGCTCCTTGCCACGGCGTGCCCATAGGGTCGAGCACCAGGTAGCTCACAAGAGGACACGCCGCGGATCCGGGCCCAGCCACCGATCAGTGTCGTTCGCTTCTCGCTTCTCGCTGCAAGCTTGCGCTTGCAAGACGCTCGGTCTCACCCATGGAGGCTCGTACGCGGCATGGCCGCCATGGATGGCAGTCTGCAGGAAATGCAGGAGCGATTTCCTGCCCATGCCGCGTACGGTTCCCTTGTGTGCCACCTGCTACCCAACCCGTTCGGCGGCTGTGAAAATTTCTCTTAAAACTGGTTCAAAAGCCCCTAACTGCTTGACTCTAAACAGGATGACATTACAATAGCCGCCTTTCTCAGCGCAGGGTCGGGAAGACAATCAGGCAACACTGCATTGTCCGCGCGATTAGGATTGCCAAAGCCCTGCAAGCTGCGATAATTGTCCTCCTTAAGCGGGAATAGCTCAGTTGGTAGAGCACGACCTTGCCAAGGTCGGGGTCGCGAGTTCGAATCTCGTTTCCCGCTCCAATTTCTTCTCAAGTCTCTCAAGACAATCTCCATAAGACTCTGATTTTCTTCTGCATGGGCCGGCAATGGCTTGCATGGGCTTTGCCCTCACGCGCGGCATGGCGGGGACTGGTCTTTGAAGTTTCGTCGATTGGTCCCAATATAGACGGGAGATTAATCGACTACGGCCCTGACGACGTATTGGAGAATCATGAGCAGCTTATCCCAGGTATTTGAGAACGATTGCGAGAACCAGCCCTGTTCCGGCGTGAGCCTCATCATCACGCCGCGGGAGAAAGAGCTGGGGGGCTTCAGTGTGCGCCGGGCCTTGCCGGTGAAGGAGCAGCGCAAGATCGGCCCCTGGATCTTCTTCGACCATGCCGGTCCGGCGACCTTTGCGCCGGGTGAGGGCGTGGATGTACGGCCCCATCCCCACATTAACCTGGCCACCGTAACCTATATGTTCGAGGGCAGTTTCATGCACCGGGACTCCCTGGGCAACGAGATCGCCATCGCTCCCGGCGACATCAACCTGATGGTGGCGGGCAAGGGCATCGTGCATTCGGAACGCACGCCGGATGAGTTGCGCGCCGCCGGACATACCCTGCATGCCTTGCAGTTATGGCTGGCACTTCCAGAAGAAGATGAAGAGATCGACCCGGCTTTCTATCACTATGACGCCGCGGAGCTGCCCACCACCGAGGTGGATGGCATCCCGATCCGGGTGATGATGGGGGAAGCCTACGGGCTTCGTTCACCGGTGAAGACCTTTGCCGAGACGCTCTATTTCGAGGCCGATCTCAAGGCCGGCCAGAGCCTGCAGCTGCCCGAGGCGGAGGCGCGGGGCGTGTACGTGGCCGCTGGCCAGATCGCGATCAATGGCCGGGAAGGCAATGAATTCAGCCTCGCGGTGCTGGAGAATGCTCCCGGCACCTGCGTCACGGCCAGCCAGGACAGCCGCATCGCCCTCATCGGCGGCGAGGCTCTGGGCCCGCGCCACATGTTCTGGAACTTCGTCTCCAGCCGCAAGGAGCGCATCGAGCAGGCCAAATCCGACTGGGATAACGGCAGGTTCCCCAGGGTGCCCGGGGACGACGAGGAATTCATCCCGCTGCCGAAATAGGCCCCGGGATTATTTACGCCCCGCAAGCGCCCAAAACATGCCCTATTCGTGAAGTTCCGGTATACTTCGCGACCTTCGCCACATCGATCATCTTATTCAAGGCTGGATGGCAGAGTGGTTATGCAGCGGACTGCAACTCCGTAAACGCCGGTTCGATTCCGACTCCAGCCTCCATTTCTCTCTTTTCTGCCCAGGTGGTGAAATTGGTAGACACAAGGGACTTAAAATCCCTCGGCAGAAATGCCGTGCCGGTTCGATTCCGGC